>Ga0073928_10005730_pt1 | contig 17182 bp, 12 predicted proteins | sample PaiPotPPA55metaG_FD_76969 | JGI IMG/M metagenome (GOLD analysis project Ga0073928, IMG submission 76969) | Iron sulfur acid spring bacterial and archeal communities from Banff, Canada, to study Microbial Dark Matter (Phase II) - Paint Pots PPA... ... | reverse complement strand
CGATCAAAGTTGGTCCGCACGTCGGCGACCTCCTGGAGCCAGTCCGGCTGGCCTGATCGTTTCCAGTCACTGGCACGCACTGCCTCGCAAAGCTGCTGGAGAACGAGTTTCGCGTCACCGACCAGGCCAACCTCTGCCGGCACATGGAGGCCGATCCGCGTCGGCGTAGCGTCAGCCTGAATGTAGCGTGCGGATTCACTCCAAGTGGGCGCTTCGCCGAACTTCTCGCCGCTCCAGAACCGAAAGCCGATCGCCAATACCGCATCGGCGCGCCCGGTGAAAGGCTTCTTCCAAGGGCCCCGGATTGCAAGCGGGTGGTCCTCTGCCACGGCGCCTTGCCCGGTGCGACGGGCGTACACCGGTATGTTGGTGAGCTCAACGAATTCGCGTAGCTCGGCTGCCGCACCCGACCAGAAGATCCCGTCCCCTGCTGCGATTAACGGGCGCTTGGCGGCAAGGAGGATCTGGATCGCCTGCTCGATGTCCTGCGGGTCGGCTCCCGAGCGAAGCTCGCCCGGCGCATAGACCTTCGCGCCGCGACGTTGATGGCTCTCAAGTCCGTCCCGATAGAGAATGTTTGTCGGGATTTCGACCAGGGCGACGCCCTGCGGCGGGCTTATCGCATCGCGAAACGCCTGGCGCAAATCGATTTCGATCGTCGACCAGTCAAGTACCCGCTTGGTGAACTTCGAGAAGGAGCGGCAAATCTCGCTGCCATAGGCCTCCTGAAATGAGCCGAGCCCGTCCTCGGTCGTCGGATGTTGTCCGGCAATGCACACCACCGCGCTGCTGGCGAGGCCAGCGGCACAGAGGCCGGTTACAGCATTAGTCAGTCCGCAGCCGGCGGTGACACTGCAGACGCCGGGCGTTGCGGTGCTTCGCGCCCATCCGTCCGCCGCGTAAGCGCACGATTGTTCGTGGCGCATGTGAATGAGTTTAATACCATGCTCGCGCAGCGCAGCAAGGATCGGCCAGGTGTGGCCGCCGTTGACCGCAAATAGGTATTTCACACCTTGGGATTGGAGGACGCGAGCGACCAGGGCACCGCCATCAATTTTCACAGCCGTAGACGACACGGACTCTACCGCTCCTGCACCCGCTAACGCTGCGTTGGCGGCTTTTCCCCGGACGACGCCCGACAGCGCCTCGCTTGATTTGGCCGACTCCGTCATGGCGCGTCCCCTTTGGCGCTGCGCGTTTCGTGATTGGCGTACCTACTTCGGAGAACTCGGTGCAGAAGTTTTCCGGTCGGAGTCCTCGGCATTTCGCCTTCAGTAATGAACGAGACCGATTTTGGTCGTTTGTATCCGGCGATCCTGTCTTTGCACCAATCGAGGATTTCGGACTCCGATGCGCCCTGACCTTGATGTAAGACGAGTATTGCATGGACCGCCTCCCCCCATTTCTCGTGCGGGACGCCAATTGCAGCCATATCCTTGATCTTGGGATGAGCGCCAAGAACCTGCTCCACTTCGGATGGATAGATATTCTCCCCGCCGCTGATAATCATATTACTCTTGCGGTCGACGAGATAATAGAAGCCGTCCTGGTCACGACGGGCCAGGTCGCCGACCGTGCAATACGCACCTCGGAATGCCTCAGCTGTCTTCTCCGGCAACTTCCAGTAGCCTTGAAACCCGTATGGGGTACGCGAATAGAGTTCACCGACTTCACCCTCGACCACCTCGTTACCTCCTGAATCAAGGAGCTTAATCCTCCCGGTACCGAGGCATTCCCGGCCTATGGAACCAAGCTTGCTCAGCTGCTCTTCGGGACGCAGCAAAGTCACCCATCCAGCTTCAGTCGAGCCGTATGCCTCATAGAGCTGAGACCTCCTGAAGTATTCCATCAGCGCCAGCTTGGTGTCCTGGCGAGCCGGCGCAGAGGAGATTAGAAGTTTGGTGACACTCTCTAGATTGAGCCCGCGTTTCACGGATTCAGGCAATCCGAGCATCATGATGTAGTGCGTCGGCACCAGTGAGGTGAAGGTGAATTTGTCGCTGGCGAGTGTCCTCAGCAGATGGTCCGGTTCGAAACTTTTCCTGTCGTAGACGCAGGTGCTTGCGCCGCAGGCGGCAAATACGTGCGCGAAAAAGAGAGAGTTCGCATGGCACATCGGCATGACCAGAAGGCCCAAATCATTTCGACTGAAACCCCAGTCGGCCTGCAGGAGATACGCCAGCAAGACCAAGCTACCGCTATCGCGGATTACGCCCTTGGGTTTGCCGGTGGTGCCGGACGTGTAGAGAATGGCATAGGGATCGTCGGGCCGAGTTTCGATCGATGGTTCAGACCGCGCGCCCGCTGCGATCAAGTCCTCATAGGCTCGGTACCCCGGAGGCGTTCTACCGCCGAAATGTATGTACTTGTCCTCGGCGATCACGCGCTCGGCTCGGATTGTTTCGACACGGTCGAGAAGATCGTCCTGGACGATGATGGCTTTAGCTTCTGAGTTCTCGACGATGTACCGGACCTCTGAGCCAATCAGCCTGAAATTGATCGGCACAACGGCGAGCGCCGCCTTGGCGACGGCCGCATAGATTTCCATCCATTCAAGGCAGTTGTAGGCTAGGACGGCGATCCGATCTCCCTTCTCGAGCCCCAGTCCGACAAGCGCGTTGGCGAGTTTGCAAGACCGATCGTTCCAACCGCGAAAGGTCAAGGATCGTGCGAGATCTCGCGCACCTACCTTGTCCGGAGACAAATAGGCATTCATGGCAACGACCTCGCCGAAATGGAGCAACTGACGTCGAATCATGCGTTTTATTTTCGTGCAAGGTCAGCCTGGCGATACAGCTGGCATGGCTGCTCGAACAACGCTACCAAAGGGCGGCGGTGCTGGCCTTCACTGAGTTACAAACGGATTGCGAGGCGCCCGTTTCAAAGTTTCTGTGGATATCGAACGGTTTGATCAAGCTTTGCGGTTACCGCAGCCGATGGCTCTTAACCGCTTTGAATGTTTGATTTAAACCTTCAGGCGCATCTGATACTCTTGATTGACCGCGGAAGGTCAAAGTTGAAGCCCGATCATAGTTCGCTGGCGGATGCGGCTGAGTTTCGCCCCACTCGGTGGAGCGTGGTTTTGCTTTCGGCCCAGAGTGAAGCCCCGGGATCACGAGCCGCGCTCGCTGCCCTGTGCGGGCTCTACTGGTATCCGCTTTATGCGTTTATTCGGCGGCGAGGATACAATCCTGAGGACGCGCAAGATCTAACCCAGGGCTTTTTTCTGCATCTACTTGAAGACAAAGCGTTGGCTGAGGTCGACCCTCTCAAAGGCAAATTCCGATCGTTCTTGCTCGCATCACTCCAGAATTACCTTTCAAAGGAGCTAGACCGCGCGCGCTGCCTGAAGAGAGGCGGCAAGATGGAATTTTTTCCTCTAGACGCGAAAAATACCGAAGACCGTTATCGGCTCGAGCAAGCCGATTATCTAACGGCAGAAAAAATATTCGACGCCCGGTGGGCGCTGACCTTGCTGGACGAGGCGATGAGTTTACTTTCTGCGGAATATGCCGCCGAGGGGAACATGGCAACACTCGAAGCGCTGAAGCCCTTTTTGCAGCCTATCGATAGCGCAACACTGCCGTCGTACCAACAAGCGGCCGATCAGCTCGGGGTTAGCGTCGGCGCAGTCAAGATGCTTATTCATCGCCTGCGCAAAAGGTATACGACACTTTTGCGCGCGGAGGTCGCCCGTACGGTTTCAGATCCAGGAGAGATAGATGAGGAGATCCACGCTCTTTGCGACGCCCTGATCGCGTCCGAAGGACGGCTGGTATGAAAGCAGGCGATAGGCGCACCTGCAAGGTGTGCGGTACGCAGGTCTCCGCGAGTAGGGAGATCTGTCCAGTTTGTATGTTGCGAGCGGCCGTCACAGAGGAAGCTTCACCGGAGCAATCCGCTTCTGAATTGGCTCTGGTTGGGTCAAACTCTGAGCCGCCTGGGACCCGATTTGAGAAATATGAACTGATGTTGCACACAGACGGCAGACCAGTCGAGTTGGGTCGCGGTGCTATGGGAGTCACTTACAAAGCACTCGACGTCGATCTGCGATGCCCTGTGACATTGAAGGTGATTAGCGAAAAATATCTCGGTGATGAATCGCCGCGGCTTCGCTTTATACGCGAAGCACGCGCGGCGGCCAGCGTTCGCCACCCGAATGTTGCCTCGGTTTTCCACTTGGGCAGAACCGGCCAGAGTTACTTCTACGCAATGGAATTTGTAGAAGGAGAAACGCTCGAAACGCTCATCCGACGCTCCGGTCGCTTTGAGGTCAAGCTAGCACTGGAAATTGCCACGCAGGTCGCCTCCGGTTTGGCTGCGGTGCACAAGCAGAAGCTCGTTCACCGGGACATTAAACCTTCTAACATCATGGTGAGCTTCGAGGACACAGGCGTTGTGATCGCGAAAATCATCGACCTCGGCCTGGCCAAGGCGGTCAATGAGCCAGGTGCTCAAACCGCGATCTCAACACTTGGGGCTTTTGCTGGGACACCCGAGTTTGCCAGCCCTGAGCAGTTCGCAGGAGTGCCCGTTGACATCCGTTCGGACCTCTACTCGCTTGGCGTTTCGTTCTGGGAGATGGTGACTGGCAAACTGCCATTCCGGGGCACGCCTGGTGAAGTGATGCATCAGCATCAACATGCGCCGTTACCGCTCGAACAGCTAGAAGAAGTCCCGCAGCCAGTCGTTGTTCTGCTGGAAGTGCTCCTTGATAAAGATCCGGCGAAGCGCTTCCAGAACCCGGCCATTCTGCTGAAGGCGGTTGCGACGATAACAGGCGCTATCGACGCGCGGCGTAGAATCACTCGTCAAAACTTACAGAAGACGCCATCCAGTGCTTCGTGTGTCGGAACTCGCAAGCCGCTAACAAGTTTGGCACCGGAGAAAATCTCGGTAGCCAGATTGCCCGTTACAGGAAGCAATGTTTTTGGGCGAGAGGAGGATATTGCTTTCCTGGATCGTGCCTGGGCAAATCCGCAGGTCAATGTTGTGACGATCGTGGCTTGGGCTGGTGTGGGGAAGTCCACGCTCGTTAACCATTGGCTCCGGCGGATGGCCGCTGACCAATATCGTTCTGCAGAGCTTATTTTTGGTTGGTCCTTCTACAGGCAAGGCACCCGTGGGGACGCTTCGTCCGCAGATGAATTCCTCGACGCAGCTCTCACTTGGTTTGGAGATCCAGATCCACGACTCGGAACAGCGTGGGAGAAGGGAGAGAGGCTCGCGAAGCTCGTCGCGGATCGTCGAACCTTATTGGTTCTGGATGGCCTGGAGCCGCTCCAAAACCCACCTGGGTCGCAAGAGGGTCGATTGCGTGAGCCTTCACTTCAAGCACTCCTGCGCGAGCTCGCTGCTTTCAATACCGGGCTTTGCGTGATTACCACGCGGACGCCAGTGGCAGATCTTGCAGATCACGAGGACGCCTCAGCCCTACGTCTCGACCTGGAACAGCTGTCCGGCGACGCCGGTGCGAGGCTGCTCCGAGCGCTGGGCGTTAGGGGGCATGAGAGGGAGTTGCGAACTGCGAGCGAGGAGTTCGCTGGCCACTGTCTCGCACTAACACTACTAGGTAGTTATCTGACTGATGCTTATAACGGGGATATTCGTCGCCGTAAAGAAGTGTCTGAACATCTTGCTCATGACGTGCGCCAGGGAGTCCATGCCCGAAAGGTAATGGAATCTTACCAAACCTGGTTTGGGGAGGGCCCTGAGCTGTCAGTTCTTCGCATGTTGGGTCTATTTGATCGACCAGCTGACGAAAGGGCTCTTGCGGCCCTACGGAAAGTACCTGCCATCCCCGGCCTTACTGAGTTACTAACTGATTTGGGCCAAATCGAATGGCGATCGATTCTTGGCCGACTAAGAAGAGCAAGATTGCTCTCTGGGCAAGATCCCCACAATCCTGGATATCTGGATACCCATCCCCTGGTTCGTGAATACTTTGGCGAACAGCTAAGGACTCAGCAAACCGAGGCGTGGAAGGAATGCAATAGACGGCTCTACAACTATTATCGAACGCTTGCGCCCCAGCTGCCAGATACTTTCAGGGATATGGAGCCGCTGTTCTTGGCCGTGATCTGTGGCTGCCGTGCTGGTTTATTTCGAGAAGCGCTGCATGAAATTTACATGCCGCGTATTCAGCGAGGGAATGCTTCTTTCGCTGCTAACGTCCTTGGAGCCAGAGGAGCAGTTCTTTCGGTCTTAGCTCACTTTTTCGAGCCCGGACGCTGGGGTTCACCCGCAGAAACGGGCGCCGAGGGGCAAACTTTAACTGCGGAAGATCACCTCTACATTCTCATGCAGGCGGCGCTATATCTAACAGTTACGCGAGGTTTCGCAGCATCGGAAGCCCTAGCGTGTTACGAGCGCGTGGCGTCTTTGGCTCATTCGCTGAATCGTCCCCTCCTCCTGTACTCCGCCCTGACAAGTCAGTGGCGCTATTCCCTATGGACTGACAAACTGAGCGCAACGATGCAGATTGCCGAACGAGTTTACTCGCTCGCGCGGGAGCAAAATGACGCTCGGCTAATGATGGGAGCCTATCGAGTTTTGGCATCTACCCTCTACTTCTTGGGCGATTTCGAGACCTCGCGACAATACGCGCTGCGTGGTCTGCAAATTTGGCGTTCAGGTCGCGTACACCGTCAAGTCGAAGAGGTCAGCGCGCCTGCCGTCAATTGTCTGTGTTTTAAGGCCCTCACCGAATGGCATTTCGGAGAGACCGACTCTTGCCAAGCGACCATGGCGGAAGCCATTCCGCTAGCGAAAGAGCTTAACGATATGCCTGCATTAGCCGTGGCACTATTTTTCGCCGCGCATCTCGCCCACTTCGAGGGTAATTGCGCTGAAGTGGAACGATTGGCACTAGATTTGATTGAACTGTCAACTCGTCAAAATTTTGCAATTTGGCTGCCTATCGGAGCCATTCTCCGCGGCTGGGCGCGTAGCGCTTCCGGTGATACAGATGAAGGCATCTTGTGGATCCAAGACGGAATAGAGGACACGCGGGCAGCCGGCGCGATGGTGGTGCTGCCATATTTTCTAGCAGGAAAGGCTGAAGCTTTGCACCTCGCGGATCGTACTTCTGAAGCCCTTGAGACCATAAGCGAGGCGGAAGCAGTGGTCGAAAGATCAGGGGAACGCTGGTGGTGTGCCGAACTGCACCGGCTCCGCGCTGTGTTTCTCGCGGTTTTAGGTGCTGAGGAGACCCAGATTGAGGCTTCGTTCTGCGCCGCGATCAACACAGCAAAGGGGCAGAAGTCGGTTTCGCTAGAAAAACGCGCCGAAGCAACCTACGCGGAATATCGGAGGCAAAAAGCGAGTGCGTCAAGCGGACATGGATTCCGCCTACCTCTTTGGTAATGCCCGGTCCGGAAACTGTGTCTTTCTGCTTCTCGTTTTGGTTTTATTCAACGGGCGTCACGTGACGATAATTGTGTAAGCTAACGTTCCATTCCAGTCTCGCGAACTATTTCTGCTTGGCGCATCGCCCAAAGATCGGGCATTATTCGATTCCTGGATTGCGGCTTTGACCTTCGCAAAGCTTGGATAAGCTCCCACACTGACTTGCGCTCGCCAGGGTACATCACCGATTGACGTAACGCCGCCTTGTCGCGCGTGAAGACGTGCATCGCGTCCCGAGCGCGCGATAGGCTGACGTACCAGCCTTTCGCGTCGGCGCCGTCCGGCAACACAACGACCTGATCGACCGTACGGCATTGGCTTGCATGAGAGGTAACGCAGATCCCTTGATCGATGCGCGCGCCATTGCGACGCATTCGTCGGCCGTCATCTAGAGCGAGCTCCGTATCGGTGACCTCCCGCACCTGGGCGATATCGTTGTTCTTGAACACGTTTTTCCCTTCCCTGAAGCCCGCCGTAACTCGAATCTGATCTCCCACGCTGACCTGCATCGTCGAGGAAACGAGCACGTCCCGCTTACCCCTAGCAGATGGTCTGAACTGCCGGACCTCCGCATTGCGCTCCAGCGTCACGGTCTCGCAATTCGTTTCCCTCACGGTCCACTTCTCGCCAGGCCGGAACCCTCCCGCAGTACGGCTGTGGAATCCTACTACGCGGCCAGCCGCGTAGTGTAAGAGGTCCCGGCACGCTTCGGGCCCGAGATCCATGCGGCGAAGGACGGTGACAGCGTGATCCTCCGCACCTATCGCGCCTTCCGCCTTGAGTTGCTGCCGCACAACCGCGGCGACTTTGCGCGCCTCCGCATGGCGGAAGGAGATAATCAGCGACGTTTTGCCGGCGCGGAGCGCCTCGAGGTGCTGCTCGACAGCTCTTTCCCGCATTTCTGCGTCATTGGTGAGCTCTTTGATGACTCCATAGTGTTCCAGCTTCTCCCAGCCGGCCTGGAGTCGCCCCGCTTTCAGATCCTCGATCGCGGCTTTCAATGCCGGCACCTTTTGCCTCTGCGTCTGTAGTAATTCGACATACCGGACACTGCCAGACTGTTCGAGAACGCGTAGCGCATCCCCGCGTTCGACCGACCTATGCTGAGCGCTATCGCCGACCAGGAGCACCCTGGAATCATTCTCGCGTGCATGTTTCACGAGCCACAGCATTTGCGGTACGCTCAACATCGATGCCTCGTCAATCACAAGCACGTCGGCGCGTTGTGGCCTGAGTTGGAATCCTTGAAACGTTCGCGCCGGGAATCCGGTTTTGCGTAAGTCCTTTACGCTGGCGTCCGTCGGAGAAAGGATGGCCATACTCTTGCCTATGGAAAACGCAGCTCCCTCCGCCTCTTCCAGCAGATGCGATTTCCCGGCTCCAGCAATCCCGGAAACATCCATCACCAAGTCCCGTGATGCCAGAATGTGCTCGAGCGCCTTGCGCTGCTCATCGGTGAGCCCTCCCGGATTAAATTCGAACTCTCGTCCCATCGGTTCGCAGATATCCCATCCACCCCGTACCAGATGCAGGAGCTGTTCCTCCTCAAGTTTGGCCTGATCGGTGGTGACGTGCGAACCGTCGAGCTGTATGAACCGGTCGCTTTTGACGTACCGGTCCACTTCTTCGCAGGACAACTTACCGCAGGCCCGTCTCAGAATCTCCGCAGTTAGCACCCGGTCGCGCGCAACGGAATGCTTGGCAAAGTAGGCCTCGACCGCGACCTCGCGCGGATCGATTGGCAGCTCAAGTTGAGGCCCTTCTTTTGCTGCTTCTGGCGTCACCGAGTCCCACCGCTGAGGTCCCATTTGCTGACGCCAATTCTCGATCTCTGCCTCGCCGTAAAAAAGTTTGGTCGTCTTGCTATCACGCTCCTGGTGCGCAATCCGCCTTTCTTCTTCCTGCGTCGATCCTCTCTCTTCCGACAGAGTGTCGATCAGGTCATGTCTCTTAGAAAATAACTCGACCTCACGGTCTGTGATGCATGCCATCTCCCACTGATGCCAACCCCTATCTGTTCGCCGAAGCTTGTACCCGAACTCCATCAATCTTTGTGCAAGTAGCGTGTGAAAATACTCCTGGAAGAAGCCTTTATCAGCAATCAGCCTCCTGAATTGGCCGGCTTTCCATCGCTCTTCGACCGCATCAAATGTTGCGTTGTGCAGGAAGCAATGAACGTGCCAATGTGGATCGCTCAACCCGTTAATCGGTCTGGAGTCACGATGGAAGAATTTCGAATACAGCAGCTCACCGGTTCGGCGATCCTCGTACAGCCCTCCCTTCCGGACCTTGCACTGCATCTCGGATTCCATTGCCTGCATCGTTGCGTCCACAGCCGATCTTGCGATATTCTCAACTACCTGATCGCTTGTGATCGCCAGATATATGCTGAGCGACTTGGGAACCCCGAACACCAGCCCATAGCCAACCTGCCGGTTGCTGACCGTCTCGCCGGCTTCCTGCCGACTCGCATTCATACGAGCCGTCAGCCGTTTACCCGTTGTCGGATTTTCGTTTCGCAACAACGCTACAAACTGCGACCGTTACACCGGGCCACGGAGTCCTAACCGTTCCGCTCCGCATCCTGCCCAGACGCCCGGCTCCTTCATTAAGTAATCGCTCACCGCCAATTCACGGTCGAAATAGCGCTCCACACCCTCAGCGCTCCGGTTTACCTCAATGTTTAGCATACGACCTCGTCAAACTAACTTTAGCAGGTAAACGCTTGCACCCTTACGCTTCGCTTAAGACCGAGCGACTCCCTCCCGACGCTGCGCGTCGACCTCCCTTCAAGGGAGGTCCGGAAGGTAACTGCGGATAAATGTTCAACGCGTTTCAACACTGCTAGTCCCTTAGGTGTTGAATCGCGTTGAAGGGTGTTGAAAGCTGTTGAACATCGAGAAGAGGTAACGGTCGCTCCGAGGCCGCGACGGGCCCAATTAATTATTATTGCTATCAACATTGCTTATGTAGGAATGATCTCGGTAGCAACCTCAATGGACAGCTCTCGCGGAGGCGGACCGTTGATCGCAGACACTCCTCATTCCTCGCCAGCTGCTAGGCTTAAGTCGATTTCCTGTAAGCTTTCCATGAATAAATCAATCGACTCCCTATCTACGAGACGAACTCCGCGCAAGGCGTTATTGCGCGACTTCAAGCAAATCGATTTAATTCGCCTCTGCCCGAGCAACTCGTAAAGCCGGGAACGAGAGAGGCCGGAGTACTTTACTGCGCTGGCCATCCTGAGCCAGCGTGGATTTAACGTCACAGGACCAGTATGTGTATCCTGCTGGATTTCTGTAGTTAGCATGAAACTAACATAGCAAATTCGTTAGACTCCCTTTTTTTCAAAATTTGAGTCCGTAGTGAGCCTTTATGCACCGTACTGTGCCTTTATGTGCGGGCCAATCCGGCCAGAAGGGAAGGAATGGGTGTCAAATGAAATATATAAAAATTACTTGCCGCCCTCGCACCGTATCGCCAGGCGTTTAGCTTCGCGATCGCCATCTGGGTATTTTGTCCCGCGCTGCGGCGGAGCTGGCGCGAGACGGTTTCTGCCAAATTATCCAACAACTACGTCGGCGGCGCTCCTCGTGCGCCGTGCCAGAACCGCTTAATCACGATCACACCTGCGGCATTGTCTGGTTGATAGAAAATCAGAATGGGATCTTCCACCAGCACGCGATCGTTTTCTGTTCCTTGAACCTTTTTGCCGAGCAACGGAAACTTTTTCAGCAGTTCTGCTTTCTCGACCAGAGCCAAACCAAACCGCTCAGCAGCAACTGGATTGTCGCGGGCGATATACGCGACGATCTCCCGCAGATCTCGTGCTGCCTGCGACGTTAATCGAAGCTGGAATTCGCCCATCGATGGACCCGGTCCTTAATCTCTTCCGCTGTGTACATGCGCTCCGTCTGAGCAGAACGAGTGCCTTCTTCGATTGCACCAAGCATCTCCGGAGTCGGTTCGAAGTTTGGTTCTCCGTCCAATCTTTCAATCTGTTGATAGATCGTTCGGCGTTCTTCTGGCGTCAGCTTCGGCAACTCCTCAATAATCTCGGCCAAACTCATTTGTGCACTGAATATATGCTGGTTTGTGTCTTTGGCTATGCGCGCCTCGATTTGATGACTTGGCAACGACACCGCCGAGGCTTTCCAAGGTTTCCCGGCCAACGTGGGTGTATGGCGCGCTCGTTGGTCATGAGTCACGATCGTCCAATTCTTGAACGATCCCTTGCAGGGAGTCGTGGAATCGCCGAAACGGCTTGCCGGATCGTTTCGAGTTCATGATGGGTATAAACTGCGTGCATTTCTTCGCTGGCGTGGCCGCTCAACCTTCGCCGCAATTCGCTGGAAACCCCTGAATTAGCGAGCGCTGAAATGAAACTGTGCCTCAAGGAGTGAAAGCTGCGGAGTGAAAACGAGCGGCCTTTTGCTCCAGAGCTTAGCCGGGCAACGCCCGCGTCGACTTCAGCCTGCTGCATGATGCGCCTGAAGGCCATGGAGAGTCCGCTTTGGCCACCACCGCTCTTGCCGGCCAGTGAATGAAAGAGGAAAGCCTGGGGATCGTCCGAGATATTGCGAGAAAGCAAGTGCTCTTCTAGTTCAGGATGAATGGCGACTGTGATGAGTTGACCAGTCTTTCCGGCCCTGAAAGTAATAAGCCGCTTCTTCAGATCAACATTACCCCATCGCAGATTACAAACGTCTTTGAGCCTGGCACCGGTGAAATAGCCAACGAGAATTGCTCCGCGCCAATCAGGATTTGCTTTCTCCAGCAGTTTTGAAATCTCTTCAGCGGTAAAAATGCCTCTCTCGATCCGCGTCGATTTCAGTGGGGGCAAACTGGCCAAAGGATTTGAATCGAGCAAGCCAAGCTTCACCGCGAGAGCAAAAGGCGAGGAAAGTATTTTGCGAACAAGTTGATCGACGGTCTGCGGTGTGCGCCCCTCCGCCAGCAATTGATTTCGGAATTCCAGGAAATCTTTTAGACCTAAAGACCCGAGCTTTGCGTGACGGCGCCGGCCCAGCGATCGCAGGAAAGCATCTTTGACCTGGAGGTATTTGAGCATGGTTCGCTCGCTGATTGCGCCCCTGCGGGTCTCGATCCATTGTTCGAGCCACTCTGCGACGCTGGGATGAGTGAGGCGGCGCCCTTCAACCCGCTCTAGAGTCTCGGATAGGATTCGTCTCAAATTGGCCTCGGTAACCTCTCCCTGACGCTCCATTTGGATCGATCGTTCAATCGCCTGACAAACCTGCTCGGCTTTAACGCGCAAATCACGAGCGATCACCCGACTACCGTCAGGTTTGAGGTCTCCGGCCAAGGGTTTCACACGGATCTTCGTCGTGCGCCAGATCCGCTTCAGCAGGCCACCCGTTGAGGAGGAGCAGACACAAATCCAGTACGGCGAACGTCCACTTGGGTCTTGAATGAGACTGGCCATGTTTTGGGACTGGGATTTCCTAACATATACTCCTAACATCCTGCACCGTCCAGCGGCATTCGCTGTCGTCTATCTCCCTAGGAATAAGGCTAATACAGAGGTTCTGAATCTAAATGCGAGTTCGATTCTCGTTGCCCGCTCCAAGCAAGTCCCAGAGCTAGTTCACGGTCGATGTCATTCGTGGAAAATGCACAAAGTAAGAATTACCGCGTAATCCACCTTTATCGCTCGGAAGCAGTTTCGCTATCTGTTAAGCTGCGGATTTAGAGATCCCTTCCGACCGCCAAAACGTTCATCCAATGCCCGAGTATCTAAGTTTGGCTGACCTTTCGCCAGAACTTCAAATCAACGCGCTCCAAACTCTTGGTTGCCCGGTTATCCCGATCATTCCAGACGCGCAGCAACTCGGCACCCTAAAAGCTTTGATCCATGCATGGGCGTGCATATGTTTATTAAAATAATATTGAAAAGCGCGCTTCAGGGATCGGAGAACGGGCTAAAACGCGCCGGGAATTCTCACTAGGTCAGCGGTCAATTGCCGAGTCGAGCTAGTTGCCTGCTGAGCAAGAAGCAATGCATCTTCAAAAAGGCAATTTGCGATAGCTTCCCTCGTTTTCTGCAGATTTTCCCTGATGCCGTGAAAACGTGAAGCCAGTTCATGCGAAGCCATATACATGACTCTCCCACGTCGTATTGCGTTTAAGGTTGAAATCGAAAACGAAGCGCTTTTGCTGTGCCCTATCGTTTTTATGGTAATTATAAAAGCCGTCTAACTCAGTCTACTGACTGTTGATAGAACGTCATCGCCCTGGGCGCGCAATTCTGGCGCGGTGAACAGAAAGCTGATCGCGGCGGCGACGATGGTTATTGTCAGGGAGTAGCAGCGTTGCATCGGGAAGATCGCCGTCGAAGGCGGAGAAAATTAGCCAGTCAGGTCGAAACTTCAGTGGTTCCTCACGTAAGCGCCGCTGCGAGCGCATGGAAAAGCTGTTTGCAACAAGGCCCCATTCTCGCAAAGGAGCTTAGAGCCCGATGCCGCCGCAACGCCCGCTTGGTGAGATAGTTGTTTGAAAACATCCGCCAGAGCGTATTTTCCGCAGAGTTGCAGCTATGTCCATCCGTGCGTCCCGGACCAATATCGTTCTCCGACCCGATCCCTCCCGTGTTTTTTTCCGCCCATTTGATTTAGACAGTCATGAGCGCATTACGCGGGTCGTTGCGCGAGTTACGGCTTTGGAGCGCGGTAAAGCGGAGCAAGAGGCCAGGATCATGCTCGACCGCTTCATGGAGCGGCACGTGAAGCTTCAGGGCTTTTTTCTCAGGCGGTTCGAGCAGGTGCGCGAACATGTCATCACTGATCGACCGCTCAGCGAGTGGCAGAAGCTGCTAATTGGCGCTTACTTTACACTTGAATATTCGCTGGAGGCAGCGGCGCTTTTCAACCCCTCGATCGTACCGCATCCGGACCAAACAGGACTTTCGCCGGGCGCGTTGCGATTTGTGCTTAGTCTGCGTGCGACCGGTGAGGGGCATGTGTCATCGATCGTGTTCCGCACTGGAATGGTCGATGGGAACGGTGAAATCTCGATCAATCCGCCGACCCGTTTCGTCACCGCGGCAGAGGTGCAGCCAAATCCGAGTTACGAAAAGCGGCTCTTTGAGCGAAAGCTCCGCGAACTCGGCGTGCTGTCCCCGGATGCACAGCACCTGATGGATCAGCTCGGCGAGCAATTTACTTTTGAGCAGCTCACTGCGGTCGCTGATGAGGGATCGCGGGGTATCCGGCTGCTCGATGGCAGCGTGCGACGCACCGCTGAGCATTTACTAGCGGTGGCGCGGGCGAACTACGAAATCAGCTTTGAGCCATCGGAGCGGTATTCAGAACGCGCGATCTTCCCTGTGGTACCTGCAGAGGCGCGAGGGATCGAAGACGCTCGCTTTGTGAGGTTTCATGACGAAGCGGGCCGATCGACATACTACGCGACCTACACCGCGTTCGACGGGCAAGTCACATTGCCGCAGTTGCTTGAAACGGAGGATTTCGTGCACTTCAAAATTAGTTCGCTCAACGGGCCCGAAGTACAAAACAAGGGGATGGCGCTCTTCCCGCGAAAGGTGCGCGGTCTCTATACGATGCTCTCTCGGCAGGACGGCGAGAACATTTACCTGATGTATTCGGACATGCTGCACTTCTGGTATGAGAAGCGCCTGCTGCTACGGCCAACTTATCCTTGGGAGTTCATGCAGTTAGGCAATTGCGGCTCACCGATCGAGACTGATGATGGCTGGCTGGTGCTCACGCACGGCGTGGGGGCGATGAGGCGTTACGCAATCGGTGCAATCCTGCTTGACCTCGATGATCCCGGCCGTGTCATCGGGAGGCTACCGGAGCCGTTGCTCGAGCCAACCCCTGAGGAGCGCGATGGCTACGTGCCGAACGTCGTATATAGCTGCGGAGCGCTGGTTCACGCCGGCCGACTCATTCTGCCTTACGCGATGAGCGACCAGTGCACGAGCTTCGCGACCGTGCCGATGGAAGAGTTGTTGAGCGAGTTGAAAGCGCATCCGCCGGACAGCCTCTTATGACCCTGGAATTGGCAGATCCACGAGGAAAGCTAATCGCACTTTTATATGCCCATCACAATTGCAAGAAGTTGCTGCTTTGGGCGACTCGATTGATATTCTCACCCGAACTGCCGCCATCTCTTCTAGCTCGCTTGCGGCAGTGTCTCTATGAACGAACAAATCAAAGCCCAGATTGAGACCAAGCCGTTTCAACGCTTCTTTATCGACGTCAACGACGGCCGTTCAGTCGAGGTCCCCCATCCCGATCATGTCATTGTCGGCCGATTCGCCGTTACCGTCGAGGACGATGCCGGCATTGTCCGGATTCTAGCCTATCGCAATATCAGCGGCCTGACCGTACCGACGGCAAACAATGGCGAACCACCCGTGGCCCCGTAAAAGGAAGCCGCAGTCACGTCTTGGAAGCCTTATCTTCGCGTCGTCGGAGGATGTTATGCCGTCATCCCATTTCGGATCGGCCGCAGCCTGCGTGGTTTTGCAACCGTCGATCGATATTGCGAGAGAATTTGGGAGGCAAAAGCAATGTCCTCTTCGTTTTCCAGCCATTTTTCTTTGTGCTCTGCTTTGCAGCTGTGCGCATCTGGTGAGGATCTCCTACCCACCCGAAGCAATGATTCATCCGGCATTTGATCAACGATTCACAACGTGGGATGGCGAACGCGTGCAAGTGGCCCTAACGCCTTCGCTGCGCGGCGAACCGCTTAAGTACTTAGCCAGATACGATCAGGTGTTCCTGGCGAACTCGATCCGGCAGCGAGGTCTTCGCCATGAATATAAGATCGCAGGCAAAGGCACCCCGCTCGTTGTGTATTCAAGGAATCCGGACATTACACAGAAAGAAAAACATTACCCAACCAGCGGTATTACTCTTGGCTTAACCGCTGTCAAAGAAGGGCGCCCTGGGCAGATGCCAATACTCAAGCTTTATGACGCGTTCGACCCCACGGTAGTCAAATCCTCGTACGGTCCCCATCCGATTGCAGCCAATTACACGGCAACTCTTGCGGTACTCTATTCGCACGCCCGAAAAGTGGCAGAAAGCGCCGCTGCATCATTCTTCAGATCCGACAATCCAAGGTTCGCGACAGGCATCTACCTGATTCATCCGTACGATCCCGACAAGGTTCCGATCCTGTTCATTCATGGCCTGATCTCTTCTCCGATTTCGTGGCAGAACTTGACCAATGACCTTTGCTCGGACCCGAAAATTCTCGAGCACTATCAACCTTGGTTTTTTCTTTATCCGACCGGCCAATCGGTCCTTGAAAGCGCCGCGCAACTTCGAGAGGATTTGCAAGCGACTCAACGTTTGTTTGATCCGCACGGCACGGCGACTGCCTCGCATCATGTCGTTGTCATCGCCCATAGCATGGGGGGATTGCTTGCGCACACGTTGGTATCAGATACGGGCGACGCTCTTTGGAGCGTGTTCGCCACCAAACCGCTTAGCAGTTTATACCTCTCAGCAAACGAAAAGGAGTTAGTGATGAAATACTTCTTTTTTCGGCATCAACCCGCTATCGATCGTGTTATTTTCCTTGCAGTCCCACATCGCGGCAGCTGGCTTGCGGCCGGCATTGTCGGAAGCGTTGGTAACCGACTCATCCAGCATTCCAAAAGCCCAGCCCAAGCGATGAAAGAATTGGCGGGAGAATATCCTGGTATTTTGGATCCCTACTTCGCCAGGGTCAATGCGCGTGGTGGCCCAACGAGTTTGTTTTGGCTTGCGCCAAACCCTTTGCT
>Ga0073928_10005728_pt1 | contig 17187 bp, 17 predicted proteins | sample PaiPotPPA55metaG_FD_76969 | JGI IMG/M metagenome (GOLD analysis project Ga0073928, IMG submission 76969) | Iron sulfur acid spring bacterial and archeal communities from Banff, Canada, to study Microbial Dark Matter (Phase II) - Paint Pots PPA... ... | reverse complement strand
GGAAGACGCAATGGATCGGCATCGGTGGATCGTATATCTGGGGCAGCAACTTCAGTGGCTGGTCGGTCGGGGCCGACGTCGCATTCCGGTTCTGAACGAGAACTCGGCCTGCTGCTTAGGACACACACTACTGTGGCAGGGCCGCCGGGGTCATCCACACGGCTTCCCAGACATGTCCGTCGGGATCGGCGAGGTTGCGGTTGTACATGAAGCCCAGATCCTGCTTCGGGTTAACGTCGGGCGTCCCGCCGTTCGCGGCGGCCAAGTTGGTCATGGCGTCGACCGCGTCGCGGCTGTCGCAGTACAGAGCCTGCATCACTTCACTCGATGTTGCAGGGGGGATGGGGCGCTTCGTGAACGAGCGCCACTTGGCGTAAGTGATCAGCATGACGTTGATGGTCTCGCTCCAGACCATGCATGCCGACGTGTCGTCGCTGAATTGCGGGTTGTTGGTAAGCCGAGTGCTTCATAGAAACGCTTCGAAGCCGCGAGGTTGGCGATGGGTAGGTTCACAAAGATCATCTTGCTCATGACAGTGTCTCCATTGTTCGATTGTGATAGTCGTCGTGCAGCGGTGCGCGTATTCGATTCTTGCATGAGCCGAACTATCGGCCCTCCGCCTGTGCCTTGAGGGCGGCGAGTCCCTTCTCAAATTCTCCGCCCACCATTTTATCCATGTTGAATATCACGCCCATCACCTTGTGCATGAAGGGGGTCGTTCCGGTCATTTCCCATGTGACTCCCGTGGCCGAGCCCTGCGGCTCCAACGTGAAGACGACGTGATTGTGGGCCTTCATGGGTCTGTCGAACTGAAGGCTCATCGCGACTCGCTTAGGCGCGTCGGACTCCGTGATCTCCATCCGCCCCGTGCCGGTCTGGCCCGTGCTGTTCCAGGTATAAGTGCCGCCGGGGCCCGCAGTGGTCGCGCCGTAGACGATCTTGATCGCCGGGTCGGCCTTTGCGAACGGATTCCATTCGTTGAAGCGGCGCAGGTCACCGATGAGCGGGAAGACAGCCTCCGGGGATGCCTTGATCATCACCTTGCGCGCAATGCGGAACTGGTCTGGCCGGGTTGAAGCGTAGACCAGCAAAATGGCGACGGCTGCGAATACCACAAGGCCAAAAATTTTCAGAATGCTCAGCATTTCGAGTCTCCCGGTTTGTATGACAAGGCCAGCAATGGCGATTTGGTGAACTAACGCAGCTACGACGAACGACCGGTCCTCGTTTCGACACGGTCTAGAGTTCTCGCACTGGCAGTGGAACGCCCGGGTGCTCTCGCTCGAACCTGGCGGGGGAAACTAAGGCATCGGCTGACCGCAGTCGCGTCGCGGGAAATAGGTCGCTAAAAAGGTGGCCGTCTCTGTCGATCTTCCCTCCCGCGGTTCGTCGTAATGAGGGTGAGAGCAGGAAAGTCGCCCAGCGCGGGACGCCGAGGTTCCTAAGTGATTGATTTAACGGAGATCACAACATGAAAATCATGGTTCTCGTCAAAGCCACCCACGACAGCGAGGCCGGTGTGATCCCGACGTCCGAGCTCCTTACCGCGATGGGTGCGTTCAACGAATCGCTGGTCAAAGCCGGGATCCTCTTGGCCGGTGAGGGATTGAAGCCGAGCCGACACGGCAAACGCGTGCACTTCTCCGGCAAGACACGCACGGTGATCGATGGTCCGTTCGCCGAGACCAAAGAGCTGGTTGCGGGTTTTTGGATCTGGCAGGTCCGCTCGATCGATGAGGCCGTCGAATGGGTCAAACGTTGCCCGAACCCCATGCTGACGGATTCGGACATTGAAATCCGTCCCGCCTTCGGACCCGACGATTTCGGTGAAGGGATCACACCTGAACTGAAGGCCCAAGAGGCCGATCAGCGCCGCCGGACCGAGCCGTACGTCTAACACGAAGCCCGATGTTTTGGGCCAAGATTTGGGGCATGCTCACGGACAAATTCGGTACCCCGTGGATCGTCAACGGCGAGTTGCAGGCGGCGTACGCGAAATCGTGATGCGACAAGCCAAGGGGTGAACGAATGACCTATATGCTGCTGGTGGTGGAGAAGGCGGGTGACCGCGCGGCGCGATCAGAGAACGAAGGTCGCGTGCTTTACGATCGAATGCTGCAATTCAGTGCCAAATTGAAGGAGCGGGGCCTCCTCACCCTCAGCCAGTCTCTGAAGACCGAGGCGGCCGGGGTGCGGGTCACCACGCGGGGCGACGAGTCGGTCGTCCGTGACGGGCCCTTCGCGGAGGCGAAGGAGATGATCGGCGGCTTCTTTCTCCTCACGTGCGATAGGCGCGAGCAAGCCGTCGAGATCGCCCGCGAATGCCCCGCGGCTGAGTGGGCCACCATCGAGGTCCGCGAACTCGGCCCCTGTTTCTCGTGATGTGGGTCTTGCACTGAGGGAACGCGGTGAATCGAGACGACATTGCAAGAACGGTCAATGCCGTGTGGCGCATGGAATCGCCGAAGATCATCGCCAAGCTCGCGCGGATGATGAGAAACGTTGGGCTTGCGGAGGAGCTCGCGCAAGACGCCTGGGTGGCAGCGCTGGAACAGTGGAGCACAACGGGCATCCCGGACAATCCCGGTGCGTGGCTCATGACAACCGCCAAGAACCGAGCCATCGATCAGTTGCGGCGCCAGAAGCTGCTGGAGCAAAAGAACTCCCTCATGTCTCACGACCCGGACCTAGTCGGCAGCCACGATCTGACGGATGCATCCATCTCCGCCGCTGACGACGTTGCCGACGACCTCTTACGCTTGATATTCGTCGCCTGTCACCCTGTCCTATCGGTGGAGGGGCGCGTCGCCCTGACGCTGCGGCTACTCGGGGGATTGACACCCGCGGAGATCGCGCGCGCCTTCCTCAACTCAGAATCGGCGATCCAACAACGCATCGTACGCGCCAAGCGCACACTTGGTGAAGCTCGGGTGCCTTTTGAGGTGCCTGGGGCCGCCGAGCGCGCTGATCGCCTCGCTTCTGTTCTGGAGGTGATCTACCTGATTTTCAACGAAGGCTATTCGGCGACGGCGGGGGACGAATGGATGCGCCCGGCGCTGTGCGAAGAAGCATTGCGGCTGGGGCGAATTCTCGCGGAACTCGCACGCACAGAACCCGAAGTCCACGGACTGGTTGCACTTATGGAGCTGCAGGCCTCCCGAACGCCGGCACGTATAAGCACCTCTGGCGAGCCAATTCTTCTGCTCAAGCAAAATCGCGCCCTGTGGGATCAGCTGCTCATCCACCGCGGGCTCGCGGCATTGGCGCGGGCGGAGAGTTTCGGCGGCCCACTCGGCCCGTATTCCCTGCAGGGCGCGATCGCCGCGTGCCACGCCCGCGCCCGAACAGCCGAGGAGACGGATTGGCCGCGAATTGTGGCGATTTACGACGCCCTGCATGCAATGCAGCCGTCGCCTATCGTGACCTTGAACCGCGCCGTCGCAGTATCGATGGCTTATGGACCGGCTGCGGCGCTTGAGATCGTCGATACGCTACGAAATGAATCGCGTCTGCGCGAATACCACTTGCTGCCGAGCGTTCGGGGTGACTTGCTTGAGCGACTCGGTCGGTTCGATGAGGCGCGTGCCGAGTTCTCCCGCGCTGCCTCCCTTGCGAATAACGCGCGGGAGCGCAGTCTCGTGCTCGAACGCATGGCGGCCTGCGACCCACACGTGGGTCGATTCAATTGACCCGTTGGCCTATGGGGGCCGGAATTGGCAAAAATCTGGTTGCGAGTGGACTCGTCGACGAATACAGGCTACGAAGCAGCTTGACCAGCTTCGATTCTGTTTTTGGACATTACGGGATTTACTCCGGCAAGTTCATCTCATGCAGCAGTGCCTTGTAGCGAGGGTCGCTGCGCAAGCTGCTGAAAACCGGGTCGATCTTGATCCACGTGAGGCCGGTATCTCGCTGCGCGGAGGCACGCTCGGCCCACATGAATGCTTGGTCCTTCTCCCCGCGCCAGGCATATACAGTGGCGATCGTCGCAGGGTCGGTCTTTCCGTACTCGACGATCAGCTGCTCGAGAATTCGCTGTGCTGCATCAGCGTGTCCCAAAGAGTATTCCGCCCTCGCCTGACCGGTCAATCTCCAGACTTGTGCCTCCGTTTGACGAAAGGAAGCCAGCGCCGGCACTGGGCGATTCTCCAACATCTCCAAATTCCCGAAGTTATAACGTGCGCGGATCGAGTTCGGAGCGATCGCAAGCGCCTTCTCGTACAACGGCCGAGCCTGTGCGAACTGCTGATCTGCAACCAGGAAGAATGCAAGGCGCATACAGATCTCCGCAGAAAGCGGATCCAGCGCGAGGGCATTCCTCTCTCGGGCGATAGCGGCGCGCAGGTCGCCGACCATTGCGAGCACGATGGCAGATCGGTGCAGCACCTCGGCGTCGCCTGGGCGCAGCGCCACGGCCCTATCCAGGTCCACCCGCGCCCCGGAAGTATCGAACCGGTAAGCTGCGCGCAAAAAGCCCCGAGCGGCATAGCCCGCGGCCAGTCCTGGAGCGAGAGCGACGGCCTTGTCTGCAGCCGCAAGCGCGGCTTCATAGCCTGCTATGTCATTTATCGCGTCCGCCATCCAGAATTGGGCCAATGCCAGGCCGGCATAAGCCGCTGCGTAGCCTGGATCCAGCGCAGTCGCGGCCGAGAACGACTTTACCGCACGTCGATAGCCGTCCTGGTCGCCGTGGTTGAAGCTCTCCTTGCCTCGCAAGTACTGATTGTACGCCTCGATGTTCCCGGTGCGCAGCTCGTCCCGAGCCGCTGGGGATTCCGTCGACAACAAGTGAAGCTTGAGTGCCGCTACCACGGCACTGGCAATCTCGTCTTGAATTTTGAAGACGTCGGTGAGATCGCGATCGAATGTCTCTGACCAAATGTGCTCACTCGTTGCCACGCGAATGAGTTGTGCAGTGACTCGCAGTCTATTGCCAGACTTGCGGATGCTGCCCTCGAGTACGTTGGCAACATTCAGATCCTCAGCAATTGTCTCGAGCATTTCAGTCTTCCCCTTGAAGTAGAAAGACGACGTCCGCGCAATAACCTGCAGACCTTGGGTCTTCCCAAGCAGTTCGATGAGCTCCTCGGATAGACCGTCGGAGAAGTACTCTTGATCCTTCCTTTCGCTCAGGTCCAGGAACGGCAAAACCGCAATCGATTTGTCGCTTACTGGTTTCGTTGTATTGGTCCATTTCGGAGCCGCGTTGGCCGTGAGCGTCGCCTGCTTCACCGTTTCCCGGTACGTGGTAAATCCAACTGCGGCGATAATTGCCGCGACGGCCGCTGCGGTAACGCCAACCACGAACTTATTACGCCGCACCAACTTGTGCAGACGATCGGTGAATCGGGCCGGCAGCGCCTCAATGGGTTTTCCGCCTAAGTAGCGTCGCAGATCCTCCGCCAGGGCGCCGGCGCTCTGGTAGCGTTTGGCCGGTTCCTTCGCGAGCGCTTTGAGCGCAATAGCGTCCAAATCGCCGCGCAGTTGCCGATTTAACTTCTCCGGCGTGGTGCCGCGGGCCGAGATCGCTTCATGGTCACTCCGCGTGCTGGGTTTTTCCACATTGACCCTGGCGATGGCCTGTTCGAGCACGCCGATGGACGCCGCGCTCCTGAGCCCGTAGGGCCGAACGCCGGTCAGAATCTCGTAGAGCAACACGCCCAAGGAATAGATGTCGCTGCGGGCATCGATCGGATCGCCGCGCAGCAGCTCGGGGCTGGCGTAGTCCGGCGTCAACGCCCGGCCGTAGACATCCGTGAGCTGCGTGAGCTGCGCCTCGTCGGCCTCCAGCAGCTTCGCGACGCCGAAGTCGAGGAGGCGCACCTGGCCGTCCTCGGTCACCAAAATATTGGAAGGTTTGAGGTCTCGGTGGATGACCTGTTTCTCATGCGCATATTGCACCGCCTCGAGCACCTGCAGGAATAACCCCAGGCGCGCCGCGATTCCCAGACGATGCGCATCGCACCAATCCGTGAGTGGCCGGCCCTGAACGTACTCCATCGATAAGTAGGGCAAACCGTTCGAATCGACTCCTGCATCGTACAGACGCGCAATATGCGGATGCTCAAGGCTCGCTAGAATGTCGCACTCTCTGGCAAAGCGCTGAGTGAGATCTGCTCTCACTCGGCTCAGCGTTGGCAACTTCAAGGCCGTCTCGCGTTTGAAGGCGCCGTCGGCACGCCGGGCGAGCCATACCTCGGCCATGCCCCCTGCTCCGAGGAGTCGAAGCAACTCGTACGGACCGATGTGCGCGCCGGCTTGCAAACGGCTCGCCCCCACGGCCCCTGCGGGGTCGGGGAAACCGAGCTTCGGCAGTGTCGTGAATGCCTCAATCCGCGCCGCCTCGCCCTCTTCCGGCAGCAGCGCTTCGTGTAGTGCCGGAGCAAGATCGCGATATTCGGCCGACAGCGCGTCGAGCCACGCGCGCCGCCCGGCTGTATCGAGCGGCAGCGCCTCATCGAGCAAGCGGCTCATCACTGCCATCTGAGAAATCGATAGCCTCATCGATCTATCATTCGCGGGACCGCCCGCACGCGCATGGCCAAGCTTTATCGCTCACCGCAGCGCCACTGCAAGGATCAACCGCGCCTTCTCCCAATCGCGTTGAACCGTGCGTTCGGTAACATCCAACGTTTCAGCAATTTCCTGCTCGCTATACCCACCGAAGTAGCGCATCTGTGCCACCTGTGCCAAACGCGGGTCCGCCTTTTCCAGATCCTCCAGTGCCTCGTGTACCCTCAGAACCGTGTCCTCGCCGTCAGCAATATTTGCCGCGAGCTTGGTTGACAGGGTCAACGGCCGCCATTCGCCACCCCGCTTCTGCGCGATCCGCTCGCGCACGCTATTGACGATCACTGAGCGCATCACTTGCGAGGCGTACGCAAAGAACGCCCGTCGATCCTCGGCCCTTAGTTCCCCCGCATGCACAAATCGCAAGTACGACTCGTGCACCAGACAAGTCGTGTCCAGCACGGTGTTGCGTCCTCCGTCGCGCAGCCGCGCGCGCGCGAGCCGGTGGAGCTCGGGATAAGCGGCCGTGAAGAGCGCATCGCGCGCGTCCGCGTCGCCCGCCTGTATCCGCCCGAGTAGCACGGTGAGCTGATTCATCGAGTGCCTTGGGGTCCTGCACGACGATAATGGCCAAGATAACGCGTCCGCAGCGCCTGCGCCACGGCCAGGCCGCTTCACCGGGACACCCAGCAGCACTAACCGTCTGGTGGGTCTAGGGAGTCATGGAAACGTGGACTGAAAAAGAAACCCGAGCCGCATGTCGGGTTTGGTCCTCGGACCGTGTCCGTATGGGTGAGGCGGCGAAATAAGTCGGCAAAGCCACTTGAGGTAGGCCGCCATAGACGCGTCGACCTAACTCCGAATCACCCTTATCGACAATCCAGGAGACGACAATGATCACCATAACCACGCCCACCCACCTTCGTCGCATGATCGCTACGGCGATCTTCAGCGTTCTAGCCTCGAGCTTGGCCGCAGTTTGCACCGCTGCCGACAGCACCGACGCGCCTCAGACGCTGGTGAAATACGCGGATCTCAACGCATCGAGTCCGCAAGGTGCGGTCTCTTTATATGCCCGCATACGAATGGCGGCCGATAAGGTCTGCCGGCCGCTTGACAACAACGACCTCGCATCGAAGATGCGGATGGATAGCTGCATTCGCAAAGCAATCGCGGACGCTGTCACGAAGGTCAACCAACCGGCGTTGTTCGCTGTCTACAATGCGAAGAACAACAAAAAGTCACAGCCGGCCATCCTTGTCGCCGGCCAGACTCGTTAGTCTCTGAGCGCTGTACGGTGGCGATCGCCACCGTACAGCGGCAACGTTCACCAAACGTAGATTGCTTGTTAGGTTAGCACACAGAGGAGCTCAACAGTGCCTGCTATAGCCCGTATAAGGACTACAGCTCTACTTTAGTGATCCATATGTGGACTATAAACTGTTGATATTAGTCCATATATGGACTACATTACAGCATGGCACGAATTGACAAGCTAGAGGCAGCGGATCCGAAGCGGCGCGAGGACTTGAAAGCCGCGCTTGAGGGGGGGGCGTTTAGGCTGGGCGCCGGCTGCCGATTGCTGCGACAGCTCCACGGGCTCTCCCAGGCGGATCTTGCCGCGATGTTGGGGGTCAATCTCAAGGTGATCAAGGCGCTCGAGTCCGGCAATGGGAACCCAGGGTTCGCATCGATCGAGAAGATTGCGGAGGCGTTCGGGCTTGCCGTGGTGTTTGTGAAAAAGGACACCGTTGCCGAGATCTTGGACGGCGAGGCACGCGCGCGGGAGAAGGCTCGAAGCCGTGAGGCCGACGTCGAGGCGCTTGCAGCCGGCAAGCTCTCCGAGCAACAGCTCAATGCCAAGAACGCACTTAAAATCGGGCACGTGGGATTAAAGATACCGCCGCCGTGACACGAGAGCTGTCTATCCAAGATGTCGCCAGCATCATCGAGCGAGTCCCTGACTTATCCGGAATGATGCTGGTGGGCGGCCAGGCCTTAAATTACTGGGCCGAGACGCTCGGGATAGCGGACGCTAGGTCGACCGGGATCTACGGGCCGGCGACGAGTGAGAATATCGATATTTTGGGGTCGGTCAAAGCGGTCCGGGCGTTCGCCCAAGCCGTGGGTGGTAAACCGCATATCGCAGGCCTTGACGATTCGCACAGCCCGAATTCCGGGGTCGTGACCTTTGATTTCCAAGGCGAAACACACAGCATAGATTTTCTTGCGCAGATGGCGGGCTTTAAGCCCTTGGAGCTTCCGGCGGTACTTAAATGCGCGCTTACTGTTCCCCTGTGTAATACCTCGACGGCGCCGCTCCCGGTCATGCACCCAATGCATTGCCTACAAGCGCAGCTCGAGAACATCTATGGCGGCCTATTGAACCGTCGAGCCTCCGCGCACGGAGAGCGCTTTGTGAGCCGCGTCCGTCTCGCGATCGAAGCTTGCCGTCGCATGGGGGAGCAATGCGCGGAAGGCGGAGACATCCAAAAGGCGCGGGATATCGCAGAACATGTGCATACCCTCTCTTGCTTGCGATCTGCCTTACGGGCGCGACACGACGATGGGCTGCACGTGGACGAGGGGATCTACACAGGAGCGCAGATGCCTGAAGAGTTCTTAAACTTGCGGGTACCACAGATGATGCGATTACTTGCGCGCAAAATTGAGAAGTACGAGGAACTCCAGGAGCGCATCCAGGCGAGACGCGACAAGTAGCCGGCCGTGTTGCACCTTCGGGGGAAACGGCCCATGGCACTCCATCGCATCACGCTTACAAGGTTGGAGCGGGATAGACGTTAGATATTACAATCCCGCATAAGATCTGCCATTCGCACACCGAGACCCTTGGCAACCCTATGGAGGGTGCCGAGAGTTAAGTTTCTTTCGCCGCGCTCAATTGCGCTGTAATACGCGCGGTGCATTCCGATTAGATCAGCAAATGCCTCTTGGCTAACTTTTAGAGCCGTTCGACGCTTGCGAATCGCGGCGCCGAGGCTCGTTAGAAGCTTTTCCTCCCTCATTCAAGGCAAGGTATTCATCTACTACTTCCATCGCTACCACTTTAAAGATAGACTATATATAAGTAGTAGACTCTGGAAGCCAGATGAACATCACGGGTTCTCCATAATGCATAGCGCTCGATACTCAGCTCTCTGCGGAAGAGTGGCTCGATCAGCTGCAAATCGAGTGTGACATCAAAAATGCGCCTCGGCGCGTGCGGCCCCAACACTAAAAATTCGTGGCCAATTGGGCGAATCGAGGGCGACCAAAGGATGTATGACTGCTACGGTAAACCTTCGGGCGCAAAGGTAGGCGGATTCGCGATGTCGATCCTACGTCCCGAACGAGAGGGGCTTGGATACAAAACGTACCAAATATTTGTAAATGGTGCTAATATTATCCATATGACTCAAACTCGCGATATCCAAACCGCCCTCGAAACCTTCCGTCAGCACGGCGGCGTGATGAAAACGAGTCAGGCGTTGACGCAAGGTATTCACCCCGCGGCGCTGTACAGGCTCGTCGAGGACGGCCAGCTTACGCGACTTGCGCGCGGACTCTATCGGCTATCCTCCGCCCGCGAGTTCAGCAATCCGGACCTCGCAGTAGTGGCGGTCAAGGCCCCGGACGCGGTCGTGTGCCTAATTTCGGCGCTGGCCTTCCACAGCATCACGACGCAGGTACCGCGCGCCGTACATCTGGCTGTGCCGCGAGGGCGATACGCGGGTCTGCGCCTCCGCACACCTCCAGTGAAGATCTATCGTTTTGACGTTTCGACCTTCGATCAGGGCATCGAAGTGCACCCGATCGATGGCGTTCCCGTTCGCATCTACGGCGTCGCGCGCACGCTAGTTGATTGCTTCAAGTATCGAAACAAGCTCGGGCTGGACGTCGCCATCGAAGCGCTGCGCTTTGCACGTGCCCGCAAGCGAATCAGCAATCGGGAAGTCCTCCATTTCGCACGCCTGCTTCGACAGGATCGGGTCATGGCGCCGTATCTGGAAAGCGTTACATGACGCCGCCGAAGAATGTCGTGGCTTCAGTCCTCGCACGACTGCGCAACGTTGCCCAAGACGCAGGCTTAAGCTTCAATGACATCCTTCAATCTTATGTGATTGAGCGATTTCTCTCGCGGCTCTCGCGATCGCCCCACGCCGACACGGTCCTACTCAAAGGTGCGCTGATGCTCCGGGTATGGGGCGTGCCTCGCGCACGGCCGACCATGGATATCGATCTGCTGCGTCGTGGCGTTGCCGATCAGGCAACACTCGTGCGACTCGTCGAACAGTGCGCGGCAATTAGTGATCCTTCTGACGGTGTCATCTTCGAGCCGGCTACGATCTCTGTGGAGCCGATTCGCGATGCGACCGAGTATGTCGGTACTCGCATTCGTCTCCACGCGCGCCTCGACAACGTGCGTCAGACCGTGCAGATCGACTTTGGCGTCGGCGACTCCGTTCATCCTGAGCCGCAGGTAATCGACTATCCAGTGCTGCTGACGAGTCCCCCGGTGCGGCTAAACGCGTACCCGGTGGAGGCGGCGATCGCCGAGAAATTTGAGGCCATGGTTCATCTCGATCTGCAGAATAGTCGAATGAAGGATTTCTACGACATCTGGATCTTGTCGCGGACTCTGGCCTTTTCTGGCCCCGCGCTAAGCCAGGCGATCCGTGCAACTTTCGATCGTCGCCAGACCAGCGTACCTGCAATACCGCCGGCGGCGCTGACGGCGAAGTTCTACTCTGAGCCAGTTCATGTCCGCCAGTGGGCCGCATTTGTGCGTAGGATTGGCGAGCCGGCTCTAGCGAACGAGTTCTCGCGGGTCGTTGCCGATCTAACTGAGTTCCTGATGCCGGCGGCCAAGGCAGCGGCGACGTCGGCTGAATATCCTGTTCGTTGGGAGCCGCTGGGTCCGTGGCAGCACGGACGATCGTCAAAGATCTAGAAATGACGACTTCGAATCGAATTCCCGTGCTTACGCCGCAGGGACACCTCATGCTCGCTCCGACGGATGAGCCGCGTATCTTGTCGGACAAGCTACGAGACCGTCTGGAGTCTGCGTTTGAGCGCGGCGCTGGACACGGGCTGCTGGAGCTTGGGATTCGCGAGGTCAGCACCGCTCTGCCGGCAGATTTCGCATATTGGCGAGATTTTGCCGGCCGCTACGTCACCACGCTATGCACATCCGCGCAATCCATCGGGGCCACGGGCCCCGCTGCCGTGAGCACCATCGAAACGCCGCCCCCGGAAATGCTGGCGGAACTGGCGAACGCCGCGCCGCCGATGCCGGGCGGGGAATATCTGAACGCCGATGTGCTCGCCGCACTGTGGGAGAAAATTGATGCGGCTTGCCGCGTCGAACTCGCAGATGCGAAGCAATCGCTGCAGGAGTTCCTGAAAGGGCGAAACCCCGCCTGGCACCTCGTCGGCCGCGTGCATTTCAATCTGGCCGAGAACCGCTCCGATGAAGAAGCACCTTTCGCGTTCATTGCGACCTACACGACGCGTCTATCGGCTCAATCTCGCGCACAGCACCTGCCCCTTACGGAGGCGCTGCGCGAATACGCCGGCGCGAGGAACAAAGCGCGCCTTCTCTCGCTTCTAAAACCAGTGCAGGAAGCTGCGAGAGAGTGCGCATGGCTCAAGGCTATGGTGGAATCCGGGGAGCTTTACCATCCCCTCAGGTGGTCCGCAGCCGAAGCATTTCAATTCCTGACCGATGTGCCAAAGCTCGAGGCCGCTGGGATCGTAGTGCGCGCGCCGAGCGCGTGGGGCTCAGGCCGACCGCCTCGCCCCAAGGTCCGGGCGACCGTCGGCGGACATGTACCGTCGGTTCTCGGCAAGGATGCGCTGCTCGATTTTCAGGTGGAGCTGACGCTCGGAGAGGAGCGACTCACGGCGGCCGAAATCCGTGCCCTGCTCAAGGGGTCCGACGGACTGCAATTCTTGCGCGGACGCTGGGTCGAGGTGGATCGGGACAAGCTCAAGCAACTCCTCGACAGATTCCGCCACATTGAAACGGCAGCGGCCGACGGCGGACTGCCGTTCGCCGATGCTATGCGGCTGGTGGCCGGCGTTGCGGTAGAGGAGGAGTCTGGCGACCCCTCGGATCCCGACTGGTCGACGGTGAGCGCCGGGCCGTGGCTCGCAGAGACTCTCAAGGGCCTGCGCAGCCCCGACGGACTCGCCCGCATCGAGCCAGGTCCGGCGCTTCAGGCGACACTGCGCCCCTATCAACAGGCCGGTGTCCGTTGGCTCTACCTGCTGCACCGCCTCGGGCTTGGCGCCTGTCTGGCGGATGACATGGGATTGGGCAAAACCATCCAAGTATTGTCGCTGCTCGTGATTCTGAAGCACGAATCGACGGTGCAGCGGACGGCCACGCCGACGCGAGCCCAGAGCCTGCTGGTGGCGCCAGCCTCGTTGCTCGCGAATTGGGCCGCCGAAATCGAACGGTTCGCACCGATGCTCAGATTCCTCATCGCCCATCCCTCGGCATCCAGCACGGCTGATCTCAAGACGATGACCGCGGAGACGCTTGCGGAGGTTGATCTCGTGATCACGAGCTATGGCGCCCTGTTGCGTTACGACTGGTTGTCGAGCACCGAGTGGCGGGTTGTGGTCATCGACGAGGCGCAGGCAATCAAGAATCCGGGCGCGAAGCAGACGCGCGCAGTCAAGAGACTCATTGCCTGCACTCGGATCGCGCTCACCGGCACACCGGTGGAGAATCGTCTTGGCGATCTTTGGTCGATTTTCGACTTCACTCATCCCGGTCTGTTGGGCTCCGGTCAGGCGTTCGGTCGCTACGTGCGGCGCCTCGCTGAAGCGAAAACCTACCGACCGCTGCGCGAGCTCGTGCGCCCTTATATCTTGCGGCGCCTCAAGACCGACAAGTCGGTGATCGCCGATCTACCCGACAAGACAGAGATGAAAGCGTTCTGTTACCTGAGCGCCACGCAGGCGGCGCTTTACCAGAGGGCGGTCGAGGAACTCGCGGAGGCCCTCGATAGGACGGAGGGCATGAGGCGCAAAGGCGTTGTACTGTCGTTCCTGATGCGCTTCAAGCAGATCTGCAATCATCCATCGCAGTGGCTCGGCGACGGTGCGTGGGTCGAAACCGAGAGCGGGAAATTCGCGCGCCTGCGCGAGCTCGCCGAAGTGATCGCTGCCAAGCAGGAGAAGATGCTCGTATTCACGCAGTTCCGCGAGGCGACTCAGCCGATTGCCGCGTTTCTCGGGCACGTATTCGGGCGGGAAGGGTTGATTCTGCATGGCGGCACGCCGGTATCGAAGCGCAAGGAGCTGGTTCGGCGCTTCCAGGATGACGAGCTGGTCCCGTTCTTCGTTCTATCTCTGAAAGCGGGGGGCGCCGGCCTCAACCTCACGGCTGCCTCGCATGTGGTGCATTTCGATCGTTGGTGGAATCCTGCCGTCGAGAATCAGGCAACCGATCGGGCGTTCCGGATCGGGCAGTCGCGGAATGTTCTGGTGCACAAGTTCGTCTGTCAGGGCACTGTCGAGGATAAAATCGATCAGCTGATCGAGTCGAAGCAGACGCTCGTCAAGGATGTGCTTGAAGGAGGTACGGAGTTGCAGCTGACCGAGCTCAGCGACAAGGAGTTGCTGAATCTGGTGGCGCTTGATATTCATTCGGCGCAGGCGAATATCTGACATGTATCGATCATCGGAGCAAGGCTGATGTATTTTCCTCGGAAACCGTATGTTCCCGCGGCGGCGCGTCGACGAACGACGGACCGGACGGTCGCGAAAATGCAAAGGAAAGGTCAGATGCTCTCGCCGGTGGCCGCAAGCCGCGGCGCGATTGCGAAATCGTTCTGGGGTAAAGCTTGGTGCCAGAACCTGGAGCGCTACAGCGACTACTCGAACCGTCTGCCGCGCGGCCGCACTTATCTGCGCAACGGTTCGGTGATCGATCTTAAAATCGGTCCAGGCGAAGTGACCGCCCAGGTGATGGGATCCAGTCTGTACCGAGTCACTGTTAGTATCAGGGAAGTGGCCGTCGCACATTGGCAGGCGATTGCACGCGACTGCGCTCGCTCCATCGACACATTGGTCGAGCTGCTCCAGGGGCAACTGTCGACTTCGGTCATGGAGCGAATCACACGGCCGGGAACCGGCCTCTTCCCGTCACCGAAGGAGATCGCTTTCAGCTGCAGCTGTCCGGATTCGGCCGCAATGTGCAAGCATGTGGCTGCGACGCTCTACGGAATCGGCGTCCGACTCGATGTGGCACCGGAACTTCTGTTCGGCTTGCGGAAGGTCGACGCCAAAGAATTGATCGCACGCGCAGGGGAGGGTGGGACACCGGTTCAGAAACTGCCAGAAGCTGGTCGGATTCTGGACTCGTCGAAACTGTCCGACGTGTTCGGGATCGACTTCGGCGGTATGGATATGAAGCCTTCTCATAAACCGAGCGTCAAGGCAGCGAAGTCGGTGGCTCCTCGTAAGGCTAAGTCGGCAAACCGTGTCGGCAAGCGGTCGGCGCGTGGGAAATCTGGAAAGGCTCGATGATGTTGCACGTTTGATCGCTCAATCCGGCGAAGCGCGACGTCAAAATCCGTACAGAAGTAATTTGAGACTAACCCGGGACCTCTATTTCCCAAGCCCAACGTCAGCCTTACTTGCGTCGGACTCTTCGTCCGAATCGTCGAAGAGAAACGAAGGCGAATGGAACAATCGAAACGAAGCCAAGCCGTAGCGGACGCGATCCGCGCTGTTTTCATTAACTCGCACCGCCCTGCGCTCGTGCGAGACAGGGGGCGCCTGCTTCACTCGATTGCCGCCGCCGTGCGCGCCCGACAATCGCCGCACACACGGTGAGCCATTTGGCCTTTCTGGCCGCAGTGCGTTGGTCTCGCCAAGGTTTGGTAAGTGCGCTGCCCGGTCGTCGTCTCAATCCTGCAATTCAGCCAGCAGCTTTGCGAGCAACTCCATGCCCGCGCCCCAGCCCTTGCCCATGCGGTCTATAGCGGCGGAGAAGCAAGCTATCTCAGCCTCGCTCGCCTGATGCGGCACCCAAGTCAGGCGCATTTTGGTTCGAGCGCCGTCTTCCTCAAACGCCACCGTCGTTAGCAGCACCCGCGGCCAGTCCGCCATCATGGGAGAGGGAATGATGTTCCAGTCCGCATCAGAGCTAGAGTGCAGCCAGACCAGCCGCTCTGGCGGAGTCACTTCGGTGTACTCAACCCGTTGGTAGTGGGAATTGGCGCCCCATTTCATTTCGACGAGCCACAGCCCGCCGGGTTTGAGCTCAAGGCGATGGATAATCGTCTCCACATTCGGCCCGTACCAGCGCGGCAACAGCTTCGGATCGGTCCAGGCCTTCCACACCAGCTCACGCGGCGCATCGAATACCCGCTCCAGCACATAAGTCGGCAGATCACTCATTTCTTGGGCCCCTTTCGCCGCAGCCTTTTACTCTCAGTTTTTTTCAATTCGTCTAACAGACCATCGAGCTGATCGAAACTCGACGACCAGAACTGTTTGAACTCTTCGAGCCAACTCACCGCCGCTGCCATCGGCTCAGCCTTCAGCCGCGCGGGCCTGCGCTGTTTGTCGATATCCCGCTCGATCAACCCAGCCCGTTCCAGCACTCTCAGATGCTTTGACACCGCCGGCTGGCTCATCTCAAACGGCGCGGCAATCTCGTTCACCGATGCCTCGCCCGCTGCGAGCCGCGACAGGATCGCCCGTCGCGTCGGATCGGCTAGCGCAGCAAATACCGCATTGAGATGCCGATGACGAGAGGCATAACCAATCAGTTCCATAACTGTATGGTTATACACTTGGCCCAGCATGTCAACGCTTTTTTTTGCCGTACGTAATATGCTGCTCGTAGGATTTGAACCTGCGACTCCTACGTCCCGAACGTAGTGAATCCTAAATGATAATAAAAACATCAGGTTGCGATTCAGCTCGCTCGATTCAGGTATCGGCTAGAATCGAGCAACCCAGGTTGCATCTCATGCAATCAATGATTAATATGCAATCATTGATGTATGGAGGAGCGATGGCGAGTATAACAATCCGAGACATAGATGAGCGCTTCAAGGCGCGACTTCGCGTACAGGCAGCCCACCATGGCCGCTCAATGGAGGAGGAAGCACGCGACATTCTGCGGACGGCGCTGTCCACCGGACGTTCACGGAAGGGATCTCTCGTGGCCTGCATTCGCGCTCGTATTGAGCCTTTGGGAGGCGTGGAGTTGGAAATTGCGCCTCGCGAGGCCATACGTGAGCCTGTGAACTTGGATACATGATCGTTCTTGATACCAACGTGCTTTCTGAGACGCTGCGACCGGTGCCTGAATCCTCCGTCCTGGATTGGCTGACGAATCAGCCGCGTGCGTCATTATTTACTACTACCGTAACTCGGGGCGAGATTCTCTATGGCATTCGATTGCTCTCCGATGGCAAGCGTCGGCGAGGACTGTGGGATGCCGCAACGAAGATTTTTGATGAAGATTTCGCCGATCAAGTCTTATGTTTCGACAGCGATGCTGCGGACATGTATGCGGAAATCGCCGCCTCGCGACGAACGACAGCTAAACCTATCAGCCAGTTCGATGCCATGATTGTCGCGATGGCTCGTTCGCGAGGAGCAAGCCTCGCTACGCGCAACGTGAAGGACTTTGAGAACTGCGGCGTT
>Ga0073928_10005725_pt1 | contig 17193 bp, 17 predicted proteins | sample PaiPotPPA55metaG_FD_76969 | JGI IMG/M metagenome (GOLD analysis project Ga0073928, IMG submission 76969) | Iron sulfur acid spring bacterial and archeal communities from Banff, Canada, to study Microbial Dark Matter (Phase II) - Paint Pots PPA... ... | reverse complement strand
GCATTACCTTGCCGCCGCTCTCTGCAACAAGGCGGGCGATGGCGTCGGGGCACAAAGCCGGATCGAGCATCACCGCGCGCTCTTCTTTACCGAGCACGGCAAGATCGCGTTCGAAATCCGCCGGCGCGCGCAAATCGGCGAGCGCTTCGAGCCGTGCGCGCGCCGCGCCGTCGAGCTTGCGCGGATCGACATAGATCGCCGGCCGGCCGGAAAGTGGCACGGTGGCGGAAGCCAGCACCACCGGCGTGTGCGGTACATCGCTGCCGCGGATATTGAACAGCCAGGACACCGCTTGCGGCTCTGAGACGACGAGTATGTCGGCGCGCTTGCCCAGCGCCTCGCGGACACGCGTGAGCTTGGCGGCAGCGTCCTCGCCGGCATAGCGCAGATCGTGCAGCACGACCGGGCCGCGTGGCGGCTGCGGCCGGTCTTTCCACTGCACATCGAGCGGATTATCGGCGACCGGAACGAGGCTGCCGCCTGCCGCCGCGCAGGCTTTGGCAAGCCGCTCCGCGCCCTCGATCGTGTGCAGCCACGGCGAATAGCCGAGCTTGGCGCCGGCCGGCAGATTCTCCTCGATCCAGGCGCTTGGTGGATGCTCGACCAGGTGCTCGACGGTAAACGCCGCGCCATCAACTTCCTCGCGCACCTGCACCATGTAGCGGCCATCGACGAAGATCGCAGCGCGGCCGGCAAGCACGATGGCGGCGCCCGCCGAACCGGTGAAGCCGGTGAGCCAAGCGAGACGCTCGGCGCAAGGCGGCACATATTCGTTCTGATAACGGTCGGCGCGCGGCACGATGAAGCCGTCGAGGCCGCGGCGTTTTAATTCGGCGCGCAATGCCGCCAGCCGCGGCGCGGTTTCACCGCGTGCGCTGCGGTCGTCAAACGATTGGAATCGCGCTTCGAACATCCGCGTCAATGTACGGGCAAATGTGGACGACTTGGAGTCGATGACACCCTCCCCCTCCAGGGGAGGGTTGAACGGCGCTTGAGCACCAAAGTCGTCCAGCCGTCGAGCTCGATGCGCCGCTCCAGAGTCAACTTTCGATAAGAGGCCAGCGCGGCATTGGCCTGCGATTTCAAGACGCCCGAGAGAACGACGCGGCCGCGTGGCGCGACCATCGCACGCAACGGCGCGGCGAGCTGTTGCAGCGTCCCAAGCAGGATATTGGCGAAGACCAGATCGAACGGGGCGCCGCCGCGAATGTCGGGCGCGGCGAGCCCATTGGCGCGGTAGACGCGGACCAGACCGGCGGCCCGATTAAGCCGGACATTGTCGCGCGCGACGCGCACCGCCTGTGCGTCGATATCGCTCGCCAGCACGTGCCGGCGCAGGCCCCGCGCGGCGGCAATCGCCAGCACGCCGGTGCCGGTACCGAGATCGAGGACACGAAAATTCCTCCCCCTGAAAGGGGGAGGACGGCGAGCGAAGGCGCTACGTGGAAATCGCACATAACTTTTCCCTCCCCTGAAAGGGGAGGGTCGGCGCGCCAAGCGCGCCGGGGAGGGGTCAAGCCTCGTCGTGCTGACCCCCACCCGGCGGCCTATGGCCGCCGACATCCCCCTTTCAGGGGGAGGAAAAAGAATTTGGATCCGCCGCGGCTTGTTTAGCAACTTACAAATCGCGTCCAACGCGATGAGGCAGCCGCGTGTCGTGCCGTGATGACCGGTGCCGAAAGCCAGCGCCGCCTCGATCTCGATGGCGATCCGGTTCGCCGCCGCGCCGCCGCGATCATGGCCGCCGTGCACGACAAAGCGACCCGCCGCAATCGGCTTTAGTTCCCTAAGGCTGGCGGCGACCCAATCTTTGCCAGCGATCCGATTAAAGCGCAGCGCCCTGCCCTTCTGCGCACCTACTGCCGCGATCGCCAGCGCGCGCGCCGTTGCCTCGCCGATCACGCCGTCAAAGTAGAACGTCACGCGCCATTGGCCCTGGCCGAGATCGGCCAGACTGGTCGCAACCGCGTCGGCGGCAAATGCGTCACTAAAGCTTGCAGCAATACGCCGCGCTGATTGTTCATCGGTTATGAACGTCGCTGTCACAGTATCCGGCGCGAGGCCGGGCGGTGTATAATTCATCGCAACATCAGAGCTTTTTGAAATTCTCCACGCAATTCACAACGGCGCCTGCCACAGAGTTTATTCCCACAAGTGCCAAAAATATTCGGTGGTGTCTCAGTTTGAATTTCTGACTCCCTTGACCGGCGTTGCCGTATGACGGTTGCGGTCGTATCTTCCGCCCATGCCCGATTACTTAGCCGCCATTTGTCATTTGCAGGAGGACGGTGAGTTAGTACCCGCCGACTCTCTGAATTTTACGGCCAGCACTGACAGCGAAGCCATTTCGAAGGCTGTCCTATGGCGCGTTAATTCGATCGGCGCGGTTGATGCTGATCGGAAGGCTTGGTTACAGGTTCTTCGCGATGGAACCTCGGTATACTGTCAAGAGATTGGGCGAGTTTTCTGATGCCCCGAGGCCCCAAGGGCGAGAAGCGTCCTGCCGACGTGATCGGTGCCGCCGTCATGGTCGGTAAGATCGCGACTGGCGAGATTGAGGACACTACCGGCAAAAGCCCCAACCGGGCCAAGGGCGGCAAAGTAGGCGGCAGGGCGAGGGCGAAGGTACTTACCCCTGAAAAACGCCGGGAAATCGCGAAGAAGGCTGCGAGAAGTCGATGGGGCAATCAATAAGCCACTACAGACTGGACTCGGCTCCGGTCCGGGTGTATCTCCGCTTTCGTGTCCAACTCTAGCAAGTCTGACAATAGAGCCACAGACCAATCCGGCGCCAATGCGGTCAAGGCTAAGGTCGAGCGGCTACTGACGGATCGCACTAAGCTCAAGGAGCAATGGCGTGCCAACGCGGCTGCTCTGAGGGACGCGGTTGCGGCGGGACGTTTATTCGGCGTGGAAATCGACCTTCCTGTCGACCTTGATCAGCCACGTCTGACCCAGACCAGCCTATTTGAGCCTGCCGCCGATACCAGCATCCGCGAGGCTGTCCTAGACCAGCTCAAGAACGCCGGCGAAGCAGGCGCTAAAGCAGCCGATATAAGGCGCGAAATCGAGAAAAACCTGGGCCGCAAGCTTCACGAAAAGACCATCGGAATGACCCTCTACCGGCTCTCGCTTAAAGGCCAGTCCAAGCGGGACGGAATTACATGGTTTTATGTGCCGACCGGCACATAAATGAAAACCCCGGCGTCATGAGCGCCGGGGTTAGGGAGCGACTGGTAGGGGCGACGAAAGGCGCCCCAAGACTACCGGAAAGGCTGACTGCGGTGGGAAATGCTCCCGCCCATCGTGGTTGGCGCCTGCGGTCCGGAAGCTGAACTGGAAGACCTGCCCAGGTCGCACAGCAGCCGATTGCTAATCGGAAGAGTGAGGGTTCGAGTCCCTCCCGGATCGTAGGCCAAAAGCCTACCAAACCCCATCAGGACTCTTGCAAGACTCTTTTACGGATTCATTGGCCGAGTCGTTTAGAATTGGTTAACGGAATCTAGACTGAACAAAATGCTTGACAACTGTAGTCAGTCTCACTATTGTTGACTACATGAACAAGCTTCCCCTCAAAACCCGCGTGCAAATCCTGACGATGCTTTGCGAGGGATCGTCGATGCGCTCGATCTCGCGGGTGTGCGACGTCTCGATCAACACAGTCACGAAATTGCTTGTCGACGCCGGAACCGTTTGCGCGGATTTCCACGACAACGCCGTTCGCAACGTGAAGGCGGCCCGTATTCAGTGCGACGAAATTTGGAGCTTCTCTTACGCCAAGGCCAAGAACGTGCGGGATGCGAAAAGCCCACCGGAAGGCGCTGGTGACGTGTGGACCTGGACCGCTATCGACGCAGACTCCAAGCTGATCGTTTCATGGCATGTCGGTGATCGTTCGCAGCACACCGGGATCAGTTTTATGGCTGATCTTCGCGCGCGGCTCGCAAATAAGGTTCAACTCACGACGGACGGTCACCGCGCCTATCTCACGGCCGTTGATGAACTCGACTTTGATGCTGACTACGCGATGCTGAATAAGATTTTCTCGCGTGACTATAATCCCGGCCCCAGCCGCTATAGCCCGCCCGTCGTTGTTGGCACTCAAACCGAAGTGATCCGTGGCAATCCTGATCCGGTGCACATTTCAACGTCTTTTGCCGAGCGGCAAAATTTGACAATGCGGATGGCGATGCGCCGGTTCACGCGACTGACAAACGCCTTTTCCAAGAAGTTTGAAAACCACTGTCACGCGCTGGCGCTCTACTTCTTTTGGTATAACTGGACCCGTCAACACAAAACCCACAGGCTTTCCCCAGCTATGGCTGCCGGTCTTACCGATAAGCTTTTGTCGATAGCGGACCTTGCGGAAATGGTTGATGCGGCGCTGCCAAAGCCCGAAAAGCGTGGGCCGTACAAGAAGAAGGTCGCATGAGCTACAGCGTTCAGCAATGCCTCGACAAAGCGAGGGAACGCGAGTGGATGGCCTCGCAGGCAAGAGACGGTGACGCTAAGGCATCGTTTGTCGAGTGCGCCCGCCAGTGGCAAGAGCTTGCTCAGCAAAAGGAAGATATGGAGCGTAATCCGCCCCGACGAAATTCAAACTGAGACACCACCAAATATTCACATCGCCATCAACAAATTACGCGCAGCTTTTCCACAGCACTTTGCCCTATATTTCCACAGCCTTTCGGCAAATTTCCGGAGCCATCGAGGTAACCTTGGAATGAGCGCACCACGGCCACGATTTCACATCGCCGCGGCCATGATTGCGGCAACGGCCTGTTTCGTAGGCCTCGCGCCTGCCAACGTGCGGGCGCAAGCCGCAGCGGATTACGCCGCCCTTCTCGCCGCGCCCGACCGCAGCGATGCCGATCGGCAATCCGACCAGCGCCGCGACCCGACGCCGTTCCTCGCTTTTGCCGGCCCGCGTCCGGGCATGAAGGTGCTCGATATGGGCGCCGGCGGCGGCTACAGCAGCGAACTGATGGCGCGCGCGGTGGCGCCGAACGGCGTCGTGTTTGCGCAAAATCCGAGCGATCTCGCCGACCGCGCCAAGACCGCATTCGCGGCGCGCATGGCGACGCCGGCGATGAAGAACGTCGTCGCCGATACCGCGCCGTTCGACGATCCGATTCCTGCGGGCATGCAGGATTTCGACCTGATCACGTTCCTGTTCTACTACCACGACACCACCTACATGACGGTCGATCGGGCGCAGATGAACCGCAAACTGTTCGCCGCGCTTAAGCCCGGCGGTACCCTCGTCATCGCCGACCATTCGGCGCTAGCCGGCCAAGGCGTCTCGGTCGGCAAGACGTTGCACCGGATCGAGGAAAACACCTTGCGCCAGGAAGTCGAAGCCGCCGGCTTCAAGCTCGTCGGCACCGGCGACTTCTGGCGCCATGCCGACGACACGCATGACTTCCCGAGCTTCAAGCGCGACATGCCGGTCGACAATTTCGTGCTCAAATTTCAGAAGCCGTGAATTTGCGGAAGCGTCCGATCGCGGGGACTGGTCGACCGCTCATTCCCGCGCAATCGGGCAATAATCAGTCTGCCACGCACTTCCCCTCCCCCTGAAAGGGGGAGGCCGGGTGGGGGTCAATTCAAGCTTGTGATTCAAGCTGACCCCTCCCCGACGCGCTTCGCGCGTCGACCCTCCCCTTTCAGGGGAGGGAGAACATCTGGAATGACTAATTACTGCAGCTGATCTTTCACCTTCTCAAGACCGGCATTGATGCATTCGTCGTCGACACCCGGCGAACCGGACACGCCGACGCCGCCGATCACCGCATTGCCAATTTTGATCGGCTGGCCGCCCGGAATGGCGATGACATTCGGCAGCGTGACCTGCTGGTGGACCACTGAATTCGGATCTTGCAGCTTCTTGGCGTAGTCCGCGGTTGGCTGTTTGAAGGCCGTCGCCGTATAGGCCTTGCGCCGCGCATTCTCCATCGTGTGCAGCCCGGCCTCATCGCCGTGCATGGCAACGATGGTTTCGCCGTCGCGATCGACGACCACGGCGGAGACGGGATAGCCCTTCGCCGCACAGGCGGCGACCGACGCCTCGGCAAGGGTTTTGGCGATGTCCAGTGAGAGATCCTTGTGCATGATGAGCGCGGCGCCGGCGGGCACGGTACCAAGTGCGGCGGCAAGTACGGCGCCAAGCGCGGCAGCAAGGCAGGCGCGCGCGGCGGACGTGAAGCAAGTAAGGCGAGGCAAATTGAAGTGCGGCATAGCAGGTCCTTTGGATTGGCGAGTAGTGAATGGCGAATGGCGAATGGCGAATGGCGAGTAGTGAATGGCAAATGGCGAATGTGAATAAACATCGATTCGCTGTTCGCTATTCCCTATTCGCTATTTAGTGAATGGCGAGTGGCGAGTGGCGAGTGGAAATAAACACTTATTCGCTATTTGCTATTCGCCATTCGCTATCTCTGGCGAATGAAAATATCGAATTCGCTATTCGCTGTTGCTCACCATTGCCGGTAAACCGGCGGCGGCTGTGGCGGGTAAGCCGGCTGCGCATAGCCCGGCTGCGCATAACCCGGCTGGGCATAGCCCGGCTGCGCGTAACCCCGCGGGGCGTAATAGGACTGGCTGGAAGAGGACTGGCCATAAAGGGACTGCCCGGAATAAGGCTGCGCATAATTTGGCTGGCCATAATTGGGCTGGCCGTAAGCCGGCTGGCCGTAAGTGGGTTGGCCGTAACCCGGCTGCGCCGGCTCCGACGAGACCGTCTCGTTGGCAGGAAGACGCGAGCGCGCGACCGGTCCGTTGTCGCCGCCGGGCGTGCGGCCGGCGACCACGACCTTGGTCTCGCTCATGCCTTGGGCCTTGATCAGGTTGAACAGCGTCGTCGCATGATCCGGCGACAGCCGCACGCAGCCATGCGACACCGCGCGGCCGAGATGCTTCACGTCGAAAAAGCCATGGATGGCGTGGCCGTTGAGATCGAAGAAGATCGTATGCGGCATCGGCGCATTGTCCCATTCCTGCGAGTAATGGTCGGCGTCCATCCGGTTCGGCTTGAACGTGCCATTGGGCGTGTCGTAGCCGGGCCGCCCGGTCGAGATCGGCCAGACGTAACGCTGCGCGCCATCGACGGCGACCGACATTTGCTGCGCGCTCTTGTCGATGGTCACGAGGATATTGGCGCCGGCCGGGGAAGCGAACGGCAGCGTCAGCGCAGCGGTAAAGAGGGATGCAAGGACGGAAGCAGCGCGCCAAGAACCAAGCCGAGAACCACGCCAAGAACCCTTTGGCGTCTGGTGCGAAGACATTTTGCCGAAAAACATACCGATACCCGAACGCATTCCGACCCCAAGCATAGAAGTCTTTTCCTGCACTTTGGTTCAATCGAGAGGCTTGCAACGGCCATGCTTGCATACGCCGCCCTGCTTTGCCTGCGCCGTCAGCCGCAATGGTGAACGGATTATGGTGGCGCTTTTTAATTCCCTCCCCCGCGAAGCGGTGGAAAGAGACGGTCCTCGCGGCTCGCTGATTTCACCTCCCCCTGGAGGGGGGAGGTCGCGAGCGATAGCGAGCCTCGAAGGGCGACGGCCCCCAAGTCGGCCCTGGCCGACTTGGGCATAAAATCATTTTCCGAAATCGGGTAACCGATTTTCGGTCGGCGCCTCGCTCCCATCCCTCGAGGCCCGCGCTTCGCGCGGGCACCTCAGGATGACGGCTCACGGGTAAGCATCGTCGTTCTCGCGGCGCGGCTTTTTCCTCCCGCCCCGCGATAGCGGGGAGGGGGGACCGCGCACTTGCGCGGTGGGAGGGGCGGCAGCATCGACGCAGCGCAACTGTGAACGTGTGTTGCGCTATTTCGAGTCACGTGCCCCCTCCACCATGCGGAGCTTGTCATCGGGCCGGCCACTTCGGGCCGGACCCGTTGGCATGGTCCCCCTCCCCCGCCGCGCGGGGGCGGAGGTAAAGCAAAACCGTTCTCGCGGCGCATGCGCGCCCGAGTTATGCCAAGCAGTCCATGAAAGCCCGCCACGAAAGCCATTCCCATTTGCCTCCCCAAAGAACGAAGGGAGGCGGAGCGCCGGAAGGCGCAATGTCTTGGCGCCGCGTCTGCGGACGCGGCAGCGGGCTTAAAGCGCTAAGCCCGCTCGCCTCTCGGCGCTCCACCGCGGCACTCACCGAGGTTATTAGCCTCGGCTCAACTCCGGGCCGCGCTTCCTGGAATTACCGGGTGCAAACGGGAGGACCCTCCCCGGCGCCAGTGCAGCGAGCACCTCGCGGACCGGTCCTAATGCCGGCCGGTTCGATGCCCGAAGCCGCCCGGGAGCGGGGTTACGAAGCCCGCCCGCGGGGACCACTCTCGCTGCCGTTTTCAGGATCGTCTCTAGAAACGCCCTTCACGAGCGAGATGGGCAGTATGTAACCATATCGGGGACGAATGTCAATAGGGCGGTGACGATATATTTTCCCTCTCCCTTGTGGGAGAGGGTGGCGAGTGGCGCGCGGAGCGCGATACGAGCCGGGTGAGGGGTGTCCTGCATGTCCCCCTCACCTGCTCGCTTGCGCTCGCGACCTCTCCCCGCGCAGCGAGGAGAGGAAAGCAAATCAACGCCGCTTGAAAAATTGCACGGCGCGCTCGTGCTTCTGCGCCGCCGCGCGGCTGGCGAAGGTGCCGAGATTGCGCCGCCGGCCGGTCTTCGGATCTACTTTGCGCGAATAGAGCCGATATTTGCCGGAGGCGAGCTTGCGGATCATGGCGGGGCTCCTGACGCGACGTCATTTCTGCGGATCAATTCCGGGACGGAGCCTGCGTTCCCCGACGGCTAAGCACACCTGATCGGCTGGCAGTAGTTAACTGGCTACCTGGCCAAACCCCGCGCGCGTCAGGCGCACGATGACCTGATTCAGCGCCGAGAGAAACGCCGAGCGGTCGCGCGCCGCAAATGGCTTCGGCCCGCCGGTGATCTCGCCGGCGCTGCGCAGCGAGTCCATCAGATTGCGGGTCGCCAGCGTCATGCCGATTGTATCTTCCGTAAACGGCTTCCCGTTCGGCGCAATCACCTCGGCACCCGCCTTCACGCAGCGGCTGGCGAGCGGCACGTCCGCTGTGACGACGATGTCGCCGCGATGGACGCGCTCGGCAATCCAATTGTCCGCCTCATCCATGCCGGCGCCGACGACGACGCGCTCTATCAGAGCGTGATCGCGCGGCAAGGCGATGGGGCTGTTGCTGACGACAAGGACTTTGAGATTGATGCCCTTGAGCGCGTGACGCTCGGCGACGCGGTACACTTCCTGCTTCACCGGGCAAGCGTCGGCGTCGATGTAGATGGTGATCGGCTTCGACGCGGGCGGAGAACTCAAACCCGCTCCACGAAACTATCCACCACGCGTTTCTCGCCGGCGCGGTCGAACTGGATGGTGAGCTTGTTGCCGTCGATCGCGGTGATGTTGCCGTTGCCGAATTTCTGATGAAAGACGCGGTCGCCGAGCGCAAAGGCGGAGACCGTGCCGGTCGATTTGGCGACCAGTTCGCCTTCGATGGTGAGCGGCATGCGGCGCGGCTTACCCCCCTCGCCTCTGATGCCCCCCTCCCTAACGCTCCCCCTCAAGGGGGGAGGGAACCCGTTTGTGCCCCGCAAGGGGGGAGGGAACGATTCCTCGCGGCGAGCGGTGCGATCGTCGTCCGCGTCGTAGCGCGCAGCGTCGTCATCCTCGGCAAACCCGCTCGCGCCGCGCTGCCCAGCTTTCGCGGCCTGGGCGCGCTGCCAGCCGGGCGTGCGGTAATTCGAGCCGAACGAGGTCGCGGCGTCGAAGCGCGACGAGCCGTAGCCGCCATAGCCGCCGAACGCGCCCCCTTGCGCCTCGGTCACTTCGACATGCGGCTCCGGCAATTCGTCGAGAAAGCGCGACGGAATATTGGTCTGCCACAGACCGTGCATGCGGCGGTTGGTGGCGAAATAAATCTTCGCCCGCTTGCGCGCGCGCGTTAAGCCGACATGGGCCAGCCGGCGCTCCTCTTCCAGCCCGGCGCGGCCGGAATCGTCGAGCGTGCGCTGGTGCGGAAACAGGCCCTCTTCCCAGCCGGGCAGAAACACGGTGTCGAATTCCAGGCCCTTGGCCGAATGCAACGTCATTATGTTGACGGCGTCGGCTTCGGCTGCGCTCTCGTTGTCCATCACCAGCGAGATGTGTTCGAGAAAACCTTGCAGGTTTTCGAACTCCTCCATCGAGCGCACCAGTTCTTTCAGGTTCTCCAGCCGCCCGGCGGCGTCGGCGGAACGGTCCTTCTGCCACATTTCGGTGTAGCCGGATTCGTCGAGGATGATTTCGGCAAGCTCGGTATGCGGCAGGCTATCGCGCTGGCCGCGCCAGCGGTCGAGCGCCTCGATCAGCCCGCGCAAAGCGCCACGCGGCTTCGGCTTGAGCTCGTCGGTGCCGATCATGGCGCGCACTGCTTCGGTCAGCGGCACGCGGCGCTTGCGGGCGTGATCGTGCAGAAGCTGCACGGTGGCGTCGCCCAGCCCGCGCTTGGGCACATTGACGATGCGCTCGAAGGCGAGATCGTCGGCCGGCGAATTGACCACGCGCAGATAAGCCAGCGCATCGCGAATCTCGGCGCGCTCATAGAAGCGCGGGCCGCCGATGACGCGGTACGGCAGGCCGAGCGTGACGAAGCGATCTTCGAATTCGCGCATCTGGAACGAGGCGCGCACCAGGATGGCGATCTCGTTGAGCGTGTGGGCATCACGCTGCAGCTGCTCGATCTCCTCGCCGATGGCGCGGGCTTCCTCCTCGGAATCCCAGGCGCCGGTGACCGCGACCTTCTCGCCAAGCTCGTCCTCGGTGCGCAGCGTCTTGCCGAGGCGGCCTTCGTTATGCGCGATCAGGTGCGAGGCGGCGGCGAGGATATGGCCGGTGGAGCGGTAATTGCGCTCCAGCCGGATCACGGTGGCGCCGGGAAAATCGTGCTCGAAGCGCAGGATGTTGTCGACCTCGGCGCCGCGCCAGCCGTAGATCGACTGATCGTCGTCGCCGACGCAGCAAATGTTTTTACTTCCCTCTCCCCCTGCGGGAGAGGGAAGAGGCGCGCTCTGCGCCCTTGCATCCGTCGTACTCGTGCGCTGCGCCAGCAGCCGCAGCCAGAGATATTGCGCGACATTGGTGTCCTGATATTCATCGACCAGAATAAATTTGAACCGCGTCTGATATTGCCGCAGCACTTCGGGCTGCTCGCGAAACAGCCGGATGTTTTCCAGCAGCAGATCGCCGAAATCCGCCGCGTTGAGAATTTTCAAGTGCTCCTGATAGGCCTTGTAGAGCTTGAGCCCCTTGCCATTGGCGAACACCGCCGCTTCGCCGCCCGGCACCTGTTCAGGCGTCAGCCCGCGGTTCTTCCAGCCGTCCATCAGCATCGCCATAACGCGCGCCGGCCAGCGCTTCTCGTCGATATTCTCGGCCGCGAGCAGTTGCTTGATCAGCCGGATCTGGTCGTCGACGTCGAGGATGGTGAAATCGGGCTTGAGCCCGACCAGCTCGGCGTGGCGGCGCAGGATTTTCACGCCGATCGAATGAAAGGTGCCGAGCCACGGCATGCCTTCGACCACGCCGCCGACGATCTCGCCGACGCGATGTTTCATTTCGCGCGCCGCCTTGTTGGTGAAGGTGACGGCGAGGATTTCGCTCGGCCGGGCGCGCCCGGTCGCGAGAATATGGGCGATGCGCACGGTCAGCACGCGGGTCTTGCCGGTGCCGGCGCCGGCCAGCACCAGGACCGGGCCGTCGAGGGTTTCGACCGCGAGCCGCTGTTCCGGGTTCAAGCCGGCGAGATAGGGCGCGGGCGCAGCCGCGGCCTGGGCGCGCGCGGCTATGCCGCCGGGCGCGGTTGCCGGCGGATCGGCCGGTGCAAATGGGCGCTTGAAGGGTTCAGGCACCCGACGCGTTCCTTGCGCTGGATTGGGTGATTCTCACGCGCTGAAGATGGCATCTAGAAAGGGCTTTTACGAGGCTTCGCGTATCGCGGACGCGCGTCGGCAAGCCCGAAGAAAACACCTCCCCCCTTGAGGGGGAGGTCGATCCGCATCGCGCTCAGCGAAGCGGATCGGGAGGGGGGTGCTTTTTCTCGCGTTCGGTTCAGCCAGATTTTTTCTTTTCAACCCCCCTCCCCAACCCTCCCCCTCAAGGGGGGAGGGGAAAAATGCCGATGCGGCGACCACGCACCCATCCTGCCGTCAACGTGCTGCGCAGCGCGAATGACGTGCCTACATCTTCCCCGACATCGCAATGCGCCGACCGAGGCCTTCGGGGACCGGCAACGCCGCATGCGCCGCCTTCATGCGCGCAAGCTGCGCCGCGATCGGCGCGGGAAACGACGCGGTCTTTCGCGCCGCCATGTCGACGTGCAGCGCCATATTCTCCGAGGTCGCCGACAGCCAGCCCGCCTCGGCATGGTGCAGCTCTTCGAAATAATGCAGCCGCTTGGCGTCGAAATCGAGCAGATGGAAAGTCACGCGCACCACATCGCCGGCGTGCAGTTCGCGCAAGTAGCGCACGTGCACTTCGGCGGTGAAGCAGGAGTTGTGGGTTTCCTTTAAGTAAGCGAGGCCGCAGCCGAGCAGCTCGTAAACTTCATCGACCGCGCGATCGAACAGCACATTGTAATAGGCCATGTTGAGATGGCCATTATAGTCGATCCAGGCCGGCTCGACGCGCATCGGCGCCGACACAAACGGCGCGGAAAAGACCGGTTCGGGATCGCGGCGCTCGAGCATGGCCGAATTTGGCGGATTCCGCGTGGCGGCCGCAAGAGTGAAGCGGCTTGACCGGCTTAACTTGAATTGACCCGACCTTGACCCGGCCGGGCACCGCCGCCACGTTGTTGTTTGCTTCCTCCCCCGTGAAAACGGGGGAGGGGGACCACGCGCAGCGTGGTGGAGGGGGCGCATTTCGCTGAGGCAAATGCCGCCCCTCCCACCGCCTACGGCGGTCCCCCCTCCCCGCTATCGCGGGGCGGGATGATTAAGGAACGCTCATGGTTCTGGTGGACCTTCCCGAACGCAGCAAAGAGGACCGCAACGCCGCCGCGACCGTGATCGCGACGCTGGCGGCGCGCTTCGGCAATCGCCTGGTCACCTCGCAAGCGGTGCGCGAGCAGCACGGCCACACCACCACCTGGATCGACAATCAGCCGCCGGATGCGGTGGTGTTTCCGCAGAGCACCGAGGACGTGCAGGAGATCGTGCGGCTGTGCGCGGCGCATCGCGTGCCGGTGATCGGCTTCGGCCAAGGCACCTCGCTGGAAGGCCAGCTCAATGCACCGCGCGGCGGTATCTGCCTCGATTTCCGCGACATGAACCGCGTGCTCGCCGTGCATGCCGAAGATCTCGACTGCGTGGTCGAGCCTGGCATCACCCGCAAACAGCTCAACGAAAACCTGCGCGACCAGGGCGTGTTCTTTCCGATCGATCCCGGCGCCGACGCTTCGCTCGGCGGCATGGCGGCAACGCGCGCTTCCGGCACCAATGCGGTGCGCTACGGCACCATGAAGGACAACGTGCTGGCGCTCAAAGCCGTGCTCGCCAATGGCGAAGTGATCTCGACCGGGCACCGCGCCAAGAAATCCTCGGCCGGCTACGATCTCACCCGGCTCTTGGTCGGCTCCGAAGGCACGCTCGGCATCATCACCGAATTGACGCTGCGGCTCGCCGGCATTCCCGAGGCGATCTCGTCGGGCATCTGTCCGTTCCCGAGCGTCGAAGCGGCGTGCAATGCGACCATCCTGGCGATCCAGTCCGGCATTCCGGTCGCGCGCATCGAGCTGCTCGACGAAATGCAGGTGAAGGCCAGCAACGCCTATTCCAAACTGACGCTGCCGGAAATGCCGATGCTGTTTCTGGAGTTTCACGGCAGCGAGCAAAGCGTCGCCGAACAGTCGGAGCGCTTCGGCGAAATCGCGCGCGAGCTCGGCGGCGGGCCGTTCGAGTGGGCGACCAAAACCGAAGATCGCACACGGCTGTGGCAGGCGCGCCATGACGCGTATTGGGCGGTCATGGGGTTGCGCCCAGGTGTCCGCGCGCTCTCGACCGACGTGTGCGTGCCGATCTCGCGCCTTGCCGAATGCGTGACGCAATCGCAGCGCGATGTGAAAGAGAGCCGCCTGTTGGCGCCGATCGTCGGCCATGTCGGCGACGGCAATTTTCATATGCTGCTTCTGATCGACCACACCGACGCGGATGAGGTCGAACGCGCCAAGGCTTTTCTAGAGCGCCTGGTCGACCGCGCGCTCGCCATGGACGGCACCTGTACCGGCGAGCACGGCGTTGGCCAAGGCAAGATGAAATATCTGCTCGCCGAGCACGGCGAGCCGGCACTGGCCGCGATGCGGGCGGTCAAGCGGGCGCTCGATCCGCTGGATATTATGAATCCGGGAAAGATTTTCACGCTGTGACTTGGAGGCGCCTCATTATCCCCTCCCCCCTTGAGGGGAGGGTTAGGGAGGGGGGTTCAAGCGTATCCAATTACGAAAATGAGATGCCGTTGAAAGAGTCCGCGATCGTGAACAGGACCCCCCTCCCGATCCGCTGCGCGGATCGACCTCCCCCTCAAGGGGGGAGGTGAAAAATGAATTATCGTCCGCGATAATGATCGAGCACGAAGACGCGGATCGCCGATGACAGATTGCCGCCGCGGCGTTGATGGTCGATCGTCCCGATCAAGTCGGCCAGGCTCGTATGCCGCGCTTGCGCGATCTCCTTGAGCGCCTTCCAGAACGCGTCTTCGAGGCTGACGCTGGTGCGGTGCCCCGCGATCACGATCGAACGCTTGATCACCGGCGATTTCATTGAGGGCGTAGTCATTTAAAATTTACTCGCGCCAACGAGTCGTTGTTGCCTCCCCCCTTGTGGGGGAGGCCGGCGAACGAAGTGAGCCGGGAGGGGGGTAACTCTTAGAACACCCCTCCCTACCCTCCCCCACAAGGGGGGAGGGATCAAAGAAGCGGCGTCCTTGATCGATAGATCATGACCTTGCAAGAACTTAACGACCCGGCCGCGTCATGCGCTCGGGCCGCACCAGGCGATCAAATTCTTTTTCCGACACGTAACCAAGCCGCAGCGCCTCCTCGCGCAAGGTCGTGCCGTTCTTATGCGCCGCCTTGGCGATCTCGGCGGCCTTGTCGTAGCCGATCTTCGGCGCCAGCGCGGTGACCAGCATCAGCGACTTTTCCATAAGCTCGCGGATGCGCGGTTCGTTGGCGCGAATGCCGGCAACGCAGCGCTCGGCGAACGAATCCGCCGCATCGGCAAGAAGCCGGATCGATTGCAGCATGGCGTCGATGATGACCGGCTTGAACACGTTCAGCTCGAAATGACCTTGGCTGGCGGCAACCGTGATCGTGGTGTGATTGCCGAACACGCGGCAGCACACCATGGTCAAGGCCTCGGCTTGGGTCGGATTGACCTTGCCCGGCATGATCGAGGAGCCCGGTTCGTTCTCCGGCAGGATCAATTCGCCTAAGCCCGAGCGCGGACCGGAGCCGAGCAAACGGATGTCGTTAGCGATCTTGAACAGATCGGCGGCAAGCGAATCGAGCGCGCCATGCGCGAACACCAGGGCGCCGTGCGAAGCCAGCGCCTCGAATTTGTTCGGCGCGCTGACGAACGGCAGCCCGGTCATGCGGGCGACGCGTTGCGCAAACAGTTTGGCGAAACGGCGATCGGCATTAAGCCCGGTGCCGACCGCGGTGCCGCCCTGCGCCAACGGATAAAGCTCGCGCAAAGTCAGCTTGATCCGGGCAATGCCCGAGCCGACTTGCGCCGCATAGCCGGAAAATTCCTGGCCGAGCGTGAGCGGCGTCGCATCCTGGGTGTGGGTGCGGCCGATCTTGACGATCGACGCGAAGGCCTTGGTCTTGCGCGTAAGCTCGGCGTGCAAATGCTCCAGCGCCGGAATGAGCCGGCGCGATATTTCCTGCGCCGCGGCAATATGCATCGCAGTCGGGAAAACATCGTTCGACGACTGGCTCATATTGACGTGATCGTTGGGATGGATCGGCGATTTGGCGCCGCGCGCGCCGCCGAGAATCTCGTTGGCGCGATTGGCGATCACCTCATTGACGTTCATGTTGCTCTGGGTGCCGGAGCCGGTCTGATAGACCGTCAGCGGGAAATGATCGTCAAGCTTGCCGTCGAGGATTTCCTGCGCCGCCTGGACGATCGCTTTTGTCCGTCGCGCATCGAGAAGGCCGAGGGCGCGATTGGTCTCGGCGGCGGCGCGCTTGACGATGGCGAGCGCCATGATCAGCGGACGCGGCATCGGCACGTCGCCGATCGGAAAATTATGCCGCGAGCGCTCGGTCTGGGCGCCCCAATAGCTTTCGGCCGGCACCGCGATCAGGCCGAATGAATCGGTTTCAGTGCGAGTAGCTGACGACGGATGGCGGACGCCAGAGGAAACGGAAGTTCCGTTGTTGCCTTTCCCCCGGCGTCGGTCCTCTGTCTTCATTTCTTTCTGAATCGATCGAGCCGCACCACTTCACCGCCGCCGCTGCCGCCATCGGTTCCGGGCGGCGGCGCTGGCGGTTCACCGGCCGGCGGCTTGTCGGCTGGCGGTGCGGCGCCCGCACGCTTGCCTGCCGGCAAGGTTTTTTCTCCACCCTTTGCCGCGCCCTTTGCGACTCCCTTGACCGCACTCTTTTGTGCGCCCTTGTCGGGGGCCTTGTCGGCATCGCTTTGTTCATCCGCAGCAGCGTCCATTGCCTCGAATTGGAAACCGAACTGCACGGCCGGATCGTAGAAGGCGATGATGGCGTCGAACGGCACCATTAGGCGCTCGGTAATGCCGCCGAACGACAGCCCGACCTCGAAGCCGCGGTCCGCCACCGTCAGGTCCCAGAATTGGTGCTGCAGGATGATGGTCATAGTCTCCGGGTATTGCGCGCGCAGCCGGTCGGACAGCCGCACGCCCGGCGCCGTCGTATTGAACGTGATCTTGAAATGATGCTCGCCCGGCAGGCCCTTCTTGGCGACATCGGCCAAGACCGTGCGCACGACGCCGCGCAGGGCTTGCTGCGCGAGAAGGTCATAGCGGATGTGGTGTTCAGGCATTTCAGGAATCAGGTGTCAGTAATCGGTAATCAGACAATAGATAAGGCCGGAATCCTAGCGTGACAAACCGCTCATGCCCTCTGATCACCGATTACTGACGGCTGATTCCTGGAAAAGT
>Ga0073928_10005723_pt1 | contig 17197 bp, 24 predicted proteins | sample PaiPotPPA55metaG_FD_76969 | JGI IMG/M metagenome (GOLD analysis project Ga0073928, IMG submission 76969) | Iron sulfur acid spring bacterial and archeal communities from Banff, Canada, to study Microbial Dark Matter (Phase II) - Paint Pots PPA... ... | reverse complement strand
GACGAAATAGCGCAAATCAGTGAAGCAAACCGCCTGTACTTGCATGGCGGCAAAAAATGAAGATAGCGGGCGCGGCAGGGGATCACGAGCCACGAGCGTCGGCTCCAACGGTTGCAGGAATCTTGGACGAATTGGTGCACTCACCGATTGGAAAAAGCTGTGACGATTGTTGAGAAGGTTTGTGACCGCAGTTGCAGCGAGATAAGCGTGATCTACACCACGCATCGGATCGCATCTCAGGGCAACAGTCCGAGGATGCGCTATCTGCCATCCGACGACTTGGGTTATGGCAAATCAGGCCATGTCAAGGATTGGTCAACGGCAAGGTCGCGACATGTGCGACGAATGAGTTCGTGCACGGAGTTTGAATCAACGAACTCGAAGCCGTAGCGAAATGCGTTCCTTTGGCGACCTATCGCTTGAACTTTCACAGAACCACCTGGAAGCGCGAAGTCCAACTCTACGACCTCGCCCAAAGGCGCTTCAATTCTCAACATCGCAGCGACCCCGGATTCGCTGATGTCCACGGTATGCCCCTTCAGTATGCCGCTCGTTCGGGAATTGATTGTGATATCAATCTCAATCTTGAACCGAGGCTGACGGCGGGCATCGGGGATTGCACGAACGGGGATGATTGCAGTCTGCTTCTTGTCCTTCCGTCCCGATTCCTTCGGCGTGTTAAGCGGCTGCGCCCATGGGTCTGCCAGAAGGATGCGTATTCCACTCGGTCTCTCCATGCCGACTGCCTTTCTTATTTGAGTCGAATCTCATCCCGCTTTACGTGCGAGGGATGGAATTGCAACGGAGCTAACTCCGTATCCAACCAACAGTCGGCATTGATATTCGTTTAATTCCTTGGCGATCTCTCGGGCTAGCTCTTGAATCGCACCCACTCGTTTGGCGCTTTGTGATCCTGCTCTCAAACGGTCTCCCAAAAGATCGCAGTGGCCGCTGATAACAGCCAGTTTATTAACCAGATCACGTAACATCGGGAGCGAAAGCTCCAGTCGTGGATCAATAGACTTCTCCATGGCTGCAAAATCACCTTCTTCGTGCCGATTCGGATGTTCCACAACTATTGTTTCGTCGGCCTCCCTGCCAGCAGCCGGGCAACTTCTGCCGGGGATGATAGGTAACAAGCTCCTTTCACAAGTGGCGCAACGGACGCAACAATTACCTATTCTTGGCTCGCTGGCATATAGTGCCTCAATAGCGCGAGGCGGCGATATTCAATCTTGAACACTTCTGATGGTTGGTGAAGGAAGGTCGCACCGATGAGACGCCAGTTGATTTATTTCAACAATGTCCAATTGTGCACAGACATCATTCAGCAGCAATAGTAAATTCTCAGGATTGAAGGAGAGAAGTGAGGAACTGACGCGGCCGTCCCCGGTCTTTCCGGTTCCTGTCTTGTGGCGTAGCCATTGGGTCGGACTGCGCCACGCTTTTGTCAGGTCGCAGTCTATGCTGACCAAAATACCATTTGCTGATCCATCGCCTAATCGAGACGACCAATTTGGCCTGCCGAAGCCGACCGAGCCCCTTGCCATCCCTCGGAAGGCGGCGTTCCAGTGGATTGTGCCTGGCCGTTCGTAATCGCAAATCGGACAATGATGCATAGCGTACTTGCCCATCTTCCGCAACCTTTCGTTGCAAATAAAACAGTCGAATGTGAGCGATTCTGAGCAGCTTCAAGGGATCACAACATTGACACTGAGGTCAGTGACCCGCCCAGACGCAATCGACGCGCCCTTAGCACCCCAAAACAAGATAGTTCTCTGTATCGACGATAACCAAGATTTGCTGGAACGCGAAAAAGCATTCCTCGAAAGCTTTGGATATACCGTTATGACCGCACCCAGCAGCAGAAAGGGATTGGAACTGGCATCCGTCCATTCGGTTGATGGGTTGATGTTGTAATCGTTGGTTAGTTTATGCCGGAGATGAATGGCCGGGAGCTTGCGGTTGAAAGAGACGGCTGAAGCCGCACGCCCCCATCTTCATGATGTCTGGCACAGCGGATGTCCCGGAGCAGGCGTTGAAGAGTGCAGAGGTGTTCATAACGAAATCTCTTTTGGCTAGCCAGCTATTGCCTGCAATCGCCCAGTTGCAGGGGTATTGATGTGAGCGCCCACGCGGGGCAACACTGGGCAAGTTGGAGTTAGGCCGCCGCTGCGGTCCCTATAGCGTCCGTGTAGCCCTCCATCGCCTGTGTCAACTGCGAATCCACTTCATCTGCGATGGTCATCACATCGGGTAACAGCAAACTAAAATCCAAAGCACTCAGATTCTTTTGCAGCATCCCGAACAGGGTCACTTGAAGTATCCGTGAATCGTGCACCAGCATCGCAGGAGTGTAGCCTTGTGACTTCCGCATCTTGCCATGGGCGACGGCGGCAGCAGAACAGATGGAGCCGCTTTCCTCTCCGGGGATGTTGGGCGCTCTCAGGCGAACTATCAGGTCTTCGATCAGCTTCGGAAGATATCCAGTGCGCTCTTGGTCGCTAAGAGAAACGTGGTTGAGTTCTTTGCTCTTTTTGACGTTCGCCAGCCACTCTTCGACGATAAGGGTCGCGCAATGCTGCAATATTCCGGCCACGCGTTCCTTTGGCGTTGGAATAGAAGGTCTACGCCTGACCAGCTTATCTTGGACAAGATCAGCGAGTTTCCCGGTCTCGAAAGGTTTCACAATGATTTCGTCCGCTTCCAGAAGGATAGCTTCCATGGCACTCTTCACGTCGGGGTAGCCGCTGACCAACAGCGTAAGTGCATTCGGTTGGATGTGGCGCATCGCGGTGATCACAGCAAACCCATCGCTGGGGTTGGGCATGTGGAGATCAGTGATTAGAACATCGAAGCTCTCTGTCGTGATCAGTTTGAGAGCCTCGGTAACGTTGGCGGCAACAACCACGCCGAAGCCCTTGTGTTCAAGGGTCGCGGTCATCATTTCGCGAATGGCTTCGTCGTCATCCACAAGCAGAACCTTGTGGGAAATAGGGTGTTCGGTCGGAGTCATACAGCACCACCTCTCTTCACGAACTAAATCCAGTTTGGCTCAAAGTGCATCTTGGAACCTGTTCAAGATTGAACAGTTGCTGAGATAGTCAACAATGCTGATGGGAAGTTTGCACTCGGGATCGCAGTCATGGGCTAGTGGGTGGAATGCCAAGGTTCGACCTTCACGACCGTGCAAACTCACTGTTTTGAGAAGCACTGTCATCGGGCTGGGCTCACCTCGTCCTCAGAAGCTGCGGCTTCTCCGATTTGGGCGTGGCATTCGTGAAGCTTTCCATCGTCTGGGTCAACTGTGCGTCCACTTCGTCCGCGATAATCATGACATCAGGCAAGAGCAAGTTGAAATCCAGCGTGCTCAGATTCTTATGCAAGATTCCGAAAACGGTCACTTGAAGAATTCGTGATTCATGGATCAGCATCGCGGAAGCGTAGCCTTGCTTCCGTCTTAGCTTGCCGTGTTCGATGGCAGCCGGGGACGCGATGGCATCGCTGTCTTTATCGGGCAATTTCGGTGTGCCCAAACGCACGACCAGATCGTCAATCAGCTTCGGAAGATGTCCAGTTCGTTCCTCATCGCTAAGATGAAGATGGTTGAGTTGTGGAGTCTTCTTTGTGCGCATCAACCAATCTGCGATTAGAGGGTCCTTGCAGCGTTTGAGTGTCGCAGCCACGCTTTCCTTGCTGGTGGGCTGTGATCTCTCATGCGAAGGCAGAGTCGTTTCTGCGATTGGTATTGTGCGGGGAGCAGCCATTGAAAACTCCTGTCTTGTAACAACTAACACCAACATAGTCCTTGAAACGGTTTCGAACTGGTCAATAATGACCAAGTACTTATATTCGCTGGGTAAACATCGACATTCGCACCCTTCCTATTGCTGTTTTGCGTCCTTAGTTGACAACATACTGAGAATAGAGGCGTATGATGATCTTGCACATAAGAGAGTTGAAATATGCAATGTCAGCCAGCAGTACTCTTTCTTTTCCTCACCCCCTCGGTATCTTGATGGCTGTCGCAGGTCGCTTTGTGGTATGCGTCGATTGCCATCTTAGGGTCGAATTTCCTGCGGGAGCGCATTTCGACATAATTGCGAGACAATTCGACTCACACTTGTGCCGCTCCCCATACCTGTCGAAAGATGATGCTCTATCCACGAAACTATCTAACGCCGACGACCCGGCTTCAGAAGCCTTAAATTGTTTTGAATTCGATCATAATGCGACTCCGATGTGGATTTTCGATACCAGCACGCTAGCCTTTTCTGCCGTCAACGATGCGGCAGTGAATCATTACGGCTACTCACGAAAGGAATTCCTGTCGATGACCACTCTCGACATCGGTCCTAGCGAAGACATTACCCCCTTATTAACGGAAATATTGCAGAAACGAATACTTACCTCGGGGAAAGAACTGCGGAAACACAAAAGGAAGGACGGCAGCTTGATCGACGTGGAGGTTACGCGCCGTGAACTGCTCTTTAAGGGGCGTATCTCCGACATCGTGACCGCCGTCGATGTGACTGGATACCTTCTTCTTGCAAGTTCCCACCCGAGCGCATTGCACGCCTGAAGTGGGGTGATTCCAGAGCAACCCTACGGAGAAGCGCAATTACGACTGAGGAGTAAAAGCTGTAGGCTTAACTGAAAGACCTTGCTAGTGACAGTCCTATCTAATCGCCAAGGCGGGAAATTGGAAATTGGAATACCGCAACTTCCTTCTGCTCAACCAACAAATCGCACCACTGACCTTCATCGCCGAGTTCCGGACGCCATACGCGGCGGTAAGTCAGATCGAAGACCACTCCCGAGCGAGACCCGCAGGGCGACCGAGTGCGACGGACCGTGTAATACGTTTCTGGTGTCATGCCGAGCCACCTTTCACTGCTTTAGGAGAAATCCGAGTTTACTGCGCGTCGGCGAATTATGCGGTGACATGGGGAGAGGGCCGCCATGTGCTGCTGTGGTGTGGTCGTTCATTGCCTTAGCCGCTTGGGTGCGGCAACTGCCGTTCTGGCTGCTAAACTCCCGTGTCGTGACAGAGTGTTTGCAACGTATACGCTTAAATGCGCTAAAGCCGTTCATCATTTTGATCGTGTAATGTCTCACAGCTTCAGTGTAGTCGCTTGTCCCTGTTATGGCTCCGCACTAAAGTTTACTCTCGGCGCTCGTCACGCCTGAGAAATAGAGCACCTCCCCGTTACAATAAGTGGAGTGCATAACATCGGCTAACGGGCACAAGTGATTACGAGTTAATAACTTCATGAAAATCTTTCGGGTAAGAAAAGCAACGGTACGCATCGCAGTGATCGACAGCGATCCAGTTCGATTTGTCGGATTTCGAGCGTTGTTAAGTGCGGAGTCGGATTTCGAATTCCAGTCAGTCGCGCTGGCTGAAATCGCCACAAATCGGGAAGTCGACATTGTTCTGCTGGGCAGTCATCCCGGCAAGAATGTCATTGAAGTGCTGACTACAGTGAAGGCTCTCCGGCCCGGTCTGAGTGTCATCGTGACGGGAACTAACCTGAATGATGCCGCAATCCTCAAGGCTGTCTCGTCAGGGGCGAAGGGCTGCGTCGATGAGGCCGCATCGGTCGGCGAACTCGTGCAGGCGATTCGAACCGTGTTGATAGGATCGGTTTGGGCTCCGAGGCGAGTTCTCTCGATGCTCGTGGATCAGGCATACCGATCCTCGGAGCATGGTGTTTTGGGGGACGGACGACCATTCACAAGCCGTGAAAAGGAAGTACTCCGGATGCTGGTGGCGGGCTGCTCCAACAAGGAAATTGCTGCTCCTCTCGGGATCGAAGAGCGCACGGTGAAAGCACACGTAGGCAAATTGTTTCAAAAGGCTGGAGTTTCGAATCGCATTATGCTCTCTGTATATGCGATCACGCATTCTCTGATCGCGTCCAGCGCCAATTAACAAGCACCCTTTTCGACCGGAAAACGCAGCGAACTCGGCGTAATAGGTATCTCTCGATGTCGGGAGATACCTGCGGCCGATCAGCAAGCTGGGGTGGGCACTGTTGGGTTCATCTCGGGGGGGGCCAAATCGGGCGCGTTCAGCATTTGGTCGATCCATTTTCCACAGGGTTCGAGCGATGCGAGAATCGATTTCGAGATTTAAAGCGAAATGGCCTCTCCAAAACTGGATCACTGAAGTTCAGGCCATATCAGACACTTGTGTAGATCGATCCAGCGCCTAAGAAATCTTGGCGCTTGGTCTCGGGAAGTCGATTCTTTCCGCCGTGGCTGGCCATATACATTGCCATTTCCAGCCGACTCCAGACTCCGAGTTTGTCAAAAGCCCTGCTCAACCTATTGTTCTTGATCATTTGTTCGCTGGTGCCGACGATCTTGGCAATTTCTCGATTGGTAAGGCCTTCCCAGACCAGAATAGAAATCTGACTTTCCATCAGGTTGAGACCCGCGCAAGGTGTCATGACCGTAACCTTGTCCTCGTGAGCATAGCGAGCCAACTTTATCCTTTTACGTCCGTCCAGAATTCCGGCTCGCAAAAACAGTTTGCGAAGGTGCTGTTTTACAGTGAGTGGGCTGATGTTTAGCTCACCTCCAATTTCCTTATTGCTGCATCCCCGCGACCAGCAAGTGCAACACTTGCTGGTCGCGGGGCGTGACCTTGACTTGATCGAGATTGATCATGATTTGCTCCCTCATGCTGGCCCTATAGTTCCCGCGAGTCATTCGCAAGCGAGACGGATTGAATACCAATGATGCTCGACCTCTCATTCGACGACTACTCGGCTTTACACGACATCACACTTGTGAGTTCTGCGGTTCGCTCCGATTCCAATACCTGCTATCGGCATGCGTTCACCTTGTGTCAACAGCCGGACGGTCACAATGCGAGGCTGAGACGGAATGAGCTTAAATCGTGCCTCAATAACGTTATGCGGCGATATTCAATCTTGAACACTTCTGATGGCTGGTGAAGGAAGGTCGCACCGATGGGACGCCAGTTGATTTATTTCAACAATGTCCAATTGTGTACAGACATCATTCAGCGGCAATTAGTAAATTCTCAGGATTGAAGGAGAGAAGTGAGGAACTGACGCGGCCGTCCCCGGTCTTTCCGGTTCCTGTCTTGTGGCGCAGCCATTGGGTCGGACTGCGCCACGCTGCTATGAGGTCGCAACCTATGATGACCAGAATACCCTTTGCTGATCCATCCCCTGATCGAGACGACCAACTTGGCGTACCCAATCCGACCGAGCCCTTGCCATCACCGGAAGGCGGCGTTCCAGTGGCCGCCAGATTGCGCGTGGCCGTTCATGGATCGCAAATCGGACAACGTTGCATAGCATACTTGCCTATCTGCTTCTGCCACGGTGAAAGACGACCGGAAATCACAAAAACGGGAGATCAATCTATCCCAGCACCTCCTTCACTATGCTGAGCCATTCCGCGTCGAACGGTTCCCGACAAACAGGCTTCCCCGCCCGACCGTACCAGTAGGCTGCGTTGCCCTGATCGCCTTCCTTGCGATGCAGGTAGGCATGCACCCACGAGCCCTCAGGTCCTTCGTCCTGCTGGGCAGATTCGTGAGCCCGCTTCCAATCGCCTTTGCGATCCCACCAAAGTCCGGCGAGTGCGAGCGAGAGTTCCGCGGGCGGTTCCGTCGCAGTGAGGGACTGACGAAAATCATCTAAGGTCATCTTCGGTACTCCGTGACGCAACCGCCGTCATCATCCTTGCTCCGTTATCCAACTTTCGCATCATTGGCTTCGCTGGATTAAAAATGATTCCAATCCTATACAATATCCCGCACTGTCAAACACCGAGGGACAACAATGGCAAATCTAACCAGTGCGCTTCAGCAGCTTCGTGCGGAGCAGCGAGAAGCGCAGTTGCACGTAGAGAAGTTAGGCCAAGCGATTTCCGTGATCGAGTCGCTAAATGGTTCCGGAACATCCCGGAACGGAAACCAACCAACCCGAGTTATTTCGGCAGCTTCGCGGCGGAAAATGGCGCAGGCGCAAAAAGCGAGATGGGCAAAGATTCGGAAAGCATCGCAGCCAGCAGCGGGCGAAGCAAAAAAAGCGGGCTCCACTCAAGTGAAGCGCACGATCTCGGCAGCAGGCCGCAAGAGGATCGCGGCTGCGCAAAGAGCGAGGTGGGCGACAATCCGAGCGGCGAAGAAGAAAGCGGCGTAGACCTATGGAGCCTGCTGCGAGTACGTGGCAGGCTTCTCTCTTTGCTAAGAATCACTGCGGCTTGGATATCAAATGAGCGGGGCAATATATACCTTGTTCAGCAGCACTGTCGCACTGTCTGCTTCCTGCGGCAAACTCGCAGCGCCAAGCCTCGCAAGCGCACCGACTCCCTTCTGCCAAGCTCCGGTACCGGTCGTGGCGATGTTTCTGAGTTACGGACACACTGCCTCGTTTTCGACGCGGAACAAGCACCACGTTTGGCCTTGTCTTCATGCAGGATAGGATGCATCGCCAGAGATTGTGGCGACGAAAATACTCGACCGAAAGAGCTTCGCGTTGAGTCCTTTTCTGCCAGGTGAGCGATTGTGAACAGCGGCACCGTTGTTCGGGCGTTACTCTCCTCTTGAATCGGCGATGGGGAAGTGAAAGGTGAGTGCAGACTGCAAACGCCTTGTCGGAGTGTGGCGGGGTATCATTTTCGGTTCGAGGAGTGTGCAATTCTGAACAGTCCGGTCGCCTTCCTGCGATGTATCCTTCAAACTGAAGACACAATGCACTGGAAACCTCAAGACTGGATCGAGCACGCTTCGTTCGGGCTGGGGCGCGTGAGCGAGAACCGAGGCGACAGGCTAGATATTGATTTCATCAATTCCGGCTCGAAGACGATCCTCATGACCACTGAACTCAAGGCTGCAATGTCTCCCTCAGATTTCAAGTCCCCCAGCGTCAAGCGCAAGTCTCGTAGTCCCCGAATAAAGGCGGGCGTGTGAGTTGCCATCTTTGGTAAGGTCGCCGACCCGCTGAACCTCCGCGCTTTGCGGCTCTGCTCCCTCCACATCAGTTGGCCTTTCTATCCTGCGATGCCGCTCCAAGGTGGCCCAAAAGGTCGCTTTGGCTTTGTGGAACACTCCGGCCAACCCTAACCCCTCCCGGCAGCCAGATGCCCTGCAAATCGGCTTTCTGACGGATGAACCCAATCCCACCCCCCCGTGGAAAAATGAGCCCCCACCCCATGAATGTCAGAGTCCCGGAGCGCAGACCAACGACCGAGCAACTCTCCGGTGTCATTGAGCGAGTCACCTTCCACAACGATGACAGCGATTTCTGCAATCCTGCGGTAATAACGGGCGCGAACTGGTCAAGCCGCTCAAGCTGCTTTTTGATCAGTTTGGTTGACGCCGGGGTGGCCCAGCAAATCTTGTCTCAGTTGCTCCATTTGTGCCGCTGTTTCCTTTAGATGTTCGGCACATTCATGGCCGTGGCTTGGCAGAAATCCCCCGTATTCCTCCAGCAGAAGGCGGGCGTCTGCCTCGATGTCAGTCATCTTCGAGCGGACCTCATTCGAAAGGACAGAGGTTAGCTTTTCTAGCTGGGAATCTCGCAAAGCGAGTGCTCGCGTGCTCTGACCGATTTCCTGTTCAAGCGCACGTCCCTGGTATCGGGCGAGTACAAACAGGCATACCGTCAACAAGAGCAAACATGAATTGGCAATAATGGTTTCCGACAAAGCTTTGCTTTGGCTTGAAGTCCTCTCCTTGTCGAGTCTCGCGAAGCTGCTGCTCTCGGCTGAGGATAGGGAAGACGACAGCTTGCGAGCCCCATCCATGTAGTCCCGACCTTCATTCGTATCCACAAGATTGAATGCGCGGCGGCGATAGCCCTGCTGCCGCAAACTGATGGTCCGCTCCATCTCAGCTTGTTTGGAAGCAGCCACAGACTCAAGCTTCGACTCGATTGAACGTTCCTGTTCCGTCCGACTAGCGAGTGCAGCGCGAAGGCTGGCAAAATCGGTCCCGATCCGGTTCTTCCCGTCAGTGTAGGGAAGTAAGTAATCCGAGTCCCCGGTTAGCAGGTATCCGCGCTGACCTGTTTCCATATCCGTCAAATCTTGCAAAACACCGGAGATGTTGGCCTGAATCGTGGAGCTTAGCAGAGTGAGCGCCGCAGACTTCTGAATGAGTCTTAGGCGGTTAATCGCCAGATAGGCGTTCAATGCCATGAAAGCGATTAGCGTAACAGCGACTAATCGCAGGGCAATTTTTCGAATCATTTTGATTGCGCCATCCTTGTGCGTGGAAGAGACAGATGATCGTAGCAGAGCGAGGTTCGTGGCGCTTTGCTGTTCGCTGGTACACCATGCATGAATAAGGTGCTCAGCATGAACGCAGAGGAATCGAGATTTAGAATCACTGGATGAAACGAATCTGCGTTTTCTGCGGCTCCAGTCCGGGTAGCCGTCCGGAATATGGTGCTGCCGCTGAAAAGATGGCTGCGGAATTGGTGCGAAGGAACATCGGATTGGTGTACGGCGGCGGGAATGTGGGCTTGATGGGCGTGATCGCGGACGCCGTGCTAAGGGCGGGCGGCGAGGTGCAGGGAGTCATCCCCGAACACCTCATGGCGAGAGAGGTCGGGCACAATGGACTGACGAAACTCCACGTCGTCCACTCCATGCACGAGCGCAAGGCGCTGATGGCCGATCTGGCGGATGCCTTCGTGGCGCTACCGGGCGGCTTCGGCACGCTGGAGGAGTTTTGCGAGGTGGTGACATGGACGCAACTTGGTCTGCACGAGAAGCCGTGTGGAATCCTTAATGTGCTGGGCTTTTACTCGCCCCTACTGGCGATGCTCGACCATGCCGTCGAGGAGCGGTTCCTGAAGCCGGAGAATCGGGCCCTGGTGCTGGCGCGGGATCACCCTGCCGACTTACTGGACGCACTGGAGGAGTGGCGTCCGACGCACATTGAGAAGTGGCTCCGCCGGGAGACGAGGTGAAAGCATCACTTTGTCTCGCGCAAGAAGTGAACACGACGGGAGAGCACACGGCGTATACGTCATTCCGATAACCATGAGACCGGAGATCACCTTCAGAGCCATCAGCCACGACTCTGCCGCTCAAAATATTCTTCAATATGGGTCGGGTGGAACTTCAGGTTCCGTCCTACAGCCGATCCTACCCTGCTTCACCCACGTGTACAGGGTCTCAGGATGGCATTTGAGGAGGGTTGCGGTTTGATTTGCAGTGAGCAGGTGCTTGACTTCGAGGGAACGTGTCTTCATGAACCTCAATACTGAGAATTCGGAATTCTGTGAACGATTTGTGAACAATTTGGGTATGATAATGTTGGTTGAGGCAGGATTGGGCTGGAATCCACTGGGAGCTCAATGCCCACAACCAGCGCCAAACAAAGGATTTCCCAAGTTTTTCGGGATTTTATCTAGGCGGGCGCAACGAGTCCTGCACCATAAGCATCTGGCTACGTGACATTGGCGGATTGATCTGTCCTGCTCCGTTCCCGCGGTCCCCTAAAGAAAAAAATTCCGCGTTACCGGACCTCTACCGAGTGGAAACGGAAGAGGAGTTTAGCGCCACTCTTGGGGTTGGCCCAGAGGCGCAGCACGGTCCCGGCGGAATCGGCGCACCGTGCGGGCATGTGCGTGGATGGCCGAGGAATGTGCAGATCTTGTCCGTCGCCTCCGGCGAAAGAATGTGCTCAAACTTGCAGGCCTGCTGCTCGATCTCTGACTCGCTGTCCATCGCCAGACTGTCGGTAAAAAGTCGCTCGGCCAGCCGATGCCGGCGGATAATGCTGCCCGCGCGCTCGCGCCCACGCGGCGTGAGTTCGACAATCAGCGTCCCATCGCCCGAAGACGCAGCCACCGGCTTCAGCGCTTCGTGGCAAGGATTCACAAACGGCTTATGATCATGCGGCTGCGGAGGATGCGGGGCCGAGATCACCAGCCCCATTTCGATCAGTTTTTCAATGGCCAGGGCGACCGGCAGCGCACCGTGCACCTCCATGCGCTCGACTTCGGCAATCTCTCCATGCTCGGCCAGCACCCACAGCTCTTCCAGAACTTCATCCAGTTGTTCCTCGTCGGCCATGGAAAAGACTTCCTGCGACGCGATCTTGCCGTGATGCAACTCAATACGCCGGTCGGCCAGTCTCGCGACTACGGGATCGTGCGTCACCATCACAATAGTGCGTCCCTGCTGATGAAACTCGCGCAGCAGCCGCAGCACGATTTCTTCGTTCAAGGCGTCCAGATTTCCCGTGGGCTCATCGGCCAAAATAATTTTCGGATCGTTGATCAGCGCACGCGCAATGCACACCCGCTGCTGCTCCCCGCCCGATAACTGCGATGGCAGATGATGAGCACGATCACCCAGCCCCACGCGAGTGAGAGCCTCGACCGCTTCTTTTTCATCGGTCATGCTGTGAAAGTATTGCGCCAGCATCACGTTCTCTACAGCGGTGAGGAAGGGAATCAGATGGAACTGCTGAAAGATGAATCCGATTTTTTCCGCTCGCACCCGATTTAGGTCCGCAGCAGAAATCCCTGCAACATTCTGCCCGTCGAGCCAGATCTCGCCCGACGATGGCCGGTCGAGGCAGCCAATCAGATTCACAAGCGTCGACTTTCCCGACCCCGAGGGCCCCATGATTGAAAGCCATTCGCCCGGAGCGACGTGCAGCGAGATTCCGTCGAGCGCGTGAATTGAGCCGGTCGCATCTTTTCCCGAGGCCTTCCCCGATTGCTTAGCAGGGTAGAGTTTGGTGACATCCGTGATCTGAATCATTTCACTCTCCCCGAAGAATCACCGCCGGCTGCACGCGCCGCAAAAGTGAGATTGGAAGGATCGCCGACAACAGCGTCACCGCCATGCTACCAACAAGAACCACCGGCAGCACACTCAAACGCGGCATCACCGAAGCGTGAAAGTTAACTCGCCCGATCCAGGCCGCGATGCCGATGCCGACAACGAATCCGATAAGAGCGCCAGCCGCCCCCAGGATTGCAGCTTCCGCCGCGAAAAATCCATTTAGCAGCCGTCCCGACGCGCCCAGCGCTTTCATGATCGCGAAATCGCGCCGCCGGTCAAACACCCAGCCCATTAACGTCGACAGCACGCACAACGCAGCGGTCAGGATGATCAGTGCCGCCGAGGCCAACAGCGTGGAGCGAGTCTTGCCCAGCACGCGGGCTTCGCCCTCCAGGATCTGGCGAACTGGCCGAACATCGCCATCCGGAATTGCCTGCGCCACTTGATTCATGACGCTGGATACGTCTTCGGGCGAACCGCTCGCGGCAATTTCAATCGTCGAAGGCTGCAGTCCCGTCCACGCCACAAACTCAGCCAACGAAATGTAGACGCGGCTGTCCTCCGCCGCCCCCGTCTGCACCGTGCCCGCAGGAATCACGTGTAAAGTTCGTCCCTGAAAGCTGAGATCAAACGCCTGATTCTTCGGGGTCACCGCCGGGAGTGCTCGCGCGCCAATCAACGCCTGCTGCGACGTCGAAGGCCAGTTGCTGACCGACCACCAGCGATCCAATTGTCGTACTCGATCGAAATCCGTGCCAGCGACAACGATCGGCTGCCCGTCACTTGCACGCGCGACGACTAACCCAAAAGGCGCCGCAATTCCGCGTCGGGCCAGAACCGAGTCGACGTGCGCCAGCGCATCCGCGGGCAGGGAAACGCCGTCTTTTGCGACGACAATAATGTTCGCGCCATAGTTGCGGAATTCCCGGCGCAGTTTCGACTGCACATCCACGTAGAGATTCAGCATTGCAGTAGCCACAGCCGCCGCCACTACCATGGCAAATAAAGCCGAAGCAGCGCGTCCCCGCCGCAGCACCGCCGCCCGCACCAGCATGCGTAGAAACATCGAAGTATGCGGAGCATATGCTCGCCTGGCCACTATGTCGCGTCCGGAAAAGGACGTCGGTGCGCTCACAATTCCCCTCGCAACGCGAACACCGGATCCAGCCCGACCGCGCGCCGGATGGCCGCCGCGCTCCCCGCGAACGTCACGATCACAGCGATCGCAAGAATCACTGGCAGAAGGACCGGCGGAATCGAAATATCCGAATTGAAGATCGAGTATCCAATCTGATGCGCCAACTTGCCGCCGACCACAAATCCAGCCAAGCCGCCGATCAAAGCCAGCAACGTAGCCTCGGCGAAAAATATCGATGCCACCGCAAGCTTTCCCGCGCCCAGCGCCTTCATCAGTCCAACCTCTGCCCGGCGTTCAAACATGGTGGTAGCCATCGCCGCCGATATCGCCAGCGCTGACGCAAAAAGCGCCGCCAGCGTAATCAGGAAGATGAGTCCTTCGATCCGCGTCAGAACCGCGCCCTCGTTTTGTGAAACTTGCCGGATTTGTTCGGCGTGCGAGTGCGGAATCGCCTCCGCCAACTGAAACGCAATCGACTGCGGATATGGCGAACAATACCAGCGATCGTAGATCGCCCCCGACAGACTCTTCGGATCGCGCCGGGCGAACGCGTCCTCCGGCTTGGTCAGCGCACTCACATAAACGCGCCGAACCGCGCCCGGCTTGCCGAGAATCTCTTGTGCCACAGCAAGCGGAGCGACGACCTCATCGTCTTCCGCCCCACCGGTCGAAAGAACCCCGCTCACCCGCAGATGTCGCCCCGCGAGCATTACTTCATCACCCGGCTTCTTGCCCAGGCGGTTGGCCAGCCTTTCCCCAAGCAAAACATTTCTGGAAGAATCGTCCGGCCAGCCACCGGAAACTTTCCACCACGCATGCGTGCTGCGAACCCCGGCAGTGAAGTTGTCCGTCCCAAAAGACATCGGCTTGGCAAAATCAGTCCCCAGCAACGTGACGTCGTGCGACTGGGCGTCGTGTTCGACAGCAACCGTCACTGGAAGCATCGGCGCGAAACCCGTAATGTTGTTGTGCCAGAAAATTCCTTTGATCTTCGGCAAGTCTGCTTCGCTGAGAAACGCCCCGTCGGTCGGAGGCTTGAGGTTGACGCCGCCAATCTCTACGTCCAAGGAATCTTCTTGTGGAGTAATGACGAGGTTGGCGCCGATAGTGCGGAGTTCGCGATTAATCTTGTCGCCGATGTCGGTCGCGACACCGATCATTGCCGTCGCCACGGTAGCGCCCAGAGTGATCGCCGCCCCAGCCAGCAACTTGCGCCGTTTCTGGCGCCGGAAAGATTCGTAAACCAGCCTGACGAACATTGCTTACTGTTGCGCGAACATGCGACCGCCTGCCGCCACGTCCGCCTCCTGAATGATGATCGCATCTGCCGTCTGCGTGGCCTTCAGCGGCACCGGATTGCATCCGCCCGGCTTGCCCACTGTTTGCGGATTGATCGGCGCCTTGCAATTCGAGCAAACCACGCCATTGGGGCCCTTGTAAAATCCGACCGACCCGCAGATGTCGCAGGCGTCGAACACCGTAGCGACTTTCCCGTCCGGCTTCTGATAGAGCCAGAAGCGAATCGCGGTTCCATTTTCAGTCGCCAGGAAGCGGTGCAAATCACCGTCCGCAACTTGCGCCAGCGGAATGCTCAGCCGCCCGTTACTGAACGTCACTTCGGTCGCTGGGGAAAGATTCCCGGCGCTCTTGGCGTAGACGAATTCTTCTGCCGTGATCAGCGCAATGAAGATGAACGAGAACGTGAGTACGGAGATCATCCACATACGTTCGCGGCGGACGCCCCAGGCGGCTTTGCGACGTTCCGCGGGGGAAGCCGTAGCCAGCACCGGTTCGCGCCGCTTGGCCTCGAACAGAATCATCAATGCGGCCAGCGCAGAAATCATTACAAAGAAGAACCAGTCGTTGCTGACGATCGGGCCAATAATCGCCATCTCGCGCTTCGAAGACGCAATGACCCCGCTTTCCGATAGCTCGTGCAGCCCGGAAATCACCAGCTGCGCCGCTACCAGGAACAGGATCGCGGTCGTGATGCGAAAGAATTTCTGTAGATTAATGCGCACACTCCCTTTGACGAACATCACCCCAAAGGCAATGGCTGCTGCTACGCCCAGCAGCGTGCCCAGGAAACTCATCAGTTCGGTCGAGTTCAACGAGACGGCGGAAAGAATCAACACTGTCTCCGCCCCTTCCCGCAGCACCATCAGAAAAATAAAGACGAACAAGCCGAACCAGGCGTCATTGCCCGCCAGCAGCCCGACTTTGCCCTCGATCTCGCCCTTCATCTTGCGCCCCGTCTTCATCATGAAAATAACCATGGTGACAACGAAGAAGGCGGCCACCAGCATGATCCAGCCCTCAAACACATCCTCGTTCAAGTGCGTGCGGGAGATGACGACAGCCACGCCGATGCTGCCAAGAAAAGCCGCAACCAACGCCGCGTACACGGTCTTGCGCAGTTCCTGCCGCCCAATTTTTGTCAGGTAAGCAAGCGTAATGCCGACAATAAGCGCGGCCTCAACTCCTTCGCGCAGCGTAATAATGAAAGCCTGTAACATAAAATGTCGATCCCACGTTTAATTAGAGCAGTCGTCCGGTAACGGGAAGCCCAGGGCGCACGTCCGTGCCACTTACCGCCTTTACCACTGAAGGGCACGGCTCCCAGCGCTACCCATAGTACCTGGCGAATGGTTTTGGGAAGGGCCCGGCTCCAGCCGTGCCGCTAGCTCCTGCTTAAACATCGGGGCTTCAGCCCCGGAGGGAAGCTCGTCTGCCCATGAACCGTTCTTCGAAGCTTTTTTCCGTGTTTCTGATTTTGAAAATGAATTTCAATTTCAACTCCAAGGATATCCCCAGCGCGCCAAAAGCGTCAATCGGCCGCCCTAGAACCGCGTTTGATTGGGATCGCATGGTCGGAATATGCCGTTGAAATGCGAAGAACCGCAGGGAAGGTTTGGACTGTCGGACGTGCCGGATCGGGCAGCAAGTGCACTGACGATTTATCAAACAGTACTCGTTAGTCCCGAACCCTCGGAACAGACTGCGCAGACGTAACGTAGACTCTCGGAGTGTAGCGGGATACTAGGTGCGCACTTCGGAGGTGATGGGTAAAGAAATGTGGACTCGAGTTCTCAAATTGATGCTGGTGGGCGCAATAACCTTCTGGCTCCCTGATACGCTCCTGCACGCATTCCGGGCTTATAACTTTAATTCGTTGGACGTGCGAATCATCACGGCGGTCATGCCTTTGACGCTCTTATGTTCTTATGGCGCTATGAAATGGGTAAACAAAGACAGTCCTCCTAGGCG
>Ga0073928_10005722_pt1 | contig 17197 bp, 13 predicted proteins | sample PaiPotPPA55metaG_FD_76969 | JGI IMG/M metagenome (GOLD analysis project Ga0073928, IMG submission 76969) | Iron sulfur acid spring bacterial and archeal communities from Banff, Canada, to study Microbial Dark Matter (Phase II) - Paint Pots PPA... ... | reverse complement strand
GAGCACGGCTATCGAGTCTGAATCCGCAGCGACGAGCACTTGTGGTAGAGATGAAACCGGGTGTCTGTGCTCCGTGGTGGTGTTTTGGTGTCGAATTTCGCACGTACTCACTCCGCTTCGCTTCGTTGCGTGCGCGCGAAATTCGACACCAAAACACCACCACTTCTCACAGCCAATAAGGCTGCTTCGCGACTCAGAATATTGTCGCCAGTGCCCAGCGCGGCGTGGTTCACGCCGCGGCTTGCGACCAGACCTTTTCATTCAACACTCAAGCATCCCGCTGCGCCCGCCCACCCGCCCCGACCTCAACCCTCAAACCTCAACCGTTGCCCGGTCGCTGCGCTCTTCGGGACCGACCGCGCGCCCACTTTGCGCCGATCATCAATCGGTATTGATCTCGTAGATGTGCACGGTGTCCTCGTTCGCGAAGCTGTCGCTGAAGTGGCCGCCCGAGGCCTTCAGTGTGCGGTTCTCGCCGAGGACCGTCACCGTGGTTGCGCCGCCCCCGGTCAGCGTGAACTCGGCGGTCCGGGAGCCGTGGGCGTGTGGGATGGCGAAGATGTAGAAGTGCCCGTTGAAGTACTTTGCCATCACGCTCATGCCGGAACTCGCGGTGACGTATCCGTCGGCGAACGGCGCGTTGATCACGGGCGTGAGGGCGATGATCCGTGCGTCGGTGTCCTTGATCGCGTTGTACATGGCGCCGGCGGGATAGCGGCCGCCGCCGGTGTATGACTGATCATTGATGTCTGAGTACTGATCGAAGTACTCCACGCCGCGCGCGCCCGCGATGACCGCGTTCCACACCTCGGCCGTGGTCTGGGCGGGCTGCGGGTAGATCGAGCCCCCGTCCATGTGGTCCATCTCGGTGAAGGCCATGACGGGCCTGTTGTCCTGGCAGTACCGCCGCGCCTCCTGCACCTGGTCGTACATGTCCCAGACGTTGCTGCTGCGCAGCACCAGCGGATAGACGTCGAAGCTCAGGATGCCCGCGCCCGCACAGATCTGCTCCTTCTCGGCGAGCGTGTAGAAGTAGTCGGAGCCTCCGTCGATGAAGGACGTGGTGACCTGGATGTAGGTCGGGCGGGACGGATCGGCGGCGCGGGAGGCCGACTCCGCGGCCAGGAACGCGTTCGCCGAAAGACCGCCCCCACTGCCGGCCTGGTTGTGCGAGGTGATGGTCGAGGGCAGGCAGTCGAAGAAGCCCTGGGAGGTGCCGTCCAGTTCGTCGCCGAACACTTCGAACGCGGCGCGCGACCCCCAGGCGCGGCCGCCGGCCGTCTGATAGAAGCTGCCCCCCGCGTAGAAACCGGGCTGGGCGTCCACGCCGGTCATGTCGTTGCCGTTCGGATTGCTCCAGACCGGGCACCAGGTGCCCGCCGCCTCGTTCCGCATGGGTGTGAAGAAGTTGATTCCCTCGGCGGCCAGCTGTGGCGGCGGGGCCTGCGAGGGGAAGACGCCGATGGGGATGAAGCCGCTGCCGCCGGGAAAGCCGTTCGGCCACTTGGAGAAGTACTGCACGCCCCCGTCCACCTGCCGCAGCGAGACTCCGGCCGGAACCGCGTCGTCGGTCGGTCCGGTGGGCCCGGGGGAGAGGCTCGAGCCCGCGGGGCTCGCGCCCGGCGGGCCGGTGGTCGTGCCCGCCCCGGCGCTGCTGCGGGCGGCGGTGGGCCGCGTACCCGCGATGACCGGGTCGAGCGTGCCGCTCGCGTGCGAGCTGTCCGCGTAGTGCACGGCGGCGGCCGCGGCCACTCCCATGGTGAGCGTTCCGACGAGCCCGACCGCGAGCGCGACGTGGGAAGGCTGCCAAGGGGCCCCGTGCTGCCGGTGCTGATTGTCTTGCCGGAATTTCATCCGTGAACGCCCATCCTCAGATCCCGCGCCGCTTCCACGACTTCCACCACAGCCACTCGCGGCCCTTGTGTACGACCGCGGAGAGCACCAGCGGTTGGAGGTAGGGCATCGCCGCCGGGCCTATCCGGCGGCGCAGTGCCAGTCCGCGGTACTCGGCAAGTCGGCGGTAGTCCGGCCAACTGGACGCGGCGAACTCGACCAGTTCGTCGACCGCGACCTGTCCGGTGCGGCCCCGGTCGTAAGCGCGTGCGGCCCGCCAGAGCGCCTGGCGGGCCAGTTCGGCGTGCACGGTGTCGGCCAGCCGATCGGCGTCGGCCAGCCGCTCGCCGCAGCGTTCGATCACCGCCTGGTACGCGGCCGAGCGCTGGCGCAGGTCGTCGAGTTCGCCGCCGAAGACGGCCTTCGACATGCTCTCCCGGTGCACCCGGTAATAGGCCTGATCCACCCCGCGCAGATACCCCACGTCGGCGTGCGCCGCGAACCGCATCCACATCTCGATGTCCCCGGTGTGCGGCAGCGCCGGGTCGTAACCGCCGACCTGGCGCTGCAGCTTCGTGCGCACGACCACCTCCGGGGAGGTGATGCACCCGTTCCCGGCGCGGAACCGCCGATCCAGCCAGTCCCGGCCGGACCAGACGGTCCAGCCGCGCCCGCGCGTGCGGGCCGGCGGCAGCGGCTCGCCGTGGGTGAAATGCAGTGGGTGCCCGTAGGCGAAGCCCACCTCCGGATGCGCGTCGAGCAGCGCAGCCGCCCGGACGAGCGCGCCCGGGGTGAGCCGGTCGTCCGCCGAGAGCAGCGCCGTGTAGTCGCCGTCCGCCCATTCGAGCAGGCCCTCGTTGTACGTCGCGATGTGCCGTTTGTTCTTCTCGTGTACCCAGACCTCGACCCGCGGGTCCGCGGCGGCGATCCGGCGAGCCTGGCTCGCCGAATCGTCCGTCGAGGCGTCGTCGATGATCAGTACTCGTACATCGATCCCGTCCTGCCCGGTCAGCGCGCTGTCCACGGCCTCATCCAGGAAGTGCCCGTAGTTGTAGCACGGGATCACCACGCTGACCGAGCTCATTGCACCGTCCTTGTGATCGAATCGCTGAGACTCTCGTCGCGGCCGGTCAGTCCTCCAGCACGCCGGTGTGACGCGAGCCCGTTTCCTCGGCCGGCCGGGATACCGGGGGAGAGATCCGGCCGCCCATCGGCGTCTTGCCCTGCCCGACCTTGGTCGGCGCCTTGCTCAAGGTGACGGTGCGGAAGGTCCAGGATTTCGTCTGGGCCTTGCCGTCGACGCCCGTGGCGGTGGCCACCGCCCGGTAGGTTTCGCCGGGAAGCAGTTGGACCGAGGGCCGGAAGAGCGCGGTGCGGGTGGTCGCGTCGTAGCTCACAGTACCGGAAACCTTGGCTCCCGCCGAGGATTCAGAACCCTGAGCCGCGAGAGTCGTACTCACGGTGATCTTGAGCGACTGGGGCTGGATCGCCGAACCGAAGGCCACCGAGATCGGGTGCACCGCGTCGACGACGCCCGGGTTCGTGGTGGTCTGCGTGCTCGGCCTCTCCGCGGTGTTGCTCGCCACGGCCGCGGAGCCGGTCGGCGCCGTCAGGGCGAACGTCGGGTCCACCCAGTAGTTCGTCGCGTTGTAGCTGTTCGTCGGGAACACCGCGCTCGAACTGTAGGCGTAGAGGCCGTTCCCGTCCGTCGTGACGCTGGAGGCCAGCGCGGTGAGCGGATAGGTGGTGACCGAGCCCGTGAAGTAACTCGAGTTGGCGGCGTAGTGGCCGTTCGGTGCGAGGTAGGAGACCACGTACGGGGTGTTCGCCGTGATCGCCACCGGAGTGGCGAAGGTCAGGCTCTGCCAGCCGGTGGCGGTCTCGCCGGTGAACGTGCCGGAGGCGAGCAGCGTTCCGGTCGAGGACCAGAGGCTGCCGACGTGCGTCCCGGTGTTCCCGGCGCCCTTGTAGAAACTCAGGCCGGTGATGTAGCCGGCCGAGGCGGACTCGAACTCGGTGCCGACCTCGACCGAGTTGGTGTCCGCGGCCGAGGTGGTGGCCGGAGTGGCAGTGCCGTGCCACAGCGAGCACGGGCAGCTGAACGTCGGCGGAGTGCTCGCCGTCGTGAACGACCAGGTGTACGGAGCCGCGATCACGTTGCCCCAAAGGTCGGTCGCCGAGACGGTGGCCGTGTAGGTGTCGCTCAGGTTGAGCTCGCCGTACGGCGTGAAGGTCGCGACGTGCCCGGTCTGGTCGTAGGTGACCGTGCCGTTGGCGGCGTTCCCGTTCTGGTCCTTGAGGGTGAACGTCAGCGTGGTCGGGTCGATGCCCTCGCTGAAGGTCGCGGTGATCGCGTTGTCCGACGGCACCGCGGTAGCGGCGGAGGCGGGCGTCGTGGCCGTGACCGTCGGCGGCACGCTGCTGGTCTGGTCGAGGAAGACCGGGTCGACCCAGTAGTTGCTGTTGTTGCTGACCTGCGTCGGGAACGTGTTCGACGACGCGTAGGCGTACAGCCCGTTCGGCGCCGTGGAGGTGGAGGCGGGTGCCGTGATCGGGGCCAGGCCCGCACCCTGGGTCGCGAAGGCGCCGCTGTCCACCGAGTAGTGGCCGACCGGCGCCAGGTAGGAGACCACGTACTGGGTGTTCGCACGTACCGGGACGGGGCTCGCGAAGTTCGCGGTCTGCCACCCGGAGGCGGTCTCGTTCGTGAACGTGACGCTGCCCATCAGCGATCCGGTCGAGGACCAGAGGCTGCCGACGTGCGTGCCCGTGTTCGCGGCGGACTTGTAGAACCGCAGTCCGGTGATCTCACCGGCGACCGTGGTGCTGAAGCGCATGCCGAGGTTGACCGCGGAGCCGTCGCCGCTGTCCACCGTGCCGGGGACGGCCGCGGTCGGGAAGACCGAGCACGGGCACTTCTCCGGCCCGACGGTGAGGCTCACCGAGACCGCGGAGCTGACGTTGACGCTGTCGTCCTCGGCGCGCACCTGGATCGTGGCGGAGCCGATCGCGGTCGGCGTCCACGAGTAAGACCACGTGCTCAGACCGGTGGCCGGCTGCCAGGTGGTGCCTCCGTCGGTGGAGACCTCCACCCGGGCGACCTTGCCGGCGGCGGAGGTCGCGGTGCCGCTGATCGTCAGCGGCTGCATCGCCGGAACGGTCGTGCCGCCGGCCGGCGTGGTGACCGTGACGACCGGCGCCGTGGTGTTGGTGGAATCAGTCGGGTCGACCAGGTTCGACTGGATCGTCAGCGGCTGAACGCCCATGTCGGCGAGCAGATTCGCGGTCGCCTGCTGAATTACCGGGTCTTCGGTGGTGACGACGTTGTTGACGTCCGAGTGCACCGCGGAAAGCCCCCAGGACCATTGCACGGTGCCCGAACTGAACACCAGTGCGTGAGACGTGGGATCCCGATACAGCGTCATGTTGTGGACGGCTGTTCCGTTCCCATACGTATTCCCGTAATCCTGCAGCAGGGTGCCGTCGGAAATGGCCACCGAGGTCGAGGACAGATCGATCTCGCCTGGTGGTCTCACGGCGTTGTTCACGTCGCTGTCCCACTCGTAGCCGAGGGTTCCCGGTTGCGTCGTGTAGCTCTGACCGGCCGTCAGCGCGGCCACCTTCGTGTTCCGCCAGAATCTGTCCTGGCTGTACGGGTAGCTGATCGTGATCGCGTCTTCGCGATAGCCGTTGACGGTGAACTGGGTTCCGGTCAACTGGTTCTGATCCGAGTTCCCGCCGATGCCCGCGCCCGCCGGATCCATCCAGGTGCCGGTCCACTGACCGCTCGGATCCGCGATGCCGTCGGGCGGGTTGAACTCCATCTTCGTCATCTTGTACTCGTCGATGGTCCGGTTCGCCGTGCCGTCGGCGATGCTCGGCTGCAGCTGGGTGCGCCAGAACACGTCGTTACCCGCGAAGAAGGCCAGGTTCACGCCGGCTTTCTTGGCCGCCGTCACAGCGTTCCACTGCTGTTGGTTCCAGTACTCGTCGTGCCCCGAGGACACGAAGACCTTGTGGTTGAGCAGCAGGGATGGATTGGTCGAGACGTCGATGCCGCTCAGATAGCTCACGTCGTAGCCGTTGCGTTCGAGCCACTCGATCATCGCGTATTCGGAGCCGAAGACGCCGTTGTTCCCGGAGATGTCCATCGGCCGGTTGTAGCTGACCGAGTAGTCGCGTCCGTCCGGCGCGGGGCCGTTGCCGAGGTAGAGGTCGGCGCCGCCGTACATGTTGTACGCCTGCCAGGTCTCATCCGAGGTCTGCACGACGACGTCCGAATGGCTGGTCGGGTCGTTCACCACGAAGGGGTACGGCATGTAGCCCGCGCCGTCCGTCTGGTCGAAGGCCGCGATATATACGCCGGAGACCGCGGTGGACGGCACCGCCCAACTGGCCGTCACCGACCAGTTGCCGCAGTCCGTCATGCCGGTGGAGGCGGACTTGTCGCAGGCGGGCTGGGTCACCTTGGGGTAGACCGTGGTCGGCGAGGTCGGCATCAGCCGCGCGCCGTCCCCTCCGTACCAGCCGAGCCGGTAGATCTCGATCGTGTAGGTCACGCTCGGCGAGGAGATCTTGAAGTTGACCGTGCCGCCCGGCGTCACGCTCGTCACGGTCGGGAAGCCTTCGATATCGCCCCAGGCGTTCGGCGAGTACCAGTCGGCCATCGGCGTCCCGGGCTGCGAGTTCTCGCAGACGATCGGGTTGGAGCCGGCACCGCAAGGACCGGTGGTCGCGCCCGCGGTCCCCGCGCTCGTCATCATGGAGATCAGTGCGAGAACCAGCAGAACGATGTATCCCTGGTGTTTCGACGCGCTGATGGCGCGCACGTGCTGAACGCGTGTGAGACTCATGTCTTCCCACCCTCGAGAAACAGATAAAAGACGCGAGACACCACTCTCGCGTGCCCACAATCGATAGATCGGAGCAGCGACGTCTCCCTCATCGCTGCCACTACGCAATGTAGCCGACTGGAAGCAATTTCGGCACGGATTCCCCACATTGTTGTAAAGTCTTCATGGTCATAAGGAATCAGCATTTTTCGATCTTCGGCGAAGGAGTGTGCGTGCACGGTCAGAACGCCGAAGGGCGGCCGGACGGAGCGGCGGCCAGCGTGGTCGTCCCCGCCCACAACGAGGCCGCGGTCATCGGCCGGCTGTTGGCCGGGCTGCTCGCCGACGCGGAGCCGGGGGAGTTCGAGGTCGTGGTCGTCGCGAACGGCTGTACCGACGGCACCGAGCAGGCGGCGGCCGCCTTCGAGCCCGGGGTCAGAGTGCTCAGTACGCCGGAGCCGAACAAGTACCGGGCGATGCGGCTGGGGGACTCGGCGGCCGGGCACTTCCCGCGGCTGTACGTGGACGCGGACGTCGAGCTGACCGGTGCGAGCGTCCGCGCGCTGGCGGCCGCGCTCGCCGAGCCGGGAGTGCACGCCGTCGGCCCGGAGCGGCACTCGCCGATGGACGGGCGGCCGTGGACGGTGCGCTGGTATTACGAGGTCTGGCACCGGTTGCCGGTCGTACGCGCGGGACTGTTCGGACGCGGCGTGGTCGGGCTCTCCCGCGAGGCGTGCCAACGGATCGGCGAACTGCCCGAGTTCATGGGCGACGACCTGGCCGCGTCGCTGGTGGTCAGGCCGGACGAGCGGCGCGTCGTCTCCGCCGCGCAGGTGGTGGTCCACCCGCCACGGACGCTGTCCGACCTCATACGCATGCGTACGAGGGCTCTGGTATCGACAACGCAGATCGCGAGCGGAACGCAACTCGCCGACGCCGCGGCCGAGACCCGCACGACTCGCGCCGATCTCACGCGGGTGCTGCGCGAGGGGTCCATGGCACAGCTGCCCAAGGTGGTCTGGTTCGTCGTGGTGACCCTGCTCGTAAGGCGCCGCGCCGCGCGTGCGATCAAGGCGGGGGACTACCGGACCTGGCTGCGCGACGAGAGCAGCCGTCTTCCGGCGGAGGCCGCCGATGCGCAGCGTTAGCGGCACGGTCGCCGTGGTGGTGGTGACCTGGAACAGCGCCAAGGTGATCAGAGGCATGCTGGACTCCCTGCCGCAAGGGCTCGAGGGCGTGGACTGGCACCTGAACGTCGTGGACAACGACTCCGCGGACGAGACGACGAAGATCGTCGAGCAGTGGGCGACGGAGCACCCTGGCGTGCGGTGCCGACAGATGGGGACCGGGTACAACGCGGGGTACTCCATCGCGATCAACACAGGGCTCGCGCACGCCGAGCCGTACACGGCCGCGCTCGTGCTCAATCCCGACCTCAGGCTGCACGCCGGTTGCGCCCGCGTGCTTCTCGACACGATCGAGCGCGAGCCGGGCACCGGGATAGCCGTGCCGTTGCTGTACGACGAGCACAATAGCCTGTCACTCTCGTTGCGCCGGGAACCGACTGTGCTGCGGGCCCTCGGCGAAGCGGTTCTCGGAGCGCGCGCGGGGCGGCTGAGCATGCTCGGCGAGGTCATCAGGGACGAGCGTTACTACCGGCAGCAGACCGTCGTGGACTGGGCCACCGGCGCGGCGATGCTGATCTCCGCGCAGTGCCTGGCCGAGTCCGGACCCTGGGACGAGTCGTTCTTCCTCTACAGCGAGGAGACCGAGTTCGCCTTGCGCGCCCGGGATCACGGCTACTTGACCCGGCTGGTCCCGGAGGCCTCGGCGGTCCACATCGGCGGCGACGGTGATGTCTCGCCGGCTCTGTGGACCCTGATGACTCTCAACCGGGTGCGGTTCTACCGGCGCCGCCACTCGCTGCCCGCCTCGGCGATGTACTGGAGCGCGACCCTGCTTCGCGAACTGCCGCGCGCCGCGCTCGGCCGCCCGCGCAGCCGGAGCGCGGCGCGCGCACTGCTCAGCCCCAGCCGGTTCCGCGCGATCCCGGCGCCGCGGCCCGGATCGTCGAAGTCCGAGCCGCCGCAGTCCGAACCTACGCAGTCCGCGATTACCGGATCGCTGCCGCCAGGGCACTGACGATGCGCTCCTGATCCCCCTCCGTCAGGTGCGGGTGCAGCGGCAGTGAAAGGATCCGCGCCGAGGCCGCCTCGGCGTTCGGGAACGCGCCTCGCGAATAGCCGAGGTGAGCGAAGGCGGGGGTGAGGTGGACCGGGGTCGGATAGTGGATCCCGGTCGCGATCCCCTCGGCGGCGAGCCTGTCGATCAGCGCATCGCGGCGTGACGAGTCGCCCTCGAACACGTCGAGCCGCACCACGTACAGGTGCCAGACGTGCAGGTTCCCGGGATCCCTGAACGGACATACGACCCCTTCCACATCGGCGAGGAGCGCGTCGTAGCGCGCAGCCGCCGCCCGTCGCGCGGTGTTCCAGGCCGGCAGTCGGCGTAGCTTGGCGCGCAGCACCACGGCCTGCAACGCGTCGAGCCGGCTGTTGACGCCCACGAGGTCGTGCCGGTACTTGGCGAGACCGCCGTGGTTGGACAGGGTTCTGACCGTCGCCGCCAGCTCGGCGTCATCGGTCAGCACCGCGCCGCCGTCCCCGTATGCGCCGAGGTTCTTGCCCGGATAGAAGCTCGTGGCCGCGACCGCCCCGGTGAGCGCCTCCGTGTCGGCGCCCGCGCCGCGGCCATGCCGGCTCGCACCTTGGCACTGCGCCGCGTCTTCGACGATGCGAGTCCCCGAAGCGGCGAGCTTCTCCGCCAACTGCTCGACCGGAGCGTGCTGGCCGTAGAGGTGGACCGGCACCACCGCGGCGGTGCGCGGCCCGACCGCGCCGAGTGCCGCGTCGACGTCCAGCAGATAAGTGGCCGGATCGCAGTCCACGAGTACGGGACGGGCGCCGGCTCGTACCACGGCCTCGGCGGTGGCGATGAACGTGTTCGCGGGCAGCACCACCTCGTCGTCCCGGCGGACGCCCGCCGCGCGCATCGCCAACTCGAGCGCGTCGGTGCCGTTCCCGACCCCGACGCAGTGCCGCACCCCGCTGTACGCCGCGTATTCGTCCTCGAACGCGGTGACCTCGGGACCGCCGACGAATCCGGTCGTGGCGAACACCCGCTCGAAGCCTTCCCTGACCTCCTCGGCGATCAGCTCGTGCGCGGATCCGAGATCCACCAGTGGTATCGGCCGGCCCTTAGTCATCCTGGTCATCTCTGTCTCCTCGTTCACCGAACTGAGTACACCGGGCGCAGGACGTGCGCGGGAGCGCCGACCCAGACCTCGGCTTCGGGCACGTCGTGCAGAACCACTGAGCCCATCCCGACCTGCGCGTGGGCGCCGATCACCACGTGTTCGCGGATCAGTGCGCCCGCACCGAGATACGCGCCCTGCTCCACCCGCACCCCGCCGCCGAGCAGCACTCCGGACGCGATCGTGGCGTAGTCCTCGACCACGACATCGTGGGTGAGCACGGCCTGCGGCATGACGGCGACGTGCGCGCCGACCTTGACGCCTGCGGTCAGCGTGGCGAACGCCAGCAGCACACTGCCGGGCCCCACCGAAGAGGACTGCGAGACCTGCGCCGCCGGATGGACCACCGTCGCGTACCGGTGCTCCGGAAGCCCCAGCCTCTCCACGATGCGCGCCCGCACGTCGTACGCCTTCGGATTGCCGACGCAGACTACGACCTTCGCCCCGGTCAGCTCGTGCACCGAGGCCAGGTTCCCGAGCACCCGCGCGCCGTCGATCACATCGCCGTGCAACCGCGGGTCGTCGTCGAGATACCCGAGCAGCCGCCAGGTCGGCCGGACCTCGTTGAGCGCCGCCACGGCCTGCGCGGTCTCCCGGGCGAAGCCCCCTGCGCCGACGATCAGCAGGTCCTCGGGCGTCTGCTCAGGCATCCATGCCCGCAGCCGAACGAAGGACGCCGACGACGTGCTCCTGCTGACGCGTCGTCAGCGTGTGGAACAGCGGCAGGATCAGGGAGTCGCGAGTCAGCCGCTCGGTGACCGGCAGCGGGACGTGCGGCAGGTCGGCGTACGCGGGTTCGAGGTGCGAAGCCATGATGCCGCGGCGTGCCGAGACTCCGGCGGCCGAGAGCAGGCCGATCAGCGCGTCGCGGCGGACCGGGAACGACTCGTCGAGCAGGACCCAGAAGGACTGGAAGTTGCTTTCGCCGTACTCCGGATCACGCACGGCCCGCAGCCCCGGCACGTCCGCGAGCAGCTCGTGGTAGCCGGCGGCAAGTTCGCGCCGCCGCCGCACCATCGCGTCGAGCTTCTCCAGCTGTACCAGGCCGATCGCCGCCTGGATGTCGGTCATCCGGTAGTTGAAGCCCGTCTCCAGGTAGCTCTCGAAGACCGGGCCGGTGCTCGCGTGCCGGTCGGCCGCGGAGACGTTCATCCCGTGCTCGCGGAGCCTGCGCAGCCGCTCGGCCCGATCGGTCCGGTCGAGGGTGAGCATGCCGCCCTCGCCGGTGGTGAGCAGCTTTCGCGGATGGAAGGACCAGGCGGCCAGTTCCGCACCCGCGCCGACCGGCTTGCCGCGGTAGGTCGAGCCCACCGCGCAGGCCGCGTCCTGCACCAGCGAGAGTCCCAGCTGCTCGCACCATTCGGTGAAGGTATCGACGTCCGCGGGCATTCCGCCCTGGTGCACCAGGATGACGGCCTGGGTGTTCGGGGTCACCGCCGCCCGCACCGTCTCGAGGGTCAGATTCCCGGTGGCCGGATCCACGTCGGCGAAGACCGGACGCGCCCCGACGTAGCGGACCGCGTTCGCCGTCGCGATGAAGGAGAACGACGGCACCACGACCTCGTCGCCGGGGCCGATGCCGCAGGCGACGAGCGCGAGGTGCAGCGCGGTGGTGCACGAGCTGAGCGCGACGCCGTGCTCGGCACCCACCCGCCTCGCGAACTCCCGCTCGAAGCGGGCGACCCGCGGCCCCTGGGCCACCCAGCCGGAGAGCACCGCGTCCCGCGCGGCCTCCGCCTCGCGTTCGTCGAGGTGGGGGATCATCACCGGGATGCGGAACGTCGTCTGCTCCGCCGCCGCATCGGTTTCCGTGTGCGTAAGGGCGCTCATTCGGCGACCTGCTGCTCGCGCCACCAGCCGACGAGATCCCGCAGGCCCGCAGCCAGATCGACGCGTGCCTCGAAGCCGAGGCGCTCGCCCGCCCGCGAGGTGTCGGCCAGGCGCCGCACTACCCCGTTGACCGCGCGTTCCGGTCCGTACTCGATGCCCAGGTCGGGCGAGTCCATCGTCTTGAGAAGCGCGTTCGCGAGATCGCGCAGGCTGGTCTCGGTGCCGCTCGCCACGTTGAAGACCTCGTCGGTCAGCGGCGAGCGGGCCGCGAGCACGTTCGCCCGCGCGATATCGGCCACGTGCACGAAGTCCATCGTCTGCAGGCCGTCGCCGAAGATCAGCGGCGGCTCACCCCGCGCGATCCGCTCCATCCAGCGGATCAGCACCTCGGTGTAGAGCCCGTGCACGTCCATGCGCGGCCCGTACACGTTGAAGTAGCGCAGGGCGACGTAGTCGAGCCCGTACATGGCGTGGAAGCTGCGCAGCATGGCCTCGTTGAACGCCTTGGCCGCGCCGTAGTAAGTGTCGTTGTTGAAGGTGTGGTGGCTCTCCGGCGTGGGGAACTGCTCGGCCAGGCCGTACACCGACGCCGAGGAGGACGCGACGACCTTGCGCACGCCGCACTCCGCCGCCGCCTCGAGCACATTGAAGGTGCCGTCCACGAGCACCTCGTTGGCCACCCGGGGCTCCTGCGCGCACCGGGTGATCCGGATCGCGGCCAGATGGAAGACCAGGTCCACCCCCTCGGTCACCTTGTGCACCAGTGCGGCGTCGCGGATGTCGCCCTCGACGACCTGCACCCGGCCTTCAGCCAGCGCGAGCGCCAGGTTCTCCCGGCGGCCGCGGCTGAAGTCGTCGAGCACCAGGATCTCGCCCGCACCCTCCCGCACCAGCAGGTCCACCAGGGTGGACCCGATCGTGCCGGCGCCGCCGGTCACCAGGACCCGCTGTCCGCGTATCTCGTTCTCTTCGGTCATGCTCTTTCGTTCACCAATCTCCGCGGAGCGGAAGCGCAGGTCATTTCGGTGGTCTTGATGGTCGTGGCCGGTCTCAGTGGTTGCCGTTGAGGCCCACCACGGCGCCGTGGAAGGCCAGGCTGCGGGTCGCGGCCTCGAGGATGTCGAGCACCCGCAGCCCCGCACGGCCGTCGGTGAGCGCGGGCCGGCCGGAGCGGATGGCGGCGGCGAACTCCTCCACCACCGCACCCAACGCCTCCCGTTCGATCAGGGCCGGGGCGATCACATCCCCGCTGCGGTAGGAGATCAGCAGGTCGCGGCGCGCCTCGGCCTGCACCTGCGCGGCCCCGGTCACGTCCACCCCACGGTCGAACACGGCGACCCGCTGCGCCGGGTTGAGGTCGTCCCAGATCAGCGTGCGCTTCGATCCGCCGATCATGGTGGTCCTGACCTTCGTCGGGGAGAGCCAGTTCACGTGCACGTGCGCGATGGCGCCGCCGGTCAGCCGCAGCGTCAGGTACGCGATGCAAGCCCGGCCGGCCCCTATCGGGTCGGCCCCCTGCGCGGCGACGGCGATCGGCTCGATCCCTTCGGGCAGGATCGAATCGAGGATGGAGAGGTCGTGCGGGGCCAGGTCCCAGAGCACGTCCACGTCCGGCTGGACCAGCCCGAGGTTGATCCGCACCGAGTCGATGAAGTGCAGCTCGCCCAGATCGCCCGAGTTCATCAGCTCCCTGATTTTAGTGACGGCCGGAGTGTAGCAGTACGTGTGGTCGCACATCAGGGTCAGCGAGCGCCGTTCGGCCTCCTCCACCAGCGCCTTGCCGTCCGCGTAGCTGGCCGCGAGCGGCTTCTCGATCAGCACGTGCTTGCCCGCCTCGAGGGCGGCCAGCGCGAGATCCCGGTGCGTGCCCGCCGGGGTGGCGATCGCCACCGCGGCCACCGAGTCGTCCGCGAGGATCTGCGCGTAGTCGGCCGTGGCGGCCACGGTCGAGTACCTGCCGAGCACCCGTCGCGCCCGCTCCACGTCCAGGTCGCACAGGGCCTGCAGGCGGAAGGCGGCGGAGGACTGGAAGTTGCGCACCAGGTTCGGGCCCCAGTAGCCGGCGCCGACCACGGCCACGCCGAGGGGCTCGGCGGCCGTCCCGGGCACGCGTGTGTTCTGAGTCAATGTTCGAATCCTTGTCTTCCGGTGGTCAGAACGCGCCGGTACCGCGGACGACGGCCGAGGTGGTGCGCAGCAGGATCTCCGCGTCCAGCCGCGGCGACCAGTTCTCCACGTACTCCAGGTCGAGCCGCACCGAGTCGGCCCAGGAGAGCGTCGAGCGCCCGCTGACCTGCCACAGGCCGGTCAGCCCCGGCTTCACGGCGAGGCGGCGGTGCACCTCGCCGGTGTAGGTCGCGACCTCGCTCGGCAACGGCGGGCGCGGGCCTATCAGCGACATGTCGCCGGTCAGCACATTGATCAGCTGCGGGAGCTCGTCCAGCGAGGTCCGGCGCAGCACGGAGCCGATCCGGGTGATCCGCGGGTCTTCGCGGATCTTGAACAGCGGGCCGTCCTGACGCTCGTTCAGGTGCTCGAAGCGCTCGCGCAGCCGTTCCGCGTCGTCGACCATGGTGCGGAACTTCAACACGGTGAACTCCCGGCCGTCGAGCCCGACCCTGCGCTGACGGAACAGCGCGGGACCCCGGCTGGTGCTGCGCACCGCGATCCCGAGCGCGAGCAGCACGGGGAGCAGCGAAAGCAGCGCCAGCGCCGCCAGCGCCCGCTCGAGCAGGCTCTTGCAGACCCGGGCCGGCCCGGACAGGACGGGACCGCGGATGTGCAGCAGCGGCATTCCGCCCAGCGAGTCCATCAGGATGCGGCCCGTCGCGACCCCCAGCGCCATGGGGACCAGCGCGAGGTTGACGTCCTGGTCGTGCAGCCGCCAGGCCAGCGAGCGCAGTGTCTCGCCGTCGAGCTCCGGTGAGGCGAGCAGGACTACCGTGTCGCACCGGGCGGTGCGCGCCGCCTCCGCCACCGTACCGAGATCGCCGAGGATCTCCAGCGGAATCTCGTCTATCTCCGTCGGGTCGGCCGGCCCCACCAGGCAGGCTCCCACCAGCAGCGGGCTCAGGCCCCTGCCGGGTTGAACGGAGGCTGACAAGCCGGCGATCGCGCGAGCGTGACCGACCACCAGGACTCTGCGTCGCGCCCGGTCGGCGCGGGACCTGGCGTACCAGGCATCTGCGATGTGCCGGCCGACCTGGGTCAGCGCCACGGTCAGCGCGATGGTCACGATGACCTGCCGCATCAGGCTGGTGCTGTCGATGAGCAGCGCGGACACGGCCAGCAGTACGGCCATCACCCCGGATGCGCCGAGCACCTTGCGGAAGGCCTCCGGATCGGTGCCCACCCGGCGCCCGTCGTATGCGCGGCGCAGCCACAGCGCCGCGGCCCAGCCCGGCGGCATCAGGATGACCGCCAGCCGGAGCGACCACACATGCAGCTGCGTGAAGTCCTCGCCGTCCGGATGTACGCCGTACGCCACCAGTGCCGCCACCAGTGAGGCGGCCGCGTCGGCGGCCACCAGAAGCCGAATGTAACGAGCGGCCTCGCTGTGCCCTCGGGGCCGCAGCGAGGCCCGATCTTTCCGATCAGATGGTAATGCATTGATGACCGTCATCGGCCATGACCCCCACCTTTGAAATTCCCTCTCCCAACACGGACCTTGCCTTGCTCCGCCCAGGGCCCGATCCCTCCACCAAGGGACCTGGGACTGATCTAGCATTGCGTGTTGAGACGACAACATAGCGTCAGCCCGCCAGAGTTGTCTCCCATGTGGCAGGGGACTTGTTGCATTTCCCGCGCACGGGACCGGAGCGCGAAACCTGCGTGTGCGCGCCGGGCGCGGCGTTCCGACGGCATCGAACAGCACCGGGACCGATGTGACATTCGACTACGCGGATTCGGCGGCGGTCTTCCGATGGATTTTCGCGGATGATCCAGAATTCGAATTCAGGAAGTCTTAAGCATTCGGCCGGGGTTTTTTCCAACAATGTGTCGGAAAGCCGTCAAGATCACCGTTCGGTCCGCGATCGTCGCGGCCGTGCTCACAGCGTCGGTCGCGGCGGAACGGGGCCGCCGCGACCGCCCGCCATTTTAAGATCTTTGAACTCTGATGAGACGGCGATTGAAACCGGCAGGTCAATGCTTGATAGTCCCGCCAGGCAGCTCGGACCTTGACGGGATCGAAGGTGACGCCGAGCCCGATGACGCCGGCCTGCCTCATGATCGTCTGCATGGTGAGCTCGGATTTCTTACGTGTGAAGTAGTGCCGAGGCGGCGGAGGCAACTCCCGTCGCTATTTTGCAGACTGACCTCACGGGCATCACGGTTCTAACGGTTTACCGGTACGGCCAGGCCGCCACATTCCCCACCGCGCAGATCGAACGCCAGTTCGAGCAGCGTCTGGAGCACTCCGCGTGCGATACGAGCGTGTCCGCGTGAGGATGGGTTCTATGACGAACCTTCTCAATTCGCACATTGAATTCGACCTGAGGATGCTCCGCCTAGGCGGCGTGTTGGCAGGTACCGGCATGGTGCTCGCGTCTGCCGGAACCGCTCTGGTCGGCGTCACGTTCGCCAAGGCCGCGCGGGACTGGGTGCGCCAGCTCGAGCGGTCCCCGGGAGCGCTGGCGTCGGACAAGCTTCACCAGGCCAGGGACGCCTCGAAGGCGGCCATGGACGCGTGGCGCACTTCCCAGACCACCAACGGCGTGGTCAGCCGCTGAGTCAGAGTTCCTGGAACTGGGCCAGGCGGGTGATTCGGCGGACTCCCTGCTCTTCCGGCTGCACAGAGATGTCTGGTCTGTGCAGGGGATAAAGCTCATGACATCGGGGCCGTCAGGCTCCTGGGGAACATCAATGCCGCTCGCCGCGGTCGGCGGCCAGCAGCTCTGCGGCGAGGCAGGCGGCGTCTTGGAGGGCAGTGCCCGCGCCGATGCCGCCGGTCGGGGGCATGGTGTGCACGGCGTCTCCCAACAGGGTGACGCGGCCTGACTGCCATGGCTCGACGCGCTCGCCGGCGCGGATCGCCACGGAGAAGAAGGAGTATGGGTCGGCGTGGTGGATGAGCTCGGAGAGCCTTGGATGCCAACTCGCCGTCGCGTCGAGCGCGAAGTGGTGCAGCTGCTGCGGCGGTAGGGCGAAGAGGCGCTCGTCTGGAATGCCGATGCGGTCCAGCGTCGCGACGCGGCTGGTCATCAGACAGTCCTGCGTGCCGTCGCCTGGCTGTCGGGTGCGGAAGCGCATGGGCGCCAAGCCGGCATCGCAGGCCGAGGTCCCTCATGGTGGCGTGGGGGAGGAGCTGACGGCGTATCGGCGAACCGATGCCGTCCGCGCCGATCAGTACGTCGCCTTCATCGGTGCCACCTCGGGCGAAGTGCACTCG
>Ga0073928_10005720_pt1 | contig 17202 bp, 16 predicted proteins | sample PaiPotPPA55metaG_FD_76969 | JGI IMG/M metagenome (GOLD analysis project Ga0073928, IMG submission 76969) | Iron sulfur acid spring bacterial and archeal communities from Banff, Canada, to study Microbial Dark Matter (Phase II) - Paint Pots PPA... ... | reverse complement strand
TCCGCTCGAACTCAGCAAGCGCCACCGAGGTTTGACCGCCGATATCAAAGCAGCGCCCGTTGCTACTGAGATGCCCCTCGCGCCACCACCGAACGTATCGATCGAGCTGATCACGCGCCTCAAACCGGCCCCGCTCGATGAGACTTTCCGCCAAACATAGACCCATCGCGGTGTCGTCGGTCCATTGGCCAGGCACGAGCCCGAACGGACCGCCCCCGACCATGTCGTCCAACGGTGCGAACGTCCCCGGAGGCGCGAACTCGACACTCGTACCCAGCGCGTCACCGCACGCCATCCCCACGAGTACGCCTCGAGCCCGATCAATCATCCCGTGTGCACCACCCTCCTCAGCCCGCAGGCTCATCGTGACCGTCGCGAGCTCACCTCAACTCTCGCCCATCACGTGGCGACAGTCAAGCGGCGCAATGATCGAGCAGCAGAAGCAGGTTGGTGCAGTCGCTCCTATTGGCGGGATTCCGCCTGGACGTCCCTGAACTTGCCGCCCATAACGTAGGCGGCTAGGGTCGGAAATCCCAACCAACGGAGGCGATCAGCCGATGTACGCAGCGATCCGCACCTACCAGACAATCGATCCCGGCGAGGTCACGCGCCGCGCGAATCGTGGGTTCGTCCCGATCCTCCGCGGTACTCCGGGTTTCATCGCGTACTACATCGTTGACGGGGGCGGCGGCAAGCTCGCGTCGATCAGCGTTTTCGCGGAGCAGGCGGGTGTCGAAGAGTCCACGCGGCGCGCGGCGGAGTGGGTTGCGGACAACCTCGCCGAGCTTGTCGAACACGCCCCCGTGGTTCTCGCCGGCGAGGTCACGGTCGAAGCCCGGCGCTGACCGTGGAGATCTCTGGAGCGGTTCTTGACGGAACCTCCTAGCGGCGCTTAGAGTCGCGTGCGGACGGTTCGGTGATGTCTGGGGACCAGGGTCGGGTTCCGAGGTGTTGTGGAGCCGGAGAGTGATGCCCGTTTCGAGCTATATCCCGATACAGGGAACCTCGTTGATCGTGGTTCCGTACTACGTGCCAGTGGACGGCGCGCCGCCGCCCGCGCCTCCGCCCGACGTAGGCCTCTTGGAGGGTCTGATGATCGGGGCCCTGGCGAAGAGCACGCAGGCGGTCGTGAGCTGGGTTCTGAAGACGCCCCTCGATGTGCTGTTTGACACCGGCTGGGCGAACGAGCGGGCGTCCGCGACCGCGAAGGTGGAGCAGGGCATCGCTGACGCGATCCACGGTGCCAGTCTTCCGCGTGCCACTTCGATCAGTGTCTCGCTGCCACAGCGGGGTAGCTTGGCGGCGCAGTCGAACACGCTCGCGGCCGGTGCGCCTATTCGGACGCTGTTCCCGGCGACGATTCCGGCGGACGCCCCAGCCGACTTCGTGGACTTGTTGTACTCGCTGCCAAGCCCGAGCGCGACGATCAACTGGTTCGACTTTGTGACGTTCGAGCTGAGTTTCGATGGCGCGATTGAGCTCGTGGTGATCGTGCCTCACAATCCCAGCTATCCGCTGTACATGACCGCCATGCTGCAGGCAACGAACCTGAACCTCAGTCCCACCGATTTTGGCGGTTATCTGGCTTCGGCGGCCGCGTCGATCGCGTCGTTTTTCATCGGTCAGCCGCTGACGAACGCGTTCCATCCTGCTGACCAGGAGATCCCGGTCGCGGTTTCCAGCCTGCTGCCTGACGTGGCGAAGATAGTTGATGCGTTCACGACCGTGCCCGTGTATGGCTTCGTCGAGCTGTCGGTCCGGGTCAACGAGTCGCCTCCTCCGACGGCGTTCCTCGGCGGACCAGAAACGGGGGCGACCGTTGAGTTCGATCTCACCCATCCGTTCGACCCGCCGCCCGTGGTGGCTAACGCGTGGGGCGACGCGGGCACCCGGTTCGCTCTAGCGGTGCTGCAGCTGGCGACGAGCGCCGTCGCCGCTGGCGATCAGTTGGGCGTGTCGGGGTCGGGGTTCCCCCCGGGGCAGGCGACCCAGCTGGAGGTCACGTGGTCGGACACGTGCTCCGGAACGGTCTCGCTGTCAGAGCTGCAGTGGGGCGAGAACCTCGGTCTGATTTCCCCGCCGGTGGTCCCTAATCCCGAGGAGGTTGTGATCAAGCGCAACAAAGACGACGGGCTCAACCGTTACACGGCTTCGGGGCTGGCGCCTTCCACCGTCTACGCGTTTCGAGTGCGCGATTACGATGCGAACTTCGTCGCCACACAATGGAGTGACTGGAAGGCGATCACCACCCAGGCGACCGAGGAACTGGAGCTGATCCTCAGCTACGAGGACTTCGAGACCACCCCGCTGGGGACGGTACAGCTGGCGCCCGCGGACGGCGCGTTCTCCACGACCGTCACGATCCCGACCGGTCTGCAGCCCGGCACCTACATCGTCCAGGCGGTGCTGGCCGATGTCGTACTCGCGCAGGCCTCCTTGTCGGTCGGAGCGGCGGGCGAGCCCGTGCCGCCCTCGATCGTGATCTACGACCCCAACACCGGCCTACCGGCCTCCGGGGTGGTGACAGTGTTCGGCAACCCGAGCCTTTACCTACGCGGACACGGCTTCACACCGGGCGGTCAGGTGGAGCTCTATGTCGACACAGCTCAAGGCATCAGCCTCGCAACCTGGCCCGTCCGCGCATGGCCTCGCGGATCGTTCCTCGCGACCGTCCCCTGGCCCGCCGTTACCGACGGCCCCCATCAAATCCTCGCCATGCAAGCGACGCTCACCGCCACGGCGTCGGTCTGGTCCAGCGGCACCGCCGAATAACTCCGCCGCGCCCGAACACGGCGACCCGTGGCCGCGACATGAACACCTGAGCTTCGCGCGTTCACTCCCGCTGACGACCGAACCCCGGATGAGCCACCCAGCCGGTAACCCCTCCGGTGACGCCCGATCATGCCGGGGCCACCGCCGCGACCGCCTCGTCCCGAAGGGTGCTCACAGCCCCTTTGCCGCCGACGACTTGCTATTGCTAAGGTCGCTATGGGGCAGCGGGCGCGAGGCCATGCGCCGCCGCTGCTGCTTCCAGACAAACCCGACAGCGATCGCCATTCCAGCGGGACGACTGCGCGTTGATCGAGGAGGAGCAGTCCGCGGTTCGCGAGCGTCAAGCAATGTTCCCTGGATGATCGAAGGGCGCTGCTGCCATTAGCCCGACGCAGTCGTCTGGCTAGCGGAGCTTGCGGCTGCTCCTCAATAACGACACTCAGGCCCAGGCTGTCGGTCTGCCCGCAGAGCAGCACGGGTTCAGGTGGGTGACGGACCGCCGAACCACAATGCTTCGATCGTGGAGGAGCACCCGACGCCGGCTATTGCGCTGTCGCCGGCGCCAGGGCAAAACCGTGTCGGAGCTTCAGACGGCCGCCCCGCCGAGGGCCACGTCGTCCCGTTGACGTCACCTCGCGCAACGCGGCCGCTTCGAGAGCCCTCTCGTTCCCGCGCCCAGTGACCAGCCGGTATCAGCTCAGCGCGCCGAGTTGGACCGCGTCGAGGTGCGCGGTGTTGAGAAACGTCTCTCCCGTGCCGCCCTCGCCAGTACAGTGAAGCGTAACGGTGCCCGGCGAACTCAGGGTCGTGGCCATGGACAGCGCCATGGATCCCTGGTTTTCTGGCGTGCTCGAAGGCCCGAGGAGTCCGAGCTTGGAATCATCGCTGCCGGTTCCGCCGGAGAGCGTGCACTCGGTGATCGATGAGGTGCTCGATGGACTGGTGTTCTGCACCGACATCGTCGTCTGCACGATGTACTGCCCAGCTGGCAGGTTGAGCTGGAGGATGTCGGCTCCCGGACTCACGGTGGTTTCAACGCCTGTCGTGCTGGCCGCGAACCCCGCAGCGGCTCCGGGTGTTCCCGCGGCTCCGGGTGGTCCCGCGGCTCCGGGTGGTCCCGCGGCTCCGGGTGCTCCTCGGGGACCCGGCGGTCCCGTCTCGCCCTGCTGATTCCACTTGAGCTTTTTCTCGCCCTTCCGACATTTCGTGCCCTTGACGACCCGGAGTGAGCCGTTGCTCTTCGAGTAACAGGAGTGGATCACGCCATTCGAGTCCGGGATCGCGGCGACGGCGAGGCCGGTGGCGCTCAGGACGACGGCGACGATCGCAACTCCGATCGCAGGCGACGGTGAAAAATGCGCGAAGCGACGCAACATGGTTCCTCCTAAGGGTGCGTACCCCCGCTTAAGCGGGGAAGCCAAACCAACCCTAACCCCGACGCCCTCCGCGCGCAATGTGTCCGGCTACGGATTGGCCACGCCGCGGCGGCGATCGGTTGGCTCGTAGGACAGGTCCGCCCTCCGTGCCGCAAAGGTGGGCAAGCATCGCTGCGAGCGGAAGTGATCCTCTCCGGACCTAGCGCCTGTACACCTTAGCCAGCTACCCCACGAACGCTGTCAGGCGGATCGAGACGAGGACATTCGGGATCTCGACACCGAGCTTGGCGACGTAGCGAGTCGGTGGCTCAGCCGGGAACCACATCGCGTACTCCTTGTTCATTCCTTCGAAGCCCGTCGGGTTGGTCAGCAGTACGCCCACCTCGACGACGTCGTCCAACGCTGCGCCCGCCACATGCAGGATCGCTTCGCAGTTGGCGAGCGCCTGCCGCGTCTGTTCCTGAATCGTCGCGCCAGCCAGGTTTCCGGTGCTCGTGTCGATACCGACCAAGCCCGAAACGTAGACGTACTGGCCTGCTTTCACCGCCTGGCTGTACAGCTGCGAACTGGGAGCGCTCGGGGTGTTGATGACCTCCCGCACGCGTGCAAGCTACCTCGCAACGGCGTTGCTGTCCAGAACGCGTCAGGCAACGGCGGGGTCCGGCTGCTATCGGATCGTGAGATGCTCGTCCGATCATTCAATGCGCCGGCGCGCTGAGGCCCCTAGCGTCGCGGCCGTGATCGCTTTCATGTATCACGGGCCGTGGGGCGCACCATCGGTACGGCGACGTTCAGATTGCCGGGGCTAGCAACATCGACCCGCTCTCGGTCGTCCGCCAGAGCCCTTGGACGTCTGACAGCCGAAGGATGCCTATGGAATTGAGCTTGGGGCCGCGCAGGCACCAGCACTTCCGACATGCACTTGCCCCGCGGGGCACACCGTTGGTGGATTGACGTAACCCGGAGGGGGCGTCTCACACGCAGGTACCTGGAGAGTCGTCCCGTTGGGATTGATGCATCCTCCACCACCGCCGTAATGTGGGCCACCAGTGGTGGTGCCGCTCACGCTCGCGCTCGGTGATGCGCTCTGAGTAGGAGCGGCCACCACTTCCTTCCTTGTGACCACGTGCACGACTGTGCGCGTCACCATATGAGTCTGCGTCACTGTATGCAGGACAGTCGTGGTGTGAATAATTGTTCTCACCCCACCACACCCCGCGATACCCGCCCCGAGAACAACGGACAGTAGTAACCGTTCTAACACTTAACGCCCCCTGGACAGTAGTTCATGATTAGTGGATCTGGTAGACGACTGCCCCCCAATCACCGAATTCGACGGGATCCCGCCTCCGTGGTTGCACCTGCTTACCTCGTTCGTGGAATTGGCAGGCGTCGTAGTGGCTCCGAAAAGGTACCGCGCGACCCTTGCGTTTGTGCCCGGGCAGTCCTCTAGGAGTTGGCTGGCGCCGTCCGCGGCTCCCCCCTCGCGCAGAGTGCATGCATCTCGCGACGATTGCTTCCCCATCCTCTGCCCGCAGAGCGGACGAGACCTTTTGCGGCGGACGATTGGCCCGCGGCCCGGGCGGCCGACGAGCGCTCCGCCACGCTGGCGATCGCCCCAGCCCGGACCCGCTTTCCATATCCGACCGTGAATCGTCAGCTCACTCCTGGGGGGTTGGCGTCTGCTGCGCGAGCACCGAGCGGCTAGGCTCACACGCAAGATGGCCGCCGGCGGCGCAGTCCGGAATCGCTCCGAGATCGTGACCGTGGACACCCCGCGGTCCCGTCGAGGTGATGCGCCAGGAAGTGCGCGGCCTCCGTCAAGGCAGCGGGTAGCGTGGTTCTGGGTCGCGCGTCGCAAGGGAAGAGGCGACTAGTCCGAAGCCTGGACCGTCCGCGAGGCTAGCCGCAAAGCGACGCTGCTTCCCCCGCGCAAGCCACCAACGGGGCCATGCGACGCCGGCTCGGAGGCGGAGGGGCAGATCATCGACGGTTCCGGCTCTCAGCTCATCGCACCGCATCCGACGTAGCCGGCAAGTGACCGGCGTCGAGCCCCACGCCTACCACTGGAGCCAGTCGCGATCCCTGCGGAAGTGCAGCGAGCGGGTTTGGCCTGCCGTTCTTCCGATGAGACAGACGCCGAGATCAAGGGCCTTCATTTCCACCGGGGCAAAGACTGGCTTCAGTCCTAGCTGGGCGCTCTGGTAGCGTCGCGGCCGGCCATGTCCGATCAGCGGCCTGGCATCCAGGATTTCATTGACCCGCTGGTAGCACGGGACTACCGCGAGAGCGTGCAGCGACGGCTTGAGCGGACCGGTGTGATCATGCAGGACCTTCGTTCGCGGGCTGGGACACTCGTTGCCGCTGCCGGTGTCATCACTGGACTGTTCGGCCAGAAGGTGCTCGCCGATCCCGATGGTTGGATCACGTGGACGGCCATCGGGCTGGCGCTGACGATGCTGGCAGCCGGCTTATGGAATTGCCTCTCGATTCTCGCGCCTGTAAAGGATCGCGGAACCATTCCGGACAACTTGGTACGACCGGCCAAGCGACAATTCTGGTCCTACCTCGCCCCCCGCGTGCCGTTCGACCGGCCAATCGAGTGGAATATGGGGCTCTCTGAAGAGGAGTTCGCGAGCATTGGCCGATCCGTCCAACGGGAGAACGCGGATCCACACGACGATCAAGGCTCCCACGCCAACGAAGCAGATGACCAGCGTCCGGTCCGGTTCGAGATGCGGGTGGCACAGGAGCTCGAACATCGTCGCCAGTTGAACAACTTGACCATCGATTCGAGGAGCCGATGGTTTGAGGGGGCATGCTGGCTTCTCCTTGCGCAGATCGCGTTTTGGATCGTCGCCGCGACGACTCAGTAAAGAGCGCCGCGCTTGGGTTGAGCCCGGCCCCTAGACGAGCGCCCGTTCGATTTCGGTCAACGCCTCGGGTTCGGCGGCTTGAGAGGCCGCGCGTGCGTCACCAAGTAGACCGGCTCCCCTGTCCCACGCCTCGATCAGCTTCCACACGAGGCCTGGTCCGAGGAGCTGCCGATCGGTGAACTCGGTAGCCGCCGGTGCCGTCGTCAGATGGAGCGACGGCGAAGAAAGCGAGGCGCTTGGCTGGTACGAGCGGTTATTCCGATGTCTGAATAACCACTTCGCGCAGAAACCGAGCATCTCGCGGGCGATCGCTTCCGCAATCGAGAGGCTGCGGGACCGGGCGATCGCAAACGGCGACAAGGCGATCGCCCACATCCGTCTTCACCAGCGGCGGCCGTGCTGTCGAGTTCGCGTGGTTCTGTAGTCCTCGTTCCGCCACGAGGTCGGGCCCAAGCGCGCGGAACTTCGTACCGAATTTGGTACCGAACTGCGCAATTCTGGTCCGATCTCAGCGCGCCCAGGCGAAGTCAGAAGTCCTCAGGAATAGGCAGAAGCCCTAGTAACTAGCGATTCGTAATCACGAGGTTCGGGGTTCGAGTCCCCCGGGCGGGCTTGGAGGTTTTACCGACATTCGCCTCGCCCGTGTGCGGCATGCCGATGCCGACTGGGTGCGTCTTCGGCGCGAGGGCTCTCGAGGTCTGGTTTGCTACGCCAAGTACCGGCTGCCTGACCGTTGGCAGATCAAGAGGAAGATCGGTCCCGCCCGGACCGATTGTGGGCGGCCGCCTACCGGATAGATCACGAAGCGGACTGCCGAAGCATGGTTGCGCGATGTTTCCGCGCAAACCCGCTCGTCGCTCGAATCCGGCGACGTTGCTGGCCGTGGAGGAGACCTCGGTCAGGTGGATGCCGACATCGACTGGGTGAATCTTGACCGACGATCGGCGTCGTCAGCCTTCCTCGGCGAACATGCGGCCGAATCGCTCGAGGTACAGTGGCCAGCCGCCCTGGCTGCCAACCGCGTCGCGCTCGCCCTCCCAGCCCTGTCCGTGGCGGTCAAGATTGCGGTGCTCGAGTTCCACCCGGGTGCGCTCCGCCGACTCGGCGATAAACCGAACCTCGACCTCGCTCGTCTTCTCGAGGTCGGATTCGAGCTGCCACTGCGGGCTTATGTCCCAGCTGATCACCACCCTGGTTGGCGGCGCAAACGCCAGCACCCGCGCCCACTGGCACTCGCTCCCGTCCACGCCGCGGTCGTACACCCGCCCCCCGGCTCGCGGCTCGAACACCGTCGCGGCGATCTCGACCCCGAGCATGTTGTGCTCGCGCGGCTTGAACCGGTCGAAGTCCTCGGTGAAGACGCGGAATGCTTTCTCGATTGGGGCGTCGACCACGACGGCGCAACGGACCGTCGACGCCGTTGCCTGGGAGTGGGTGCTCATTGATCCTCCTTGGTTGGTTGCTCGACAGCCGCTTTGTACGCGGCAAGCGCCTTTGCCCAGAACCGCTCAAGGTCCGCGCGAAGCGCCGCGAGCCCGTCCGGGTCAACCCGATAGATGCGGCGCGTTCCGACCGGCCGATCCACTACCAGCCCCGCGTCCTTCAGCACCCTGAGGTGCTGAGAGACCGCCGGACGGCTGACCGGCAGCACGCTCGCGAGCTCGCCAACCGGGCGCGGGCGATCCGCCAGCAGCTCAAAGATCGCCTTTCGGGTCGTATCGCCCAGCGCGGCCCATGCATCGACTTGGTAAGTTTCCACGAACGGTAAGCCTACAATGACCGTTAGCCGGCGTCAACGTCGAGCTCCGGTCCGACAGCGAGCGGCGGCGCTACCGGCGGTTCGTCAAAGCAGCCGCCGCGCTGGCGTGGCCGCTCCAGGCGTGAAGCGGCAGCGCCGAGTTAGGAGAGGCGCCAGAAGTCGCCGGTCAGTCCAAGCTCGTTGAGGATCGCCTGGTTCTGCTCGCGGGCATGAGGCTGCCAGTCGGCTGCGAGTCGATCGCTCCACCATGCGTGTGCAAGGTCGCTCAGCTTCGCGACGCTGATCGTGGCTCCCGGATCGCGGTGGCCGAGCCAGCGGTCGATGTGCTCTTCCGACCGGAAGAGATTCATCGTGCTTCAGGTGAAGATGATGTCGTCCCACCACTGCGCCGCGGGAACCAGGCAGTGGAACAGGAGGCGCTCATCATCGGGCCGCTGGGCGCGCACGTCGAACGCGATCGCCTCACCACAATCCGGGCAGGAGGTCTCGATGCGGCCATCCACGCGTAGTGCTGCGCAAATCCCGAGCGCGTCCCACGCGCAGTTGCCGTACCACCACCGTCCGGCGGCCTGAACGCGGTACGCCGTCGGCACCGCCGAGAACGGGTTGGCCATCCGAATTTCGTTGGTGACCGGGTTGAGCACAAGCGCATGCGCGCGATGAAGCTCGCGCCAGACAGCCTCGACCTCGGCGCTCGTCCGGTCCGCCGCACCCGACACCTCCTCAGCCGACGGAGCGCGACCGAGCTCGACAAACGTCCGGTAGGTCACGTTGCGGACTTCCAGCAGCCCCGTATCCACTAGCCGATTCTCCCACCCGCCCGGCCCACGGCGTTCGTGCCGGGAGTCCTGCTTTCAGCACACGACGAGCATTTGGGTGCCTTCAGGTCACGTCGCTGCTAAGCGCCGGCTGCAGGGAACTCGGCACGCCGCTCGGCGCTCGCCGTGTCGACGGAACCCGCCTGTGGCGAGGTGCAGGTGCGCCGAGCGCCCGGGCCGACACGTGCTCTGATAAGGACGCGGTCGCCGTCGCGCCGGGCCGCACCGTCGTCCACTGTCCATCTTTGAAGACATCGAAGGACCCCTCGATCACCTCGAAGCTCTCCTCGCCGTTCGGATGCAGATGAGGGGGAGCCTCGGGCATCCGAGGATCGAACCAAACTGTCGATTCGAACACCTCCCCGGAGGTCTCCTCGGTGCTCCGCGCGATCTCCCACCGCTCGCCCATAGCAGGGTGGAAATCGAGTTTGACGGTCCGCGTCTGTCGCTGCGGCACCATCAGGCATCTCAATGCCCCTCTCTAGCTCGCCGGTCCTTTCCGCATCGGGTACGCCGGAACGAGCTTGATCGTTCTGCGTCCATCCTCCTGGGACGTCGCTCCCTGACCTTCCTCATCAGATACACCATCCGGCGGGGTTCCCCGGCGCGGAACCGCGCATCTATCCGAGATCGCTCTTCGCCTGTCTCCGATGCAGTCGAGACGCAATGCTTCGGCGACCACGCGCTCGCCGCAGAGGTGTTGCGTGAGGCTCTAACCGAGCGTCTGCGCGGCAGCCTCACGTGATTCCGTACTCCTCGTGTTCCCCCGCGCCAGGTCGGCCCTACGCGCGCAAAACTTAGTATCGAATCCACCGGCGGTCACCGATCAAATCGCCAGGGCTCGATGGCTGTCCGCCGCGAGTGCTCACCACCATTTACGCTCTAGTGCCAGTCGCGTTCCTCCCGACCGATCGAGCGCGTCGAGTTCCGCCATGTCATTGGCGGAGAGTTCGAAGTCGAAGATCTCCGCGTTCTCGGCGATGCGGTCGCGATGGGTCGACTTGGTGATGACGGGGATGCCGCGCTGGACACACCAGCGGAGGAGGACCTGGGCCGGCCTTCGTCCAACGCCGTCTGCGACACCCGCGACCACAGGGTCGCGGAGCAGTTCGCCGGTGCCCAGCGGGCTGTAGGCCTCGAGTCCGATGCCCCGGTCCGCGCATGCGTCGAGGAGCGCCTTGCGGTAGGTCGCCGGGTTGAAGTGCACCTGGTCGACCACCGGTGCGACGGTTGCGCAGCCGAGGACCTGATCGAGCTCGTCCGGGTCAAAGTTGGAGACGCCGATCGCGCGGGCGTAGCTGCGCGCGCGGGCGTCCTCCATTCCGGACCAAGCCCAGGTGGCTCCACCTCCCGGCCAGTGGACGAGGTAGAGGTCGACGTAGTCGACCTCTAGCTGCTCGACGCTGAACGCGGCCTCTTTGAGGGGGTCGCGACGCCCAGGGTGGAACTTCGTGGTGATGAACACCTCGTCGCGCGCGACGCCGCTCTCGCGCAGCGCCTGGCCCACGCTCGACTCGTTGCCGTATGCCTGGGCCGTGTCAATGTGGCGGTAACCCAGCTCGAGTGCCGAGCGGACGGCGTGCACGCACGTTGGTCCGTCCGGCACCTGCCACACCCCAAGCCCGAGCAGTGGCATCACTGTTCCGTCGGCGAGGATCCGGCCGTGCCGATCGGCCGTCAACAGTGCCGAGCTGTCCGAACGGGTCATGCCCGCCCCCCGGCGGCCGGGGCGTCTCGAGGTGTCGCGGCGACGTCGACCTGGGCGGTGGTGTCGATCATCGGCACGCATTGGATCGTTCAGCCTCGATCCTCGTTCGGAATCACATGGTCATGCGATGTTTTCCGTGGCGATCACGTGAGACAGGCAGGCGGAAGGGATCGCATGATCGTGGGATGCCACGGGGATGCGCCCGCTGGTGCGACGAAAACGGGCTCGACCACCGCCGTAGACTCGCTGACCTGGGCCTGGCGAGCACCCACACTCCCCTTGTTCGTGGTCGGGACGTTGAACTCGCTTCGATCGGGGTTCAGCTCGACGGGGTGCGCTCTGGTGTCGGGGCGGTGGTGCTCGTCGAGGGAGAGCCTGGTATAGGCAAGACCCGCCTCTTGGCGGAGGCGGACCGGGTGGCGGGACGGCTCGCGTTCCGCGTGGGTGCCGGCGCCGCTGAGCCCGGCGCTGGGGTTGTCGAGCTGGCTCCGCTGATGACCGCGCTGTTCGACGGCTCGCATCCATTGCTCGACCGATCCGAATTGCAGGGACTTCGGTCGTTGCCCGAGCAGCGGTACTGGTTGCTTCAGGAACTGGAGGCGATGCTGGAGCGCGCCGCTCTCGACGGGCCGCTGGTGATCTCGCTGGACGACCTGCAGTGGGCCGACAGCGGGACGGCGGCGGCGCTGCGGGCCCTGCCGTTCCGGCTCGCCGACCTGCCGGTGGCTTGGATCCTCGCCTTCCGCCCGGGCCAGGGCTCGGTACAGGTCCTCAGCGCGATCGAGCACCTCGACCGCAGCGGCGCCGAGCGGATCACCCTCGGGCCGCTCGACGAAGCCGCCGTGGCCCAGCTGGCCGAGGACGTGATGGACGCCGAGCCCGACGGGGCGCTGCTCGACCTCGTCAAGGGCGCGCGTGGCAGTCCGTTCGTGCTCATGGAGTTGCTCTCCGGTCTGCGGGACGAGGACCTGATCCGCGTAGTCGGCGATCGGGCCGAGCTGGTCGAAGCGCGTCTTCCGCGCCGCGTCGCGATGACGATGCGCGAGCGCCTGCGCAGCGTTTCGGCGCCGGCTCGCGAGGCCGCCACGGTCGCCGCCTCGCTCGGTCGCCGGTTTTCGTTCGCCGAGTTGGCCAGCCTCCTCGACCGACCTCCGGCGGCGGTCCTCGGCCCGGTGGATGAGCTCATCGAATCCGGGGTGCTTGTCGAGAGCGTCGACCGCCTTGCCTTTCGGCACGACGTCACGCGCGAGGCGGTCCGTGAGAGTGTGCCGGTTTCGGCTCGGCGGGCGCTCGATCGCCAGGCCGCTGACGTGCTGCTGGGGGCCGGCGCCGCGCCCGTCGAGGTTGCCGCGCAGATCGCGGCGAGCGCAGAGCCGGGTGACGAGCAGGCGATCTCGATCCTGTTGCGCGCCGGCGACGCGCTCGCCACCACTGACCCTGGAGCCGGCGCCGATCTCAGTCGGCGCGCGCTCGAGCTGGCGCCGCGCGACCACAACCTGCGAGGCCTGCTGCTAGCTCAGACCGCGGTCCTGCTGCACTCCGCGGGCCGCGTCGACGAGGCGCGCGCGTTCGCCGACAGATATCTGCGCGACGCGCTGCCAGCAGAGCAGGAGGCCGAGGTGCTGCTGGGCATTGCGGGCATGTTCCGCACCTCGCCCGACTCGCGGGTCGCCGCCGGCCGACAGGCGCTCGGGCTCCCCGAGCTGTCCGCGCATCTGCGCGCCCGCCATCTCGCCGCGCTTTTCCACAACCTGCTCGTCGGTGGCCGAGCCCAGGAGGCGAAGACGATCCAGGCCCAGGCAGCCGAGGCCGTGGCGGCAAGCGATGATGCCAACTCGGCGTTCGCTTTCGCTCTCGCCGAGAGCGTGACCGCCTATCTCGGAGGCCGCTTCGACGCCGCGTTCGACATGACCGAACAGGCGGCCCGTACCGGCATCGGCACGACCGACTGGGCACGCGAGCATCTCGCGCGAGAGTGGCGTTGCGAGACCCGCACCGTGCTGGATCAAGTGGATGATTCACTGCGCTTGGCCGCCGACGGCGTCGCCGCCGCGCAGCGCGACAGAAACGCCTGGGCCATCCGCATCTTCGAGATCTGGCGGGGGCGGCAGCTCCACCAGCTGGGCCGGTTAGACGACGCGGCTGCGATCCTCGAAGGCCAGTTCAGCCCTGAGTCAGGTGATCGCTTCATCGGCGCTCTTGATGCAGCGGGAATCGTCGCCCTGGGGCGGGTCGCGCTGCATCAGGGGAACGCACGCCTGCAGCAGCGGGCTGCTGAGCTGGCGCGGGGGCTTCTCGAGGACACCACCCCCAACTTCCGCCGCCAGGCGGCATGGCTCCTCGCCCTGCTGGCCATGGCCGACGGCGATCCGGCAACGGCGCACGCATCGCTCTGTGCTCTTGGATACGAGCAGCGCACCTCGATCGTGCCGGTGTTCCCTATCGACGTGATCGACGAGATCCCGCTCGTTCGTATTGCGCTTGCCGCCGGTGACGACGAGCTGGCGCGGGTCGCTGCGGCCCAGGCGGACCGACGCGCTGAGCGCAACCCAGGAGTCGCGACGATCGTCGCGACAGCGGCCCACGTCCGCGGTCTGCTGAACTCGAACATCGAGGAGCTGGAGCGCGCCGTCGACCTGTTCGCGGTAGCGCCACGACGGATCGTCCACGGCTACGCACTTGAAGACCTCGGTGTCGCCCGCGCCCGCGCTGGCGCTATCGACCGCGCGATCGAGGCGTTCGACGCCGCGCTGGTCCTGTACGCGGAGGCCGGCGCAACCTGGGACGCGGGCCGCGTGCGAAGTCGGCTCCGCGAGCACGGTGTCCGCCGGCGCATCGTCCCGCGCGAGCGCGCCGAGACCGGCTGGGAGGCGATGACCGACTCCGAGCTCGCCGTCGCACGCCTTGTCGCCCAGGGCCTCACCAACTGCGAGGTCGCCGAGCAGCTGTTCGTGTCCCCGCACACCGTCTCCAGCCACCTGCGCAGCATCTTCGCCAAGCTCGAGATCAACTCGCGCCTCGCTCTTGCTCGGATCGCGGCGGACCACGATCACGACGCCTAGCCCCATCGAATCGCAGATTCGTGCGATGTCGTTTGAGCGCTCGCGCCCCACACTGGCCGGCATTGCCAACAAGTCGGTTCCACTCGCGGGGGCGAGCGCCGACCCAGCCGCTGCGCGGCCGAAAGGGAACAGAGAGTCACATGAACGCAGAGCAGATATCGCCGATCACAACCTATTTCCGGGTATGCGACGGCGTACGTGTGAGATTCGCCGACACCAAGTCAGACTCGGATACCACTCTGCTGCTGCTCGCGCCGTGGCCCGAGAGCGTCTGGGCCTTCCGTCGCATTTGGCGTCACGTGGCAGGGCTCGGCCGGGTGGTCGCCATCGACCTGCCCGGGTTCGGACATTCAGACCAGTCGCGTCCAGAACTGATTGCCCCGGACACCGCAGGCACCTTCCTGGAGCGTCTGATCGACGAATGGGGGTTGGGTGCTCCGCACATCGTCGGTCCTGACGTTGGGACAGCCGCGGCGCTTTTCCTGGCGGCAAAGGCTCCGGAGCGTGTTACCAGCCTGACCATCGGCGGCGGCGCGGTCCGCTTTCCGATCGACGCGGGTGGGGCTCTGAAAGACGTGATCGAGGCGTCCAGTCTGGACGTCGTGCGCGCGCTGGACGCGAGAACAAACATTGGCTACGCAGTTGAGGCTGGTGCCGGCCGCGACAGCGAGCCCGAAATCCACGAGGACTACGTGAGCGCCTACGACCTCGGACGGTTCGCTGAATCCGCCAGGTTCGTTCGGCACTACCCCGAGCAGAATCCTGTGTTGCGCGACCTGTTGCCGACCGTCAGCACCCCTACCCAAATCGTGGCGGGGGCCGACGACGATCTCGTGCCCTGGTCGAACAACGAGTATCTCAATGAGCTGCTCCCAAATAGCGAGATCCATGGCCTCGATGCTGGTCACTTCGCGTGGGAGCAGGCCGCGGAGGAATACGGCCGCCTCATCGTCGACTGGGTCAACGGCGGGTATCGGCGTGTCGGAGCGGCGGAGTCGCCGGACCAGGTCGGAGAGATCACGCGATGACCCGGTGCGGCCACCGTTCCGGCAAAGCCTGCACTCTGTGACCGGAATACATCTGATCGTCCTCCCCGGCGGCGGCTACGCCCAACACGTCGCCCACGAGGGCAAGCCGATCGTCGGCTGGCTGAACGGGCTGGGCGTCCGGGCGAGCGTGTTTCGCTACCCGCTGCAGGTGCGCCATCCCAAACCGCTGAACGCTTTGCGGACTGAGATTCGGCGACGGAGGGACGACGGCGCCGAGCGGATCGGGTTGATCGGGTTCTCGGCGGGCGGACACCTAGCCGGCCTGGCCGCGCTCGCGCCGGGCGATTTAAACGAAGCGGTTGATTTCGCGGTGCTCGGCTACGCGATCACGTCGATGGAGACCGAGACCTATCGACCGGCGCGCCTGATCCTGTTGGGCGAGGATGCGACACCCGAGCTTCGCCGGTCGACCTCGCTGGACGCCGTGGTGACCGACTCCTCGCCGCCGTTCTTCATGTGGCACACGGCCGAGGACGCCTACGTCCCGCCCGAGCACACGTACCGGCTGGCCAGGTCTCTCGCCGCCCACGACGTTCCCCACACTGTGCATGTGTTCGCCCACGGCCCGCACAGCCTCGGCCTAGCGCAGGACGGCGGCGACGCAGCGGCCTGGACGACGCTCGCGGCGTCCTGGATCGCTGAACAGAGCCAGGTTCGATCGACATTGCGAGCGTAGTTCCCGGGCTCGTGATCCTGATCTGCTACGACGGCTCCACGGATGCCAAGGAGGCGATCACGCGCGGCGCGGCTCTGTTGCGAGGGCAGCGGGCGACTGTCCTCACCGTCTGGAGTCCGTTCGACACGGCGGCGCTTGGACTGAGCGGGGGCGTCGAGGACATGCAGGAGAGCGACGAGGCCGGCCGGTGGCACGCCGAGCAGCAGGCGGAGGCGGGTGCCCGGCTGGCGATCGAGTTGGGCTTCGACGCCGAGTCGCGGACCGTCGATCGGCGCACGACGATCGCCGACGCGATACTCGGCGAGGCCGACGCGCTCGATGCGACCGCGATCCTGATGGGCTCGCGAGGGTTGACCGGCGTGAAGTCGCTGCTGTTGGGGAGCGTCTCGCACGCGGTCATCCAGCACGCCGACCGGACGGTGATCGTCGTCCCCTCGCCGGAGGTGGCCGCAGCCCGCGCGCGCGAGCGCCCGACGGAGGGTTAGATGTCGTCGCTGACCACCTCCCGGGAGCCGCAGGCCCGGCCGGTCCTGGGTTTTCTGCCACGAAGAGTCGGCTTCTGGCTGCTCGCGGTGGTGCTTGGGCTGCTGGTGTTCGCGTCGAGTGCTCCTTCGCCGCTGTACGGCGTCTATCAGCAGAAGTGGCAATTCTCGGCGACCACGCTGACCGCGATCTTCGGCGTTTACGCGCTGGCCCTGATCATGACTCTGCTGGTGGTGGGCCCGCTGTCTGACTACGTCGGCAGGCGACCGGTGATCGTGGGAGCGCTCGTGGTCGAGGCCGGAGCGATGTCGCTGTTCCTCGCCGCAACTAGTGTCGGGTGGCTCTACGCGGCTCGAGTTCTACAAGGGTGCGCGGTGGGGGCGGCCACCAGCGCGCTGAGCGCGGCACTGATCGACCTGCAGCCACAGGGCAGCACCCGCGCACCGGTCGTGAACAGCTTCACCCCCGGGTTTGGATTGGCACTTGGGGCGCTGGTCACGAGCGCGCTTGTCCAGTACGCCCCCGCGCCGACTCACCTGATCTGGTGGCTGCTGCTGGGCGGGTTCGCGCTGGCCGTCCCGGCGGTGCTCGCGGTACCCGAGTCGGTGGCGCGTCATCCGGGT
>Ga0073928_10005719_pt1 | contig 17203 bp, 12 predicted proteins | sample PaiPotPPA55metaG_FD_76969 | JGI IMG/M metagenome (GOLD analysis project Ga0073928, IMG submission 76969) | Iron sulfur acid spring bacterial and archeal communities from Banff, Canada, to study Microbial Dark Matter (Phase II) - Paint Pots PPA... ... | reverse complement strand
CACGCGCCGTGGACTTACGCTTCATCCGGCGCTTCCCTTATATTGAACGACCAGGATCGTAACGTCGTCGGACTGCGGCGCACCTTCGGTAAACGCCTTCATGCCTTCGCGAATCAAGTCGCCCAACTGTTCCACCGTGGTCCCTGTGAAGCTTTCCATGATCTTGCGCAATCGCGACTCTTCGAATAATTCGTTTTGATTGTTGGACGCTTCAGAGACACCGTCCGTATAGATAACCAGAAAATCGCCCGGCTCAATCTGGACGCGCGTGCTTTGGTACTCCGCCTCAGAAAACATCCCCACCGGAAAGTTGGCCGATCCTAATCCTTCCAGTACCCCCGCTTTGCGCAAGATCAAAGGCGGGACATGGCCGGCATTCACGTATTCGAAGCGCCCCATTTTGTCGAGCACACCGTAGAAAACGGTGGCGTAACGGTCGTCGCCGCTTCGTTCGCACAAATACTGGTTTACGCGCGAGAAAACGCCGGGAAGCGCAATGTCCATTGCAGCCGTGGTGAAAAAAACACCCTGGAGTAAAGTGGCAAGTAGAGCCGCCGAAATTCCCTTGCCGGAAACATCTCCCACGAAAAATCCATAGCGGCCGCTACCAAGTGAGATCACGTCGAAGCAATCGCCACCAACGGAGTGGCATGAAAGCGTCGAGCCGGCGACGGAAAGCTCCGAGGTATTGGGCATTGCTTTGGGGAGCAAAGTCTTCTGAATCTGGCTGGCGATTTCGATTTCGTGGTCCAGGCGCTGCTTGGCGCGCGAGGAGGCAAAGAGGCGCGCATTTTCGACGACGGTGGCGGCTTCACGCGCCAGGCTGCGCAAAACTTCGCGATCGAGATCGGTGAACGCGCTGGAGGGCACGTGACTATCGAGATAGAGGACGCCGAGCAACTCACCCTGGCGGGTGGAAATTGTGGCGTCAAGAGTCTCAATCAGCGGCAGCTTATCGATGGGAATAGCTACGATGGTATGCAGCTCCAGCCGGGCGACGCTTTCTTGCTGATTCATTCCTCCCTCTTCGCCGGTGTCGCTTACGATTAATTCGCGGCGGGTTTTTGCGACGCTCTTTACAACGCTTTGGGAGACCTGCAACTGATCGGGCCGCAAAGTGCCGCGTTGAGCGTCGCGCGCCACAATCATGTTCAGCTCGCCCTTTTCGTTGGCCAGCAACAGCACCCCGCGCTCGGTGCGCGTTACCTGAATCGCCGCGTCTACCACGGAGGTGAGCACATCCTCCAGCGAGAGCCCTGTTCCCAGCGTTCGCGCAACTTCCAGCAGGACGCCGAGGTGATAAAGCTCGCGCGAACCTGCATGAGTTGGCGCCGGAGCTTCTACACGCTCCACGAGTTCTTCAATTGTCGCTCCCTGGCCCAGAAAGGTGAGTTTGTAGGAATCCGGCATGCCGAAATCGACGGTGTCTTTCGGCTGCAATTCATGGCGAAGGACTTTTTCGCCGTTCACGAAGGTTCCGTGGCGGCTGCCCATGTCTTCCAGGACCATAGTGCCGTTCACAGAAAGAATTTGCGCTTGCTGGCGGCTGATGCGGCTGTCGCGCAAGGTGAGCTCGTTGCCGGCCTGACGGCCGATTCGAAACGGTGTTGTGCCGATGGGCACTTCGCGATGAGCACCGTTCGGTTCTGTTACAACAAGCCGGGGTACGCGTGGCATAGGATTGTAGTGTCTGCGTCACGCACCGGGAAGAAATCGCGCCCAGGCACAACTCGCAGGTATGGCACATGGTAGGGAAACTCGCGTCCGAAGTAAATAGCTGACGACGCGATTGTGGCTAGCCTCGGTTTGGAATTGCAGCGCCGCGCTTCGGCGGTCTTCTGACTCGGCAGATATCAGTAGGACCAGGATTCAAGGAGGCGAATCGGTCAACGCTTATTTTCCCGCTGGCGTGGATTCAGCAGCCTTCGACGCTGAAATCCGGAGCAAATCCAAGGAGTAAAGCCCATCATTGGAAGATCCTGCGTAGATCAGGCCATCGGCTACACCACTTGCGAGAATCGAGAGATTGCCGTAAGCGCCAGCGTCGCCCGGCTCTTTCACTCGCGACCAACTGGCACCTTGATCTTGTGATAGAAATAGTCCTCGGTCGTGCATAGATACCAGCCAGTGGTCGTCGCGAATCAACAAATCATCAGGCTTTGCCGCGGGCAGTCCATTTTGAAGTTTTTGCCAGGTCGCGCCATCGTCCCGCGAAACGTAAAGAGCGTTCCGGCCAGCTGCTAGCAGCGTTCCGTTGGCCAAGAATTCAAGACGGATTGCACCGCCCGAATCGAGCGGGAGATCGTGCCAACTCCAACTCTTGCCGGCGTCATCCGAGAAAACCATGGCGTTAGCCGAGATGATTCGGAGTTTTTGAGCATCTGGCGATACTCGTACCGAGTCGACCGCCAAATTGCCGGAGCTAAACGGAAGCACGTTCCAGGTGAGCCCGTAATCTCGCGTAACGAACAAGCCAGCAGGACTCGCGGCGAACCAAACTGTTTCAGCGAAAGCAATGTCATTGACGACGAAGTCAAATGCGTCCGTATCTTTCGGCGACGACCACTTGCCAGTTTGCGAATCGAAGAGCGCGAGGCCACCCGAGCCCAGCGCGGCGTACCACCCAACTGGTGAAGAAAAAAATCGTGTTACCACCCTCCCGTTTAGTCCAGCGTCGATCGACGACCAAGTAAGCCCGCCGTCTTCGGTCTGGACAATTCGGTCTGGCGAGTTCGCGAGAACCATGGCGACTGTGCCAGGCTTTCTCGCATCCACTGCTATCGAGACGATCTGCCGATGATGAAAGCCCTCATTAAACGCTAGAAAATGATCTCCGCCGTCATCGCTTCCCATCACTCCGCGGTCTTCGGTTCCGATCAGTAGTCGCGCGGGCGCAGCCGAAGTCTCTACCCGGTTATTTCCGGAAGAGGCGCGATTGGAGGGCTCAACTAGAATCGAGTTGATGACCCAATCCTTTGGAGAAATGCGGTGCCAGCGCGCTCCCCCGTCGTTTGTTTTCCAAAGCCCCTGGGTTGTACCCGCGAACAATATCGCCGAGTTCGAAGGATCTTGCTTAATGACCAGAGTGCGGCGGGCCGAATATGGAACGCCTTCGATCTTTTTCCAGTTCGCTCCTGCATCTTCGCTTTGGTAAATTCCCGAGCAAGCACTGGCAAAAATTCGTTGCGGGTTGGAGAAATCTACTTCCATGCTCAATACATCTGAGTCGTCAATCATCCCACCATGGATTGGCGCCCAGCTTTTCCCGCCGTTCACTGTTTTCCAGGGGAGATGAAATGTGCCGGCATAAATAATTTCCGGATCCTGTGGGTCAATCGCCAGTGAATCAAAATTGCGGAGTTCCAAATCTCCCAGCGGAGTAATACGCTTCCAACTCTTTCCTGAATCATTCGATCGAAAAACACCATCCAGTGCACCGGCCACCAGAATACTTCGATCAGACGGTGCTTCGATCAGCGCGCGAACAGCATGGCCCGCGAGTCCAGCGCTCTGCCAAGTTTTCCCGCGATCGCGGCTTAAAAAAACTCCCCCACCTTCTCCGTTTTGTTCCGCCGTCCACACACTTGAAAATAGCTCACCGGAAACATCGGCGCTAACGACCATCGCCGTGACTACACCATTCGCTACGCGTCCAAACGGTCGCCAATGTTCACCGGCATCCTGTGACCTGTAGATGTATCCATCCGCAGTCCCGAGGTAGAGCACGTTGAGCCGGACCGGATCAGCAACCAGCGCTCGTACATCTCCTCCGAGAGGCCCCAAAGCCGTCAATCTCTGAGCATGGACGGGAATGCAAAAGAGGCAAAAAGTGAATGTAACAACGACAGGAGCTCGCAAGCGGTCAAAAGAGCAATGCATATTGTTTAGATGCCACGGCTTGCTCGCGGGGCGCAAACCCGCAGAACTATCGAGTCTTGCAGCAATTCGAGGCCCGGATTCGTTGCAAAAAACAGGCGCCAGCCCGAACCATATCGGGATCTCGAAACAGAGTGGGCGGCGTCTCTAAATGGACGATCTCAAGCAAGCCAAGTGCTCAGTACGTTGCGCCTTCCGGCACCAAAATTATCTCCACCAGGCGGCCTTCTTTGCCTGCTCCGGTGTTGGTGCGCACATCCACACGCGAAACGTCGACACCCTTTTTCTCGCCCAGATATCTCTTTGCACTGTCTGCACGCTGTGCGGCCAACTTCTGCGATTGATGTTCTTTGGGATCGGCAGAACCCAGCAGAACGATCTTCGCTTTCGCATCACTCTGCAAACGAACCGCAACGTCGTCCAAGGTTCGTTTGCAGATGTTGTCGGCACGAGCGCTATTCAGAGCGTATAAGCACTCGCTGATTTTGCTCGCCTCCGGCGCTGGAGGCGGCGCCTGCACTGTCACTGTCGTTGAGCAATCACAAGCACTGTGCAGGCCATTCTCGGCGCGTCCCGTCACTGTGTAAGTTCCGGGACTAAGACCGGAAGTATCGAGTTGGACGCTCTCTCCAGTGCCAATGATCTGCCCGGCATTTGCCTGCCAGGTGTAAGTAATCGGAGTGCCTGATGGATCGTTTACGACCGCTGTGATCGTCGGGCGCTCGCCAGCATTTACCGTTGACGGATTCGCGGTACATGACATCGTGGGCTTGGTCGGCACGGGTTTCGAACGAACCGCAATAGAAGTGGAGCAACTCGCGTTATTGCCTGCTCCGTTATCCACTCGCGCTGTGAGGCTATAGTTCCCGGCGGCTAATCCGCTGGAATCCCAGCGCACGTAGGGGCCCACGCCGGAGATTTTTCCACCCGAAGCGGACCAGGTGTAATTCAGCGGACGCCCATTCGCGTCAGTTGCCGTGGCCGTCGCCGCTACAAATTCATTCGAGCCTTCCATAACGGAGGATTTTTCTGCGGAGCACGAAGCCGCCACGCTGTCCGGTGGAAGCGGCTTTTCGGGCCAGCGCGCAAATGCGATCTTCACTACAAAACCATTGCGGTCCTGGTGATTCGTCAAATTCAGGTTATAGCGATAGCCGACGTCTAGCGCCAGATTCTTCAGCGCGTACAGACGGAATCCCATCACGCTATCCACCGGGTCGCGCGCGCCAAAGCTCGTATTCTGGATCGGCTTGCCAACGTAAATCAGGCCGTCGTATTCCGTGATGATCTGGAAGCGCTTCTCAGGAAAAATCTGCAGGCCGGCTCCGATGGGCATCTGATCGGCAACCTTCAGAACCGAAGGTACAGGTGTGTTGCTAAAGACTACGGTGTAATCCGATTTGCGCTCAAAGCGATAAGCCCAGTTAACAGTCGCCAGGATGCTGTGATGAAATAGCATCTTGCTCGCTTCCAGGCCGATACCGTAATTGAATTGTCCGGATTGCACTTGATTCGAAAGCAGCGTGGAAAAGCCGGTCTGCGTGGGAATGTAGAAATCGTTGCGAAGCGAGAGGCTGATTGGCTTGCCGCGGCTCTCGGAGAGCAACCCGATCTTGAATCCCAAGTCTATTTCTCCCACGCCGCCGCCATTGTGTGATGCGAATGGATAGTCCTCTACGAAAGCTGGAGGACAAGCAATAGGATCGCTGCAGGGGAGAAATGGGCTATATATGGTATTCCGATATTGCAGACCATTCGTCGAGTTCAGACTCAGCAAACTCGGCTGGTCCACATGCACATGTTCGTTCGCATCAACTGACAGGAATACCGTAAACCAATTCGTGAGCCCCACGCCGAAAGAAGGAACTGCTTGCAAAACGGTGATATCTCCGGGCATTCGGGAAATTTTATTTACGCCGGCGACGATGTCGAACCCACCCTTAGGAAGCGTATCGCCGGTACCTAGGGTGAAAAGCCCAGGAGTGCCGTCTAAAGCGGGCATGGGAATCCACTTGTGGTGCTGTTCGGTCGCCGGGCTATGGGAAGTCGCATCCGCGATCGTGGGTGCTGGGGAGCTGCGGGCGTCAGCCGAAGCATTGACATCAGTGACTGCAGCCGAGTTCTTCGCGTTTGGACCGTTCGGTGACTGAGCGGCGGTGGCCGCGTCTTTATCCTTCGATTTATTATCGTCGGCAAAAGTCGGCGTTGAAACAAAGAAAAGAGCTGATAAAAATATAATTGCAGCCGGCGCACCGAATCTCATTCCCCCTCCTTCCTTCAGATGCATCAAACCCTTGCTAGCCTGGCGCTAAAGCTGCAATCTAACGATGGCGGCGCATTTAGGGAAGTTACACGCCCGCAGATATGACGGCGGGACTCCACAGGATTGGTAGCGAGCCGCCCTCAGCAGATCGCTAAAACTGCACGAGTATAATTCACGCTTGGCGGTTCCAGAACTATTTTTTGCAACTTCTTGGCCGCATGTGGGTTTAGTTGAGCTGGATGTCCCTGGGCTATGCAGGTCGCCTTAGCCGGAGCCAAGACCATCGAATAAGGGATTACAAGTGAAGACAATGTCAGGCGAGACAAGAATTGAGCCCGGAGGGGAGGTTTCCATGCGACGCGTAGCGCGGCTCTTGATTATGCAGTTTCTTCTTATCGGTTTCGTTGGTTTAGCCACAAGCCAAGCGCAAGATTCCGCTCCCCAGAACCCTAACGTCGCGCGGTACGAAGTACACGCGGGAACCAGGTTCCTGGTCGCCCTTCACGACAAGCTGAGCACAAAAGAGGATAAACGCGGAAAGCAGTTTACCGCTCGTACGCTCGAAGAGATGGTCTCGGCGGACGGCACCACTTTGCCGGCGGGCGCGGAAGTTCGAGGCCATATTGACAAAGTCGTTTCCGCGGGCAAGACCGGACGGGCCAAGATATGGCTCGCTTTTGATGAGATCCACACTCAAAACGGTTGGGTGCCTCTTATAGCGGAACTGATTGGTACTCCCGGTATCCATTCCATTCAAGTGTTGTACGAACACGAGGGGGAGATCGTAGCCACCTCAAGTAACCACCAGACGGAAGCCGAAGCTGCGGCCGCAGGCGCACTTGCTGGCGCCGCTGTGGGGATGGCCGCCCACGATAACAAAGACGCAGCAATCGGAGCTGCAATGGGCGCTGCCACTGCCTTTATGGTTACTTCCGGAATCGGCCAGGAGCTCACCCTCGAGCAGAATACAAAGCTCGAGTTAGTACTCGAAAGAGCGTTGCGCATTCGACGAGCCTAAACCGTAGCCTGAGACATAGGTAACGCTCAATTGACCTCAGACGCCGTGTGCTTCTTGGAAATACCTCGGACTGCTGGTAGATTCAGTCTTAGATGCCATCCGAGAAGCCAAACCTTCCGCGCATACTAATCGTTGAAGACGAGGACAACGCCCGCAAGGGCTACGAAGCCCTTTTGCGTAGGTGGAATTTCGAAGTAATCGGCGTGGCAAGCGGCGAAGAGGCTCTTGCGAAATTTCAGGACTTTCAGCCCAGCGTAATTTTGTTGGACGTCGAGCTTCCGGGCATGAACGGTTTAAATTTGTTGACTCACCTCGGCGAAGAAATCCAGCGAATTCCCATAATCATCATTACCGGGCGTGGAAGTGACGAGCGCGTGGTGCAAGCCATCGAGGCGGGCGCATACTGGTACATTGAAAAACCCCTGAAACCGCCTGTCTTACGGGCATTGCTCGACCGCGCCTTAGGCCGCGTGCGAGACCAGCAAGCCGTGGCTGCCTTGACTCGGGATCTGCGAAGCGCTGGAAAGCTGGGCGTTCTGGTGGGTACTTCGCCCGCGATGCAGGACGTAATGCGTCAGGTCGAAATGGCCGCGCCTTCCACCGCGTCCGTGCTCATAACCGGCGAAACCGGTTCCGGAAAAGAGATGGTTGCTCGCTCGATCCATATGCTTTCACCTCGCGCCGAGCGTCCGTTTGTTGCGATTAATTGTTCGGCAATTCCCGAATCGCTGATGGAGAGCGAAATCTTCGGCCATGAAAAGGGGGCCTTCACTGGCGCCGCCGAGCGCCGCATCGGATGCTTTGAGCTTGCCGATGGCGGCACATTGTTGCTCGATGAGATTGGCGAAATGCCCGCTCAAACTCAGGCCAAGCTCCTGCGCGTCCTGGAAGACCGCAAAGTTCGCCGGCTAGGCAGCAAAGTGGAAACGCCCGTGGACGTGCGCGTTCTCGCAGCCACAAACAAAAATCCTGAAGAAGCGGTTGCGGACGGTCACTTGCGCCAGGACCTTTATTTCCGCCTGAATGTTTTTCACATTCACCTGCCGCCAATGAGGGAGCACAAAGAAGATTTGGCACAGCTGGTTGAGCATTTATTGGCGGACATATCGACGAAGCACCACAAGAAAGTCTCAGGCGTAGGCAACGACGTGATGGATCTTTTCAAGTCCTATCCGTGGCCGGGAAATGTACGCGAGTTGCGCAACGTCCTGGAGCGCGCTGCTATCGCGTCGGATCGCGGAACCGTGTCGCGCCAGCATCTCGCTTCTGACTTTGGGCGCGCGCCCGCCACCACCAGCTCGGGGCTGGGCGCGATTCGCTTCCCCGTAGGCACAACCGTAGATGCCGCGGAGCGCGAGCTTATCCTGCAGACACTGAACGCTACGAATCAAAACAAGACCCGCGCGGCCGAATTATTGGGCATTAGTTTGAAGACACTTCATAACAAATTGAAAGAATACGAGGCGGGGCGGATCAATGCGTCTCAGCCTGAAAACTAAATTCACTCTGGCGATCTCGCTTTTGGTTCTGGCGGTCGTCACTGCCGTTTCAGCTCTTTACATAACTCGGCTCACCCGGCAAACCCTGCGCCAGGCGGATGATCGGGCACGCTTTATCGCCCAACAGGTCTTTCTCGCCTGCCAGAACGCCCTAGCGGATGCAGCCGAACGCGGGGACTCCCCGACTTCCTTGAGCCCTGCGGACTTGCGTGAATACGCGCGCAAGACGTTCGACAACAGCAGTTCGCTGAATTCGGTAATCGAATCGGCGGTGGGATATTCGCCCACGATTTACGAGATTACCATCAGCGACCGCGACGGCGTCGTTCTCGTTTCGAGCGACTCTGCACTCCGTGGAGAAAAAGTTCCGAGCAGGCCGGGTGTCGCGTCGCTCGTTCGCGGTGGATTTTTCCAGCAGCTTCGTACGCTCTACGGGCCTCCTCAAGTTTTTGAAGATTCCCTGCCGTTTAACCTAGGCCCGGGTCCATTTGGCGATATTCGTATCGGACTATCCTCGGCCTTAATTCGCAACGAAATTACGTCTTTACTCGTATCCGCTGGATGGTACGCGCTGGGCTCGGTGTTGCTGTCTACGATGCTCGCGTTTGTAGTGAGCCGCGTATCGCTCGCACCGATCGATCGGATTTCGGCTCAATTGGACCGCATCTCCGCCGGTGAATTCGACCTGGAACCGGTGGAACGCGGCGACGAACTCGGCGCAGTGAGCACGAAAATCGTGGGCATCGGGAAACAACTACGCGACGTTCGTGAAATTTTCAGCACGTTGCGCGAAAATCTGGATCAAGTGATGAGCGGGCTGGAAGATGGGTTGCTGCTCTTCAACGCCAGTGGCCGCGCGGTCTTGGTTAGTCCATCAGTCGAGAACTTCCTCACCAGACGCCCTGAGGATCTTCGCGGGTGCCGCGTGAGCGAGATTTTTCCGCCGGGGCACCCGATTCGCCAGGCTTTGGGAGTCGAAGGAGACGAAATCATTCCTGTAGAAAGCGCCGAAGTTATGATGGAAGGCGCTAATGGAGCCCAACGAGTCGGACTGAACGCTCAGATGATTCGCGAACACGGTGTTCGAATGGGCACGCTCGTTACTTTGCGCGATGTTGAATCAATCGAGCGCATCGGAAATCAGCTGCACGTATCTGAGCGCCTCGCCGCCCTCGGGCGCGTCACTGCGGGTGTTGCGCATGAAGTCAAAAACCCGCTGAACTCCATGCGCCTCTGGCTTGAGGTTCTCAAGGGCAATATGCCTGTTGAGCCCGAAGCTCAACAGGCAGTTAAAATGTTGGACAGCGAGATCGACCGGCTCGATCGCGCGGTAAAAACATTCCTCAATTTTACGAAACCACTGGAATTCAAGCTGGAGGAAACTGACCTTCGTCTACTGCTGGATGAAGTTCTGGACGCTGCGCGCCCGGCAATCACGCAGGCAGGGGTGGAACTGCGTGTGGATTTGCCCTCGGCGTTTCCTCCGACTCTTGTGGATAGCCAACTGATGCACCAAGCAGTGCTGAATCTATTGCTGAACGCTTGCGAATTCACTGGTCCCGGCGGCCGCATCACACTCAGCCTGCGACGTAGCGGCGATTCCGCTATTATCGCTGTAGCGGATTCCGGCAAGGGAATTCCCGCGGAGGATCAAAAGAAAATTTTCCAGTTATTTTTCACCACCAGGCCCGGTGGTACCGGTATTGGACTTGCCAATACTTTTCGATTTGTACAGTTGCACAATGGTCGGATAGAATTCGATTCGGAGGTCGGGCGCGGAACCACCTTCCGTGTAGAATTGCCGCTGGCTCGCTCCCTGGAAGCCTCCGCGGGAAAACTCCGCGACTTCAGCCAGCCCTTCGCTGAAGAGAAAAGATAGATGCCCAGCCGCAATAAGAAAGTTACAGCTTTGTTCGTGCTCTTGGCGAATGGGCTGGCGCTCGCGACTACGGGGTGCGAACAAAAAACGGTGAAAGCAGCCGTGCCTGTCGCATCCACTCCGATGCCGCAACCGTTGGATTCCAAGCCGCTCACGAACGTGGCGCCCGATACCACGGCAACGCCGCCAGAGGTCGTCGAAGCGAATGTGCCGCCTCCTGCCCCGCCGCCTTCGTCAGCGGACCCCTTACCTGTCACTTCACCCCGTACGAAGCCGGCTCCTCCTCCTCGTAAGCAACCCTCGGAAACGCAGACTCCCGAGGCATCTGCTGAGCAACCGGTGCGTCCGCCAGCGCCGCTCATATCACCGCAGTTGTCAGCGAATGACCAGGCGACTTACGCCCGCAAAACCGATGACGATGTGAGCGTCGCGGAAGGCAATCTCCAGCGATCTGCCGACAAGCGCCTAAGCGCCGCTCAACGCGATCTCGTTGAAAAAATTCAAAGTTTTCTGTCGCAATCTCGCGAGGCCAGCAAGGCCGGTGATTGGGCCCGCGCACAAAATCTCGCGCAAAAAGCCCGTTTGCTTTCCGTCGAATTGGTGGATTCGCTCTAAGCTGGGGATCGAAACTTTAATTTCGACCCTCTTCGCCAACCCGCCCCAGAAACGCCGCCTCGTTGAAAAACCCTGCTAAAATGATCGCGTGAAAGTGTTTGATGTTGCGATCATTGGCAGCGGAATCATAGGAAGCTCGATTGCTTTCGAGCTGGCTGCCGAAAAACTTGAGGTCGTCCTATTGGACCGCGAGGAGCCGGGCCGCGGTGCGAGCTGGGCCGCTGCAGGAATGCTTTCTGCGGCGCCGGACTCCCCGGAAGCCCGGCCACTTGTTCCACTCGCCAAAGAAAGTCTGGAGCGGTATCCCCAATTCATCAACAGAATTGAAGACGCGACCGAACCGTTCATGCACTTTAGTTCTGAAGGAACCCTTCAGATTTTCGCCGGTCCTAACGCGGAGGTAGACCGCGACAAGATGGTCGCCGACCTCAAAACATTAGGCATTAGGATCGAGCCGGTGACGCTGGAGATGGCGCGCAAAATGGAAAGCGCAATCAGTCCCAGCGCGAACGCCGTGGCCTGGCTGCCCCAGGAATCAACCGTCGATCCCAGATCACTCATGGAAGCCATTTTAGCCGCACTGCGGCATCGCGGCGTTGAAATCCGCGCAGGATGTTCAGCCACTTCCATAACCCGTCAAGGTTCGACGTGTACCGGACTAACTGCCCATGGCGAATCCATTAACGCAAAGATTGTAGTGGTCGCGGCAGGATGCCATTCCGCAAATCTTGCCGCTGAGAACATGGTCGAGAACGGCTGGCATTCGCGCTACGCACCGACCCGACCGATACGAGGCCAGATGCTCGCCTTGCAGTCGCCCGGACTTGACTTACGGCGAGTGTTGCGCTCCGAGCGAGGCTATCTTGTTCCGAGGCATGAAGGACGAATAGTGGCCGGCAGCACCGTGGAAGATGTTGGCTTTGACAAAAGCCTGACTGCGGGCGGTATTCGCGAAATTCTTAATGCAGCCATCGAGCTGGCCCCTAGTCTTGCTCACGCTCAAATGAAGGAGACCTGGGCAGGTCTGCGCCCCGGAACTCCCGATAACCTTCCGATCATCGGACCTACTGATATCGACGGCTTATTCATAGCCACCGGTCATTATCGAAATGGAATTCTACTCGCTCCGATAACCGCCAAGCTTGTGCGCGATTGGGTTGTGGATCATAAGATGCCCGCGACCGCCGAAATCTTCTCGCCGTTGCGCTTTGCCACCCACAATTCTCAGGCGAGCGTATCGAGAAACTCCGCGGCCTTATAGCCGAAAAAGTGACAATTAAAAAGGAATGCTGCGGGGTGGCTCGCGGTTGGGAGGTCCTGCGAGCGTCGATGCTTGCCCCGGGCTGGTGAACTGAACTTTATCCGCGTCCAGCACAATTGCGCGGGCGAGGACGGCTTCTACAGTCGAGCCGCGAGGCAGCTCAGCCTCAGGACCACGAGTCAACAACACAGCGAGCAGACCTGCAGCAGCTCCCACACCCGCGCCAATCCCGGCTCCTGCTGCGCTCCGCCCGGCAATAGAGCCAATCCCGGTTCCTGCTGCAGTGGTCTTTGCAATCGTACCAACGTCGCCACCCTTATTGGAACCGCCGGTAATTCTGCCCTCATTGTCTGTTGTTTCGTCGCCTCCCGTTCCCGCATTGCCCGGAACGGCATTCAAGTTCACCATGTAAGCGTTCGGAAGAATTAGCGTCTTTAGCCGGATCATTAATTCGCCGCGTCCCTTCACCTTGCCGGGGCGTTTCGATTCGCTCACTTCCCCGCTGACATACGAACCCGCCGGGATTACAACGTGCCCATCGATCATAATCGGGAACAACGTTTCGAAATAAACGGGATCGCCAGGCCGTGCGCTCCGAGTGGAAATGGCATTGTGCAAAACAAGCGGGATGTGCGTGCCGCCAGGGACTTCTACCTTCGCGTTGGTTGGAATTGCCACAGGCGCCAGGGTGTTGGTTGGAGCAGCGGGTAACGCTGAGGTTTGCGATCCATCTGACGGCTGCGATGTGGCGGACGGATTCTGCACCGGTGTACTCTGCGCGGGCGCTTGAGCCGCGGGCCCAGGCGGCAAGGGTCCGTCCTGCTGCGCAGAGACAGTTCCTGCCACAGCCGGAAGCAACAAAACAGCCATTCCTGCCAATCGCAAGATAAACCAGCGGTTCGTCATTGGTCGTCCTCCGGCAATTTCGGCCGAAATCCAGTACAAAAAGATGCCATCTGAGCCTTCCAGGATGTACGGAGCATAACCTGTGCGCCAAAGCTTTTCCAGCCTCCCCTGGGCTGCCATCCCTCCCGTGCGCGTGTACGACTAAGACACCACGAACGTGGCCGAACCTCGCGGCGGATATACTCATTTAGAGGCCGGCATTGGGACCCAGAGGAATCGGATCGATCTACCTTCCGTCTTCACTGCGGCAGAAGACTCTGCTGATTATCGTCCTCACGATGTTTGTAGCGGTGGGAAGTCTTTTTCTGCTCTCCCGCATTATTCTGTTGCACGGATACGCCCGCCTGGAAGAGAACTTCGCCAGGGAAAACCTTGAGCGCGCCGCAAGCGCATTGACGAACGAATTGAACACACTTGACCGCACCACCAGCGAATATGCGGCCTGGGATCAGACTCACGCATACCTTAACGGATCGAACCCGGATTATCTTAAATCAGAATTCCCGGCTGCCACATTTCAAGAGCTTAAGGTGAGCTTCGTCGTCATCCTCGACAATTCGGGCCATAAGGTTTTCTCTAAGGGTTTTGATTTGGCGCAAGTCGGTGAAGCGCCGGTTCCCGAGGGGCTCGACGAGAATCTGAAGACAGGCTCTTCCCTGCTGAATCACAGCAGTCTAGACAGTAGAGTCTCGGGCATTTTGATGCTCAGAAATGGACCCGTGCTCGTAGATTCCCGCCCTGTCCTCACCAGTGAATCTCACGGTCCCATTGCAGGTACCCTGATCATGGGCCGAGCTTTAGACGTAGCCGAAGTCGAGCATCTTTCGGAAATGGTTCACACGCCGCTTACGGTCGAGCGCTTAGACCACGTGAATCCCAACGCGGATTTCCCGCCGGATCGGAACAGGATCTCCGGGCAATCTCCCACTCAGATTCGCGCGCTTGGTCATGATGCGCTCGCCGCATATCAGGAGTTAGACGACATTTACGGACGGCCGGCCATCATCCTGCGCGTCATTCTTCCGCGGACCATCTACGGCCAGGGTCAAACTACCTTGCTTCAGTTCACCATGTTGCTACTAGCCGCCGCGCTTCTGTTCGGCGCGGCCACACTATATCTGCTGGAACGCGTGATACTTTCGCGCGTCGCCGACCTGAGCGATGGGATCACCCAGATTGGAGCCAGCGGCAACCTCTCCGCTCGTCTGGAAATCAGCGGCGCAGACGAACTCGCTTATCTCGGCACAGCCATCAATAGCATGTTGCAGGACCTGGAGAACGCGCAGGTGGAGCAGCACCAAGGCCGCACGCGACTTGGCGTGATGATCGAAAACATGCCGGCCCTATTGGGGACCACCGACACAGAATTGCGGTTTACCTCGGGCGTTGGCGCCGCCCTAGAACCTCTTGGCTTGCGCACCAACGAACTAACCGGCAAGACTCTGTTTGAATATTTTCAAACTAAGGATCCTGGATTTCCGCCGATCGCCGCCCACAGAAAGGCGCTGCGCGGCGATTCTGTGACCTACGAAATGGAGTGGCAGCGCCGCGTGTTCGAATCCCACGTTCAACCGCTAAGAGGCAGCGAAGGAGAATTGATCGGGGTCATCGGCGTAGCGCTCGATATCACCGATCGCAAGCATCTAGCGGATCAATTGCGTCAAGCGCAAAAAATGCAGGCAGTAGGAGAACTTGCCGGCGGCGTCGCTCATGATTTCAACAACCTGTTGATGGTGGTGAAGGGCCATGCCGAAATGCTTCTCGATCGGCTGCCGAAATCATCTCCCCAGAGATCGAGTGTGGAACAAATCCAAACCGCCGCGGAGCGCGCCGCCTCACTCACAGCGCAATTGCTGGCTTTCAGCCGCAAGCAAGTATTGCAGCCGCGCATTTTGGATCTGAATGAAGTCGTCGGCGGCATGATTCAGATGCTTTCCCGGCTGATCGGCGAATCGATCGAGCTGGCCTTCATGCCGGGATCGAGGCTTGGCAGCGTGAGGGCCGATCCCAGCCAGATGGAACAAGTAGTCTTAAACCTTGTGGTCAACGCCCGCGACGCGATGCCACAAGGCGGCCGCTTGACCATTGAAACAGCCAGCGTCGAACTCGACAAGAATTACACGGCGCAACATGCGGCGGCCGTCGACCCGGGGCCTTACGTCATGTTCACCGTCACTGACACCGGCTGTGGTATGGATGCGACCACGCAGGCTCGCATCTTCGAGCCGTTTTTTACTACCAAAGAGCACGGCAAAGGCACCGGCCTCGGACTCGCCACGGTTTACGGCGTCATCAAACAAAGCGGCGGTTATATTTGGGTCTATAGCGAACTGAACCACGGCACTACGTTCAAGATTTATTTGCCAGAAGTGGCAGCAAAAGCCGAAGAGCCTCCTGTCGCGAAAGCGATTCCTGCCCCGGCTTCCGGTTCGGAAACTATTTTGTTCGTCGAAGACGAGCAGAACGTACGTGAACTGGTGCGCGAATATTTGTCAGCGCGCGGGTACCGAGTGCTCGATGCCTCCGACGGCGTTCAGGCGCTCGATATTGCCGCCGCGCATCCAGGCGTGATTCAACTACTTATTACCGACGTCGTGATGCCTCGCCTCAGTGGACGCGAGCTCGCAAGTCAAATAGCCGCCGCTCGCACGGACCTGAAAGTTTTATATATTTCCGGTTACACAGATGACAGCATATTTCGCCACGGCGTGCTGGAAGGCGGGATGGAGTTCCTGCAAAAACCGTTCAACCTGAGAACCCTTGCTCAAAAGATCCGCGAAATGCTAGACGCAGAAACCGCAACAACGGTGCTGCGCGGTCATTCCACAACCGATCGCGATTCTTTCTAGAAACTGTGCTTAAGTCCAAAAGGAAAGGTCTTCTCGCGAGTATCTAACGAGCGGCACACACTTCGCCTAAATCAGAAAAACACTTTGACCAGTAAGTTCGAATCTTTTGCGGCAGCGAATATTCCGGCAGGCCACCATGTTGTCCACGCGCACCATGTAAGAGCGCGCTTTGGCAAATTTAGCGCGGTCTTCTTCGTTCCCCCCTGGAGGAATCTGCGCTTTCTTCGTGCGCACGATATAGCGGACGGGATAAGTGTTTTCCTGGCGGCAGATCGCGCATACGAGCGGAATCTGCTTGGTTTCTTCTTTCTCGTCGTAATACCTTTTTTCATCCATTGCTCAGGCCGCCTGTAACTTTCCACTCTTCGCGCAAATGAAAGATAACTTCACATAGCGCTCGGCGCAAGCGCTTAATCTGATCCGCACCGATAAAGTTTGCCATTTCATGCTCGCGTATCTCTCCAAATAACATTAGCCGTCTTCTGTTACGATGCGGTTCGATTGGAGCGAGATGGCTTCGTCGGCCCCACACTCGAAGAGTTTTCCAACGTGGATTCGATGGACCGCTCTCGCGTGGCTGCTCGTCTGGATTCCTGCCTATTGGCACACCTGGGGCGCCGCGAACTTCTTGCACCTTTGCGACGTGGCGGTGGTGCTGACCTGCCTTGGGTTGTGGAGCGACAGCCCGCTTCTGCTGTCCAGCCAAGCCGTTTCTTCGCTCCTAATCGACACAGCCTGGGTCGTCGACGCTGCCGCGAGATTTCTTACCGGGCGGCATTGGATCGGCGGCACCGAATATCTTTTTGACTCGAGCTTTCCGCTGTGGGTGCGGTTGCTCTCTCTGTTTCACGTTGTTATGCCTTTTCTGCTTCTGTGGGCGCTGCACCGCGTCGGCTACGACCGTCGAGGGTGGCTTTTGCAATCTGCCATCGCAATTCCAGTGGTGGTGTTCGCTCGGCTGGCGAGTACGCCCAAGACGAATATCAACTTCGTTTACGCTGACCCTTTTTTCCACCGATCGTGGGGGCCGTGGCCTT
>Ga0073928_10005718_pt1 | contig 17205 bp, 10 predicted proteins | sample PaiPotPPA55metaG_FD_76969 | JGI IMG/M metagenome (GOLD analysis project Ga0073928, IMG submission 76969) | Iron sulfur acid spring bacterial and archeal communities from Banff, Canada, to study Microbial Dark Matter (Phase II) - Paint Pots PPA... ... | reverse complement strand
TTGGCGTCAACGACGCACAGCGCGTCGGTAAACTGACTTTGATGGCCGGGACCGGGACGCCCGGCGGTCAGCCCGAAGCGCCAGACTGCACCAACTCGGCGGGCTGTCCGGACAATCGAGTACTGTTGGTCAACCGCGCGGGGCACATCGTTTGGCAATACGGAGAGTTCGGCCCCGGCGGCAACGGCCCTGGTCAGCTCAACACTCCGGTACAAAATACCTGGCTTCCCGGCGAAGACGAACGCGACAGTGCTGAGGAGCACGGCGCGGAAGATGCCAGGATTCCGCAAGGGCATGTGCTCATCACCGACCAGGGCAACGGCCGCATCATCGAAGTGCGCGTTTCCGACAAGCAAATTGTCTGGGAATATGACGGCCTGAACAATCCCAACTGCGCCGAGCTTTTGGAGAATGGTCACATTCTTATCTGCGACGAGAACAACAATCAAGCGCTTGAGGTCACGCACACCACACCCAGCACCATCGTTCACCGCTACTTTATAGCTGGCGGGGTGCTCTTCAGCGGTGTGGCCTTTGCCAGCCGCCTACCGAACGGCCATACTCTAATCACGGACTCCAACAACAACCGCATTGTCGAAACCGACGAAGGCGGCGATGTCTTCTTTCAATACTTCACCAACGGCGACCCGAACAGCACGCTACGAAGTACGGGCCCCCTTCCGACGCGCGCCCTGCGCTTGCGCAATGGGAACACGCTGATTAGCGATCAATACAACCACCGGGTCATCGAGGTCAGCCCAGATCTTCAAATCGTGCGCACCTTCGGCAAGATCGCCTCGCTCGGCTACGATACCAAGAGCGTTGAAGACGGAGGCCTCAACTCTCCCTACGACGCCAAACGCATCGGAGATTACACCGGCATCACGCCGCCGTTCGCGTATGCCAGCCAACGCCCGTGACCCCGACTTTGCAAAATGCCGGTTGGATCTTCCAGCTCTCATAAGAGGTCTGAATCCGGGTAAATGCAGTTAAATCAATGCGAGGCATTGTTGCAGAGCAGCCGAAAATTGAAACAGTAAAGAGATCTCGCACTCGGCCCAGGCAATCTTTTTCTTCTTTAATCTATGACCTCAGCGTAGAATTCCTGCATCGCGACTCTTGGGAGCGTTGAATCATGAGGGTATTCCCCTATTTTATATCGCTATTGTTAGCCGCAACTGCACTGCACGGGCAGAACCAAGAGAAGCCGGCGCCCCGGCCGCATGTGCTGGTGATCGGCGTGAATGGTATGGAACTGGATGTCATCCGCCCGCTAATTTTAAAGGGCGCCATGCCCAATCTTGAACGCGTCATCAATAACGGCGCTTACGGGAAACTACGCACTGTGTCAGCACCAAATTGTCCGCGCGTTTACAGCACAATTTTTACCAGCACCGAACCGGACGAGCATGGGGTCACAGGGTTTCTCGTCGGCGGTATCACCGCTAACACCAACATGCTCAAGGAAGAGCCAATCTGGTCGGTGTTATCCCGCAACGACGTTAGTGTGGGCATGGCCAACGTACCCGCGACGTTTCCGGTGATGCCTGTAAACGGCTATATGATCAGCGGCATGTTGACGCGCGGTAAAAATTGCGAAGACGGAGTTCTTTGCGCGCCCAAATTGTCGGAAGTCATGGGCGGAGATGCCGTATATCCGAAGAGCCTGCAACCGGAATTGCTGAAAAATGTTGGTGATTTTTACATCGATTGCGAACGTATGCCGGGCGCTTCCGATCTGAAGGGCCACGAAAAGGAAGTGATCGATAAGTGGCTGGGCAAGGTGCAGTTAATTCGGGATGAGCAAACGAAGCTGTTCGATTATCTGCTTACCAAGCATCCCACTGATTTCACAATGCTGGGGCAGTCCTGCGAAGATCGTACCGGGCACTGGCTGTACCCGATTGCACCATTCAACGTGGGTTACAACGTCAGTATCAACAGTGTTCGGGTCGAAGCTTTTCCCGATCAGTACATTGCCTTTGACCAGGTGTTAGGTTCGATTCTGAAACACGCGGATGAAAATACCTACGTGATCATCATTTCCGATCACGGCATCAAACCGCTGCGAGAATTTGAGAACAAAGATCCGCACGCGCATATGGATCATGAAAAAACCACGCCGGTAATCGCCAAGCACGATTTTGCGGATGGTGATGATGTGCCGGGCTCGTTTTTTGCCATGGGCCCGGGAATCAAACACAATGCGCGTTTAATGGGATTTGAAGCCAGTGTTTACGACATCACGCCAACAATTCTCCACATTTATGGCATCGAGCAGCCGAAACAAATGCGTGGGCGGGTGCTTACCGAAATATTCGAGAACAACCAAAACAAAGCGTTGTCCAGCTCTTCGAAATAAATCATCGAAATAATCGTTCGGGACTAACGGACGCACGACTTCAAGAAATCCTACGAGATCTTAGGAAAGAACCGAGGTGCCATGAGCCATTTTGTAATTGCGTTGCTGGCCCTGCTACAAACCCTTGCCGCTTCGCCTTCCACAAATCAATCCGCTCCCGACGCACCCGAGCCCGGTTCCGTAGAAGCTATCGCCAAAGCTACAACCGATCCACATTTTCTCTCGCCCTGGGTCTCTTATCTGCCGCAATCCTCAACGATCGTATCGCCCCAAAAATTTCTCGGCCGCATTCCCGGCGCGCCAGGCGAATTCGTCGACACTGCCAAGGCGTACGCCTACTGCCGGGCGTTAGCCGCGTCCTCTTCTCGCGTGCGCGTCCTCACCATCGGACGCAGCGAAGAAGGTCGCGACATCATAATGCTCGCCATCTCCGATGAAGCGGGCATTCGCGATCTCGATCGCCTCAAAGCCGCCACAGCCGCCCTCGCAGATCCACGCCGCACCGACCAACCCGCCGCGGAAAAGCTCATCGCCACTTCGCGCCCCATTTATTATTTCAATGCCGCGCTGCATTCCGATGAAACCGGTTCCACGGAAGCGATGCTCGAACTCGCGTACCGTCTGGCAGCCTCCGAGACTCCCATGATCCAGGGCATTCGCAGTCAGCTCGTGGTGCTCATCAATCCTGTCTCCAATCCCGACGGTCGTGACAAAGTTGTGGAATGGTTTTATCGCTATCTGAAAGGTAAAACCGATCGCGCCAGCCTCCCGCGCATGTCTCCGCCGTACTGGTCCAAGTACGCTTTCGTGGACATTAACCGCGACACCCATCAGCAAACCCATGAGACCACCAAGGCCGTCCATCGCATGTTTTACGAATGGCATCCCACCGTCGTTCACGATCTTCATGAAGGCTCGCCGTTCCTGATGACCTGGAACGGCACCGGCCCCTACAACCCCAATATCGATCCCATTACGTACAGCGAATTCCTCGAAATGAGCTTTCACGAAGTGCAAGTAATGACTGCCATGGGGATGCCGGGAGTTTCGACGTGGAATTTCGGTGAAGCCTTTAGTCACCTCTATCTCGATTCCGTGGCCATGAATCACAACAGCATCGGCCGCGGATATGAAACCTGGGGAAATGGCACGGCGGAAACGTTGCAGCGCACCATTCCAAAAAGCGCTCTTTCCATGGAATGGTACCGGCCCGTTCCTCCGCCGAGCGCGGATGTGGTTTGGTCGTCTCGCGATAATCTCAATTACCAGGAAACTGGTGCTCTCGCTGCCCTCGACTACGCCGCACGCAATTCAAAAGAAATGCTGCGCAATTTCTACAGGAAGGCCTGGGATTCCTGGCGCAAAGGACTCGATCAACCGCCGTACGCGTTCGTCATTCCAGAAGATCAGGGCGATCACACGCGCGTAGCGCAAATGGTTGGCCGCCTGCTCGCGCAACATATCGAAGTCAGCCGCGCTCAAAATTCTCTAAATCTGAAAGAAGGGAATTTTCCCCAGGGCTCATATGTCGTTCGTCTTGACCAGCCTTATCGAAACTACGCCGTCGATCTGCTTGCTCCTCAAAATTTCCCCAAAGGAGGTGGTGAGCCTTATGACGACGTCTCTTGGGAACTGCCTGCCCACTATCATTTGAATGCCTTTCCGACTGCCGACGTCACAATCCGCGACGCTGCGTTAACGCCCTTGAAAGACGAACCGCATCCCGCAGGCAATATTTCCGGCTCCGGTCCAATATTTATTCTGCAGGACACCGGCCAGGAAGGTTTATTCGCCGCTCGCTACAGACTTGCCGGTTACGAAATAGAAATCGCGGAAAAATCTTTTCGGCTCGGCGAACGCGACTTCCCTGCCGGCTCCTGGATTTTGCGCTCGCAAGAGGGATTGCTGCCCGCTTTGCGTAACACTGCGAATGAGCTGGGATTGGATTTCACCAGCGTTACAAGTTTGCCCGACGTGCCTCGCCACAAAGCGAAAGCGCCCCGCATCGGCATCTGGGTCCCTTGGGCGGATACTGATTCCATCGGCTGGATTCGCTATTCGCTCGACCAGCGTAAAGTTCCCTACACTTATATCCGTGACGAGGATATTCGCGCCGGCTTACTTCCCAAAGAAATTGACGTACTAATCTACGGCCACGTCGATCTCGAACTCGCGGAACAAATCCAGGGACTGCCAAAAGCCTGGGGGCCCATGCCCTTCAAAAAAACCCCGCAAACTCCCAGCTTCGGCACTCCTGCCGAATCCGACGACATCACCGGCGGCATCGGCTGGGAGGGCCTCGCCAAGTTGCAATCCTTCGTGAACGACGGCGGCCTGCTCATCACCTTAGGCAGCGGCTCCATGCTCGCGCTTGAAGGAGGAATTGTGCGCGGCGTGCGTCGCGTGTCGGGCGGCGTTCCGCGTAGCACCGCGGGCGGCGGCTCCGACGCCGCGGCAGCCGCAATGGAAGCGGTCACCCGTACGCCCGGAGCCCACGTGCGCGCGACCTTCGCGCGCCCCGATCACCCTATTGCTTACGGCTATCCCGTTCGAACCATTCTATTCCGCCAAAACTTCCCGCTGTACGACGCCCCGCGCCGCTGGCTGCGCATGGCCTATTGCACCACTTGTCTCGATGGCCCGCTGGATCGCGGCGACATCGTCCTCGAATGGGGAGATCGCGACGGCGCGCCGCTTCTAGTCAGCGGCCAAGTCTGGGGCGAATCGGGATTGATCGGCCGTCCAGCAATTTTGGATATGCCCGCGGGAAAGGGCCATGTCGTAGCCTTCAATTTCAATCCATTTCACCGCGACCTGAATCGCGGCGATCACCGCCTGGTCTGGAACGCCGTCATAAATTGGCAAGCTATCCTGGCCCAACAAACAACCCGGTCCAGGGGCCCATTACAGGAAACGGAATAATGGATAATTTGAAACTTACGCCACGTGACGTAGGAAAAAGGCCATCGACCACAGTGAAACACGTCTGAATTCAATGCATGCCATGGCCGTAGAATCGGGCTGCGGCAGGATGGCAATGCGAGTACACCAAAAGGGTGTAGTCCGTCCCTGCTTGTCTTCATGGCTTTTCCAAATGACCCAGGGATTTGCTGCTGATTATTTTGGAGGCAGTGATTTCTGGTTCGATAAGAACTTGGAATGATTGCGGGCTTGCTGGGCGCTTTGTTTATCCCCGAGCCCGGTGTAGGCGCGCGCCAGCAGTTCATAGGCCTCCGGGGAATCGCGTTTGGTCTTGATAGCGGCTTCCAGTTGCTGCCTGGCTTCGGCAAACTTCTGTTGCGCCAATAAGACTTCGCTTAATTTTATCTGAGCTTCAAAGGTGGGTTGGATCAGTAGGGCCGCTTCCAGTTGATCCTGCGCGGCGCTGAATTCATGGCTCGCGAAGTAAGCGGAACCTAGCGAAAATCTGGCGCCATACTGGTTGGGATTCAACTTCAGGCTCGTCTGTAACGCGTGTTCTGCACCGTGTGCATCGCCTGCCTCGCTTAGCGCTTGGCTATAAGTTAGAGCGAGACGGGCATCGCCGGGACGTAAGACGGTGGCGCGCTGTAGGTAACTCGCTGCTTTCCCATAATCGCCAGCATTCATTTCCAACTGCCCGAGTTGCGTCAAGGCGGCAGGGGACTCGGGGTTCGATTGCAAAACTTTCTCCAGCTCGTCGCGTGCTACGGTGGTGCGGCCGTCGTCAATCGCCAGCATTGCTGCATGCAGAAGATTTTGTTCCGCGATTTTATCCTTAGGGTCGGGCAAGAGCGACGGTTCGGAAACGGTTGAGGAACTCAAGGCGTCCGCCGGGCCCAGATATCCGAGCGCCTGTAACTCCTGTGTGGTGCCTATGCCGACAGCTCCGGGAGATTTATCCGTACCGCGCTCTGTAATTTTTTCTCGTCGCGCTGCGAGTCGACTGCGCAATTTTTGCAGCTCCGGATTCCACGGCTGGTAGATGCTATGCAGTTCGCCTGGGTCGGCGTTCAAATCGTACAGTTCCGGTCGCGGCGCCTCGATGAATTTGAATCCCGCCTCACGAACCGAACGCAGTGGAGCCCAACCGAAACTTAGAGGGTAGTCGGTCTCTCCGAATGCTATCTGTGCTGGCGTGGATGACCCCATGATGAAAGGCAGCAGCGACTGTCCATCGGTGCGCGGCAGCGCCAACTGCAGCAGATCCAGGACCGAGGGCAATATATCGGTTGTGCTCACTTGCGTCTCAATCACCGCGCCCGCCCTTTCATGTTGCGGCAGTTTTATAAGCAGGGGCACATGGGTGGTGGAGTCATAAAGAAAGATCCCGTGGGTTTCCTCGTGGTGCTCGCCCAGCCCTTCGCCGTGATCGCCAACGACAACCACTAAAGCCTGATCGTACCAGCCATGTTTTTTTAGGTAGGCCACGAAATCGCCCAAGGCGGAATCAGCGTAGGCAATTTCGCCGTCATAAAGGCGGTCGTGAAACATTTGATCGTAGGGCGGTGGCGGATCATAGGGGTCGTGTGGGTCATAGAGATGTACCCACATAAAACGCGGGCCGCTGGTATGCGCATCCAGCCATTTTTCGGCACGGGAAACAACGTCTTTGCCGCGGCGCTCCACCCGTCCCCAACGCGAGGAATTTTTCGGCGCAGGCGGGAAATTGTCGTAATAATCGAACCCACGATCCAGACCAGGAGCCAAGGTTTTGCTATCCAAAACCACGGCACCGATAAACGCCGCGGTCTTATAACCCTGGTTCTTCAACAGGACCGCCAGCGTGGGATGAGTGGCGTCTAAGGCGATTCCAAAATTCGTCACGCCATGAGTGGAAGGCAGGAGTCCAGTGAGGATTGTAGCGTGCGAAGAGTTGGTGATGGGGCTCGGCGTGAACGCTTGGCTGAAGCGGATCGCTTCGCTGGAAATCTCATCCAGTGCGGGAGTCTTTCCATCCTTATATCCATAACAGTGCACATGATCGGCGCGCAGAGTATCAATGGTGATCAGGAAAACATCACGACCGGTACGCTGACTGGGGATCGGCGGCTGCGCACAAACCGGCAAAACGGCCATAAAAAAACAAAACCACAATTTCGCCCACCGCATATTCGCAAGGGTAGCACAACTGGATTGCTCGAAAACCGATGCGGTCATTTCAGAACTGAACCCGGGATTTATATCTGACCCGTATTACGGATGGGTTTCAGTCTTTAATCGTTCTGCCGCGGTTTGCTCTCGCTGCGCGGCATCCGGTCGTCCTGATTGGGTGTACGCGTCCGCCAGGAACGCGTGAGCTTCTGAAGATTGCGGCTCTACTTGCACAGCCTTTTCCAGATAGGGCAAAGCCTCGGAAGGATTGCCCTCCAAGGATAAAATCCGCCCGCGCAAGAGATTCGCGCGGTAGTGTTCGGGATTCAGTTCCAGGGCAATACCCAACTCGGTCATGGCTTCCGGAACGCGGTCGATACGTGCATCCACGGCGGCAAGCGAAAAATGTGCGTCCGCCCATCGCGGCGCGTGCTCCACCGCGAATGCGAACTCTGGAGCAGCATCTTGCAAGTCGCCAGTATCGAAAAGCGCCAGTCCCAATTCGTAGTGAGCCATGCCGGAATCGGGCTGCCTCTTGAGCGCGGAACGTAACAGCGGAAGCGCATCCGCGGGCCTCTTAAGCCGCGCGAAGGCGATGCCCAACTGCATTTCGGCGACCGCCATCTGCGGCTCTTCTGCGAGGACTCTCTGGAGGTGGGGCACCGCTTCTTCGTAGTGCCCATCTTCGACCTCCAGTAGCGCATCGTGCATGTAATTGGCAATTTCGATCTTGCCCTTGGGGTCGGTCCCGGCTTGTTTCGTTTCCGCAGGAGCGGAAGAACCGGCGGTAACATAGCCGAGTGCGCTCAACTGCTCCGCTTGTTGAGCATCGGTAACGGGGGAGGGCACCCGGTGCGAACCGGTCAGTTTGCGATGGAACTCGTCGATCTGGGCCGACAAAGTTTCGCTGACAGCCGGCGAGGTGCTTGCCAGATTATGCAAGGCCGACGGGTCGATAGCCTCATCGTAGAGTTCCTGCACCGGCGATTTGATGTATAGATATTTACTCATGCGCACCGAATGCAACGCGCTCCAGCCAAAAGCACGGTGCGGATACTCTGTTTCCGAGTACGCCGGAGAGTCAGCGGCGATGGCCGTGGAATTGATCTTGTCCGTTTGCGATCGTTGGGGTTGTTCCATCGCCGTTCTTAGAGACTTGCCCTGCAGCGAATTGGGCACCCGGATTCCGGCAAGTTCGAGTAGGGTCGGCGCCACATCTACGAGACTTGCTCGCAAATTGACGCGGTGTGCAGAGGATGCAGCCGCGGGAAGCTTAAACAATAGCGGCACGTGAATAGTTTCATCGTAGAGAAAAATTCCATGGGTCTGTTCCCCGTGCCCGCCGAGGGCTTCGCCATGGTCGGCCATCGCCGCGACCAAGGTGTCATCAAAAAGCCCAGCCTCTCGTAATGCGCTAATCAGCTTGCCAACGCAAGCGTCGCTATAGGCAATCTCTCCGTCGTAGAGTGACTTCGCAAATCGCGTTGAGTACGGCGCGGGCGGGTCATAGGGATCGTGCGCGTCATATAAATGCACCCAGAGAAAAAAGGGGCCCGGCGGCCGGCCCTTCAGCCACTTGATAGCGCGCGCTACTACTTCTCCACCGCGGCGTTCCAGAGTCTGGAAACGATCCTCGCCGCGACGTCGTACTCGAAAGCCTGCGTCGTAGATTTCAAAGCCACGATCGAAACCTGGCGCCGTTCCGCTCGTGGGGTCGAGAACCAGCGAACCAACAAAAGCCGCCGTGTGATAGCCGCGCTTGCGTAGGAGATCAGGGAGATACGGAATATCCGACGGTAGGGGCTTGCCAAAATCATTCACACCACTGACCTCTGGAAACGTGCCTGTCAGGATCGTCGCGTGAGATGCCGTTGTCAGCGGCACAACCGCAAAAGCTTGCGTGAAGACCACACTGCGTCGCGCCAATTCATCTAGATTGGGAGTCAGCCCGAGTTTCGACCCGAGAAATCCCATGCGATCGGCGCGTGTCGTATCCAGTGTGATCAGCACGATGTTTGGGGGCGCGGCAGGACACTCCCCGCTACAGCCGAGCACCGCCATTATGATCAGGACCGACCGGCTGAGCATGCCAGGACCGCTGGTGAAGCGAAAATGCATATGCCTTACTTTAATCGCTGCGGCCACATTCGCAAAATGTTCAGGCTATCGATGATGTTGAAATTAAAATTCGCTAGTTCTTGCCGCCCGTGGCAGGCAAGTTCAGCGATTAAACCAGTCAGATTCGTTAATGACCGGAAAGCTGTTATTAATTAATTCCATTTATTCGTTTGCGCCTTTGCTTGTCGGCATTCGTTTCTTTACTCCAGACGGGCTGACATTTTTCTTGACTTCCCATTCGCCCGGGCTAGACTCCAAGCACTATCGCCATGCGCATACTCGATGCGCTGGGTGAGCCAAGGGGTGTTAGATGTTTCCACGTTTTGCCAAAACCATGGTAATTGCGCTGTGCTTTCTTTTTGTGGGCTCGGGGACATTCGCGCAGACGATCACCGGCGGTATTAGCGGCGACGTGACCGACAGTTCGGCAGCGGGAATTCCGAATGTTACCGTCACGGCGGTGAGCGCTGAAACAAGCCAGACGCATACGACGAAAACGGCGAGCAACGGCACCTACACCTTTACCGAGTTGGCCATCGGCACCTATAAAGTTACTGCGTCCGCCGACGGCTTCAAGACAGTGGTTACCACCGCAACAGTGGCCACCGGCGCGGTCACCCGTGCCGATGTCATGTTGGAGATCGGCCAGCGCAACGAGATGGTAACGGTCGAAGGCTCCGCTCCGCTCCTGGATCTCACTCCCAGCGACAATAATTTCGTGGACAATCTGAAAATCGAAACCGTCCCGCTGAACGGTCGAGATTTCAATTCATTGCTGGCCATCACTCCCGGCGTGCAACGCGCCCCTGGAGGCGGTTTTCTGGCCGTCAGCATCAACGGCTCACGCACCACCTCCAACAACTATTTCATAGACGGTTTGTACAACAACGACCGCTACTATGGGGATTCGGCCATTAACCAGACCGGTGTTGTTGGTATACCGGCAACTCTTTTCCCGCCCGAAGCGATCCAGGAATTAAGTGTTCAGGAAACGCCGTCCGCGGAATTTGGAGTGAAAGGCGGCGCGCCCATCCTGCTCGGGATGAAGAGCGGCACGAACGAGTTTCACGGTTGGGCGCAGATGATTCGTCATACCGCGTGGGGCGATGCCGACAATTTTTTCAGCAACAGTAGCGGTTGCAACCAGCCGGGCGCGTGTGAACCGACTCCTTTGCGGAATCTGCAATTTGGCGCCGGCATTGGCGGGCCAATCATCAAGGATAAGCTGTTCTTTTTTGGCTTCTACGAAGGACAACGGTATTCGTCCCTGGCCACCAGCAGAAGGACTGTCCCCTCCACAGCTGACGTCGCGGGAGCCATGGCGGATATCGCAGCCAAAGGCCTCGCGGTAAGTCCCGCGGGTCAGGCGCTTCTGAATTTCTTTCCCATCACCGCGACCGGAACACTGATCGCCCAGACGCCCACGACCGCCAAGCTCGATGAAGGAGCGTTCAAAATCGACTATCAGCTGAACAAGAACAACACCATCTCCGGGCGCTACATCCTCGGCGACAGCTTTCAGAGCGGGCCGCCTTTCGCAGGATTGCCTGCTGGAGGAAGTAACCCGGCGAATTTATTTAACTCCATTGCGCCTACGCGCGCCCAAATGGCGGGGTTGAGCTGGACCTGGACGATGAATAACAGCAAGGTGCTGGAAAGCCGCCTGGGCTTTACCCGCTTCGCGCAAATTATCGGTATCAATAACAAGATCGATCCAAAAAAGCTCGGAGTCGATACCGGTCCACTTTCGCCGATCGATTTCGGCGTGCCCTATGTGTATTTGGCGCCGCTCAGCTATGGTGGATACATCGGTGGCGTCCAGGGCTATCCGATCACTACGCGGCCGGACCAAACCTGGGACTGGTCGGAACACTTTTCCTGGGTGAAAGGAACGCACACAATAAAATTTGGGGGTAACTATCAACGCGCTTACACCAACAGCTTGCGGAATCGAGCGCGCACCGGACTGGCGCTGGGCTACTCCGTCAAGTCCACGGGCTATACGCCGGCGACGGTCCAGGATGCCGTGGAGGAATTGCTACTCGGTAGAGCTGACAGTGCCACCCGCAGCTTTGGCGACACGCAACGCTATCTGTTTCAGAATTCCTTAGGCTTCTATGGCCAGGACGAATGGAAAGTCAAATCAAACTTTACCCTAACGTACGGGTTGCGATGGGAAGTTAACGGCGCCCTCGGCGAGAGACAAAACCGGGGATCCAATTTTATCGTGGGGCGCGGTCTGGTGCAGTTGGGACAAGGTATCAGTAGCCTTTACAATCGAGATCTGCGTGATTTTGGCCCTCGAATTGGCTTCGCGTGGAACATTTTCAAAAACGGCAAGACCGCGCTGCGTGGGGGATACTCTTTAACCTACGATGTTTCCAATTTTGGAGCGTTAGCTGCCCCGTACTCTATTTCCCACGCGAGAGCCGGCGCGTTCACTCAGCCTGATCTTGGGGACTTCTCGGTTTCGATAGCGGGTCTGGCCACTACAACCCAGACAGATCCAGCGGCAAGTTGTTATGATCCTGTCGCTGCGACAGGAGATTTCATCTGCTTTGGCAATGGTCCAATTTTTGGGCCGAATCCCAACGGGCAGCCTCCCTTCAACGCGTTTTCCATTGTCCCCAATTTCAAAACGCCACGAGCGCACAATTTCAATCTCGGCATTCAGCATCAAGTATTCAACAATAACGTCATCACGGTTACCTATTCCGGACAGCGCGGGGAAAATCTGCTGATCTACCGCGATCTCAACGCCAGCCCGCTCGGCGGCAACGGAGTCCGGCCATTTGACAACGTTTATACGGATCCCACCACGGGCGGCCCGCAATTCGGGCATATTATTCAGGCCACCAATCTAGCTTCTTCGCAGTACGACAGCCTGCAGGCTTCGTATAACCAGCGCAACTGGCATGGCCTGGACACCCAATACAATCTGACCTGGAGTAAGTGCTACGACGACAATTCGGTGAACCGCGGAGGCGCGGGGGATTTCCCGCAGCTCGACAATCCGTTGAATATTGCGGATTCGCGAGGCCTCTGCGACCAGGATGTGCGACTCAACTTCAACATCGGCGGTGTTTATTCCTTCCCGGCTATTCCCCATATGAATGAACGGTTCGGCTGCGGCTTCCAACTCAGCACGATTTACACCGCGTTGAGTGGACGACCATTCTCCGTACTGGTTGGCGGCGGAGGGGACATTTCGGGGCAGGGATTCTCGGGAGATGCTCTGCGCGCTGCCTGGGACGGCACTCCGGTAAAATACAACACCCGCAACCCTAACCAATATTTTAATGAAACCTTCACAGCCGTGGGTCAGGCGGATCCCTGCGGGAATACTGCCGGCGGACTGCCGCTGAGCCCGTTCTATATTCCATGCGCTGGGACGGTGGGTAACTCACGCCGTAATCAGTTGGTTGGCCCGGGGCTGAGCCAATGGGACGCATCGTTCATTAAAGATACGAAGATTTCAGAGAAGACCTCGATACAGTTTCGCTGGGAGGTTTACAACCTTCTGAATCGCGCCAACTTCTTCTATCTGCCGAACAACACTCTGAAGGGTGGGAATCTGGGCATGATCACCAAGACTCCGGACGTCGCGGTGGGCAATCCGGTCATTGCCCAGGGTGGACCGAGAAACATGGGCTTTGCGCTGAAGTTCATCTTCTGAGATTTAGCATCGAACGAAGGTCGCGAATTGACGGCCAGTCGTATACGTTCGACAGCGATTCGGCTGGGTGTAACCTATGTGTCCGGTACGATCTGTTACCTATGTCTCAGGTCGCTCACATTAATCTCTAATCCACAATCTTCAGTTCCCCCCCTCGCCAGCCGTGTTTAGTCGCTGTCTTCGTGCGCGTACTGGTCGAGAGTCGTTGAATTTTTGTCGGCGTAGTACGAGAGGGACAGGTTCCGACCGACCGCGTCAGGGACCTATTCGACTCATAAGGGCGCCTTCGTAGCTACAACGCCGAGATCAGCGATGTTATCGCCCTTTTTCAGTGAGGGCACGGCGTTTACGTGAAGCACCACGCCAGCTTCGGGGGCGCGTGGCTCCAGGATGATTTTTCCGAAATAGTCGGTGACGTAGCCGAGCTTCATGCCTTGCTGAACATAGGAGCCGCGCTTAACTAGCGGATACCAGATACCGGGGCCGTCCGAAATGATGTCATCGATCTTCTCCAGCCAAACTGGATTTTCGATGTAGTGCGGCGCGCCTGGGAGCATTTTCAAGGCGCGCATGGTGCTCAAAGTGCCGTTGACCAGCAGCGCCACATCATCGATTTCGACCGTGCCGGCATAGCCGGCTTCTACAACAATTGCAGGCTTCCCGCGAAGAGAGGCGGTGTTGTCAAGGTACCGGCTGGCGGCAAGGTCGGATGGGCGTTCGTGCCAAATAATGATGTGATCGAGGCCGAAAGCGAGAACCATATCTTTCGAGATGTGGTCCTGTGAGTCTTTGCCGGTGGGCCCCCAGTAAGCGTAGGGCCGCAGGCTCTCGTCGAGGTCTCCGCCGTGATAGTCGATCAAGTAGTCTGAGCGATCTACCACCTGTTTGGTGATGAGGAAGGAAGCGCGATCCGTTTGTGTTCCATCGGCTTTGCCTGGATAGAAGCGATTCATGCTCTTGTTATCTACCGGATTGACGTGCGGAACTTTTTGTTCGAACGAAGCAATGTTGACGAGCGGAATGAGGATGACCGTGCCGGAAATCGTAGTGGGGTCTAGATCAACGATCAATTTTTCAACGGCAATAACGGAAACGTATTCCGTCCCGTGCGCACCAGTCACGAGCGCAAGGACAGGACCGGGCTTGGCGCCATGCACTACGACGACAGGGATGTTCGTTGCGGCATCGACGCCGGCGGGAACTTCGAGGTAGCCGGTCGCTTTCTGGCCAGGCTCGGCGGAAGCCGTGCCAACAACGAACGGCGTTCGCTGAGCCGAGGCAAAGAATGGCAGGAACGCGAGAATGGTGACGGACACGAGACAAAGACGAAATGAGCGAAGCATGAAACCTCCTCGGAGCGGACCTTCGGCAAGCTCGGTTATTTGCGGGCGGCGTCCAGTCCGGAACTGGATTGTTGAAATCCCGGTTGGACATTAACCACTCCAAATTTGCGGTCTTCGACTTCCAGGTGCGCGGCCATGGCCCAGAGAAAAGCGATCCGGTGCCCTGGCACGGAAACATTGGGGTGATAACCGCTGGGCATCAACACCGCATCGCCATCGCGCACCGCGGTTACCAATTCCGGATATTGAGTGTCGTTGTATACCAATTGAAGCCCATAGGCCGGCTCGGGCATATCAAAGTATACATATATCTCTTCCAGTATTTTGGCGTGCTCATGGGGCGGCCAGCTCGTCCAGTTACCGGGATCGGAAGACGTAAAGCCCGCGAGCAGACGGCCCGCTTCGACATTGTCGGCAATCAGTATGTTCAACTCGCGTTTCGATCCAGGGCTGCCGGTGATGAATTTCATGCTGGGATTCCTGGACACGTCCGCGTAGCGAACAACTTTCAAAGGATAGGTCCCTTTGACGTCAGCCGCGAACTCCGCGAAATCCACGGAACTTTTCGTCGACACTTCAATCTCTGAATCACGTGGGATATAGATCGCGTCGTATTGTTCCAATTCGACTTCGCCGCCGGCTGTCTTTATCAGACCATTTCCTGAGAGGCAGATCAGAGCGGTCTCATGATCGCCATTGGAAAAGGAAATCAAAGGCTTGGCGGAATTCAAAATAATGCGGCCATACGATAGATGGCGCATAGTGCTGTTTTCTGGAGTGACCGCAACATGACGTCCGGTCTGAGCGTTGGTTTTTCGAAACACCATTTTGTCGAGAGCAACTGCGGATTGTGTACTCATAAACAGCTCCTTGTTCGTTAGACCTAATTCATAAGCTTCCCGCGAGCGAAGACAAACTCAATCCACTGACTTGCTCCACTTCAGCCCCAAAACTCGCCCGCTGCGTTTTAAAATGTGAAGCGTAATCCGAGCTGATCACGTCACGCACGGTGGAACAATTTGAGCCCGCTACCGGAGCAGCCGTTTCAAAACTCTCTTCAGAGCCTGCCGCCGTTCCGTATCTTAATTGTTATGACGCGGAGCCGTCAGGCAGTGTGCTCAAGCGTGCCCGGATGCGCGCAACCAGTTCGCGAGTTACCTGGGCCTCGAGGCTGTAACGCTCTCCGCCGCGAATGATCGGGCCCCCAATCGCGTCCAGTTCCGGCTCGCGGCCCTCGGACACATCCTTCTGCATGGAGCTCCGCATAGTTGCGGGTAGTGATGCCAGCGTGGCCAGAATTTTTTCGCGATCGACAGCCGCTCCGTCTGCGGCCGCGACCATACAGGCCTCGCTCACGGCGGATTCAAGTCGCGCGCGCCACGCCACGTCGGCAAAAATTCCCTGCTTGTTCTTGTCGCTGGCCGTGCCTGTCAGCGCAAACGGTCCCAGGAAAGCCAGCTTGCTCCACAGCATGGTTTTTTCGTCGGCTTGAAATTCACAAGTAAAACCGCTATGCCGAAGCCGATTGGCCACAGGCGCCAATCTCTCCTGGCCGATCATTGAGAGCGCCAAACGAACAAATGGAGATCGCTGAACGATCTGACCCGCGGCAACACGCTCGGATTCCACCGCAATGGTCGCTGGCACGACGCGGTCGTGCCCAAACCGCGCGCGGAGCAAGTCAACATGGTCAATTCCATTCAGCAGCGGAATAATGGTCGCAATCTTGCTTTCAGGTGGCGCCGCGCGCAGCGCCGAGTTAAGTTGATACGCCTTCACCGCAATCCATAGCACATCCACATCGTCACTTAGCTTTGTCTCAACGCGGACCCGCGACTCGATCGTATCGTTGAGCGTTTTCAGGCTGAGTATTTCGGGATGGCCAGTACGGTTTTCCGGACGAACGAGAAGCGTCACGTCCTCGCCCTCGTGCGCGAGAACTGCTCCGACCAACCCACCTACTGCGCCGGCTCCCAGAACGGCATGCTTCATAAGTCGCCGCCAGGCGGATTCCCAAGTACATACATCGCACTATCCTCGATCATCAGTTCCTCAAGATTCGGCGCCTGGCGCGACAAGTTCAAATGAAGACGTCAGCTGGAGTGTCTTGTGAAAAGTTCGATATAAAGGGCATCGCATAGCATACATGCCATGCACCCTTTCGACGGTGTCTTTGACGTCTTGAGGCGCCACCAGGCGCATGGCCACGTGGATTCGCCGGATAACCAATACATTCTCCTCTGTTTCGCCCTCGCCGGTCACATCGGCAGTGAGCTTTCCATTGCTGGCATCAATTTGGCGCGCTTCCAGCGCACCTCCAAATGTACCCATCATTCAACTAGCAGTTGCGGAAATGACGTAGTCGATGGTCGAAGAATGGGACTCTTTCAACCTTGCCGGATCAACCTTGTAATGCTCCGCAATGGCTCCGTGGACGCTAAAAATCACCGGCTGTGCTTCGCCCGGCAAATGGGCTACGCGATACGGTCCTTGCTTTCGTTCAATACGCGATCTGGAAACATAAACGACTTCACCCATGTTTCTCCTTTGCACATGATGAGAATAACCCCAAGTCGGTCATTGAACCTTTGTGGCCACCATTTTGGTTTTGCCGGTCAGCCTAGCGACTGCCA
>Ga0073928_10005716_pt1 | contig 17211 bp, 12 predicted proteins | sample PaiPotPPA55metaG_FD_76969 | JGI IMG/M metagenome (GOLD analysis project Ga0073928, IMG submission 76969) | Iron sulfur acid spring bacterial and archeal communities from Banff, Canada, to study Microbial Dark Matter (Phase II) - Paint Pots PPA... ... | reverse complement strand
GGCATCCGCTTGGGCGCGACCCCTCGCGGACTACATCAACCTAACATGGCCTCTCTGGCCCGCCTGTCAAAACAGGACATTTCTACTTTGCTGGGAATAGGACATTTCTATTTTGCCTTGACACTGGAACTGCACTGGAACAACACTACTGGAACTGCACTGGAACTGCACTGGTGTCGCAGCCACATACAGTCGAGATCAAGACTCTACAGGAGATTTGAGAGGGTGCTACTGATTAAGAGTCTCAGTGGCGGAAGTGGCTCACTTCTGGTGAAACGGCTCTTGGATCGCAGCTTACCGGCCGCCGTGCGGATGGTGATTAAACGGTAACGGACACGCTCTAGCCAGAACTGCCGCCCCACTGTTTCATCGACAAGCACCAGGGGTTCCTCGGCATCCCAGTCATGGGTATCGTACCGCGTGAACTCGAAGTACCATTTCAGTTTGCCGGTCCTGATGTCGAGGGTTACCACGCTTGAGTAGGAGCATGACCTTGGAAGTTGTTACAGCGATGTGCACGGCCAAACTGCCGGAGACGTAGCAGAACAGCCGTCACGAGCGCATGCATCAAACGCTGAAGCAGTAAACGGCGAGTCCCCCCGGAGCGGCACATGAGAACGGCAGCAGATGGCGTTCTTGCACTTCCAGCAGGAGTACGACCAAGCTCGGCCGCATGTGGCGCTGTATGAGACCCCCGCATCGCGTCGCGATACGTGGGTTCGGAGCGGCGCTATTCCGCGAAACTGGCCGAGTTGCAATATCCGGAGGGCGCGTGATCGCGGCGGGGGTCCCACCAAGGAAGTGTGAGACTACGCGGATGCGGATGTTCGTCGGTGCATTGTTGGCCTGGGAGGTGATTGGTTGAAGGCCGGCACTTTATTCAGGAGGACAGCCCGACAGAGATTGGCGAGGCGGTAGCGAACTTCGTGCGCTGCCTTCTTTAGAATGAACGCAGTAGGCCAACGCGATGCTGCTCAAATCAATTCCTCGGCCCCGCGATTGGGTACCCCTGCCATAGGTATTCCAGAGCCTCGGGCAGGGTTTGATGTTTCACGGCGCGGTCGGTGTGCCCGGCGTTGCGCGCAAATACAAACTGATAATGATAGCCCTTGGCAGCCAGCACTTTGGCCATGTTCTCATTGGCGACGACCCAGTCGTGCATGTTGTCGCGCGTGCTGAAATTGTCCCTGTCGCCGACTTCCATCCAGATGCGCAGCGGCTTGGCTGGGGTGTTGGGGATCAGGTGTTCATGGAATTCCCACGCGCCGAGAGGAGTCTCGGGGTTCGACGGCCACTGCTGGTTCACGTAGGTACCTGAGTAGGTGAGAACGCGATGGTAAAGCTCCGGATGATACCACGCCATGATCAAGGCGCAGGAGCCGCCAGAGCTCCCGCCCATCGTCGCCCGGCCCTCGGGATCTCTGGTCAGTTTCACGTTGTATTGCTTCTCCACCAGAGGCAGCACTTCTTTCTCGACGAACTCCGCGTACAGGCCTGACATCGTGTCGTATTCCAGGCCGCGTTCGCTTCCCTGAGCGTCGCCGCTGCCGTTGCCTATGGAGATGGCGATCATCACAGGCACCCGGTGCTGGGCGATCAGATTGTCCAGCGCCGTGAACAACAACTGGTCAGGGCCGTCCGCTCCGACGATAAACGGCACGGAGGTGCCGGGAACGTATTGTTTAGGGACATATACAGCCACTCGGCGAGTGTAGGGAGCGGGGTGACTTGTGACCACCACCTTAGTGGGGTCCGTGGGGTCTGGTCTGGCAAAGGTGTTGGCCTCGCGCGCGATGCCGGGATAGATCTTGCTGTCGGCCGATTCCATGGTGAAGTTGTAAACCGCCCCCCGCGGCACGCCCTCCTGCACGAGCATCTCCGGTGCGGGGTTGTGCGTGGGGCTGAGGATGAAGTTTCCGTCGGAGTTTGCCGAAGCGTTGGCGCCGTCGGGTAATTCTTTCGCCGTGACATAACCGGGCGTGTTGGGATCGCGGGTCGGCGGCGTCGGGCGTGCCGGGCGTGCGACCGTGGCCGGAGGTTGGGCCATTGCTGGTTCTAAGCCAGTCATCAGGCTGATCAAGAACGCGATGCTTAGAAGGCGGAACATTAGGACCTCCTTTTTCTCTTAGTGATGTCAAGTCCTGCCGCAACGGAAACCCGTCCGGCTTGTTTTGTGCCTGGTTAGACGCTCGCGAGTCGCGATAAAGCAACTTCGGAAAAATCATCACCAATGTTAACTCAACAGCCGATGCGGCATCTTTGATGCTACAAGAGTTAGAACATCGTGCGTTACGGCCGCCCTTTGGACGTTAAACGATTGTCAGCAACTTACAAATAGGTGCGTTTCACAATTTTCATTGTCAAACAGGCGGGTGGGAAGCGTGCGTGCGAATCTGGCTCTCTCACTTGCCGTTGGCCTTCCGCGGCATCGCATCGCGCGGTGCAGGAAATGAAGGACACGGGCGAACTTCCAAAGGAGTGAGAGTCCGATCCTGCCAATACCTGAACAACCTCATCGAGCAGGACCACCGGCGAGTCAAACACCGAATTCGGCCGATGCTCGGGTTCGAACGACTCGACCACGCGGCGGTCACCATTAGCGGAATCGAGTTGACGGAGAAGATCGAGAAGGGCAGTTCAAGGCCGGCAAGCTCGGTGGTTTGCAAGGCGAGCATGTCAGAACTGTGGAGTGCGGTGCTCGACGCTTGAGCCCATCGCGGACACTCAAGACGGAAAGCCCAGATTACCTCGCTCCTGACTCGGGTTTACACTAAGCCTTCGCGCTCCGTTTAATTCCAGTGCGCGACTCCGGAGGCGTTTCTCTAATACTAATACTGTGATAAAGGAGTTTCGGGAGTCCTTCGTGAGGCTTGAGCCGGGGCGGTCATTGAGATATGATTTAGAAGATAGTCGGGCAGGGTCGGTTGCGTAAGCATCCGCAGAAGGGCGATGATGCAGGTCCACTCGGAAAAGCTTCGGACCGAGGCATTCTGGCGGTTGGCGCCAAACACTGCGTGCACGGCCCGGATGGCATGCCTTGCTATTGTCCTGGCTCAGTCGGCTGCGGCTCAAACCCCAGCCACGGCTGCAGTCCCTGCCGGCAATGCGGTCGCCTATCAGGATCTTGTCCAACAATACTGCGCGGTTTGTCACGATGACCAGCAACGCACTGGCGGTGTAACGCTGAAGGGGCTGAAACTGGATACGGTCAGCGGCAAGCAGCAGGTCCTGGAGCGGGTACTGAGGAAAGTCAAAGCAGGCCAGATGCCGCCCCCGGGGATGCCGCGCCCCGAGCCAGCGGTGATGGCCGGGTTCAGCAAATGGTTGGAATCCTCGCTCGACGCCGAAGCGGCGGCGCACCCCAATCCTGGCCGCCCCGCCATCCACCGGCTCAACCGCGCCGAGTACAGCAACGCCATTCGCGACATTTTTGCGCTGGATACCAACCCGGGCTCTCTCCTGCCGGTGGACGACTCCGGTTACGGATTTGACAACATTGGCGATGTGCTTTCGGTTTCTCCCGCCCTGCTAGACCGGTACCTCGTGGTAGCCAAAAGAGTCGCCCGGTTGGCCGTCGGCGATCCCACCATTAAGCCCGCGGAAGAGACCTTCGAGCCTCGCCGCGATGCGCGCGGCCTGATCGGCCGGCAGACCCGCATGGAGTGGATGGGCGACGATCTTCCGTTTAACTCCGCCGGCGGTCTGGCGGTCCACTATTATTTTCCGCTGGACGCGGAGTACGTGCTCCGCATCCGGGTGGGAGATCCGAACGCCAACGGTCCCACGCAAGACGACGACAAACCGCTGGAAGTGCGTCTCGCCATAAACGCCGGGCCGCACACGGTGGGCTTGACATTTCCCGCGGAATCGTTGGAGCCGGAGGTCCTGCCCGCCACGGGTGGACGCCGTGGCGGCGGAGCAGCCACGCCGGCCAAAGGGCCGCCGGTTCCGGTAGATTTGCGATTGGATGGCGCGCGGCTGAAGCGTTTTGAGTTGCGCGGCAGCGGCGGGCCGCCGCGGATCGGCCAACTCGTAATCGCCGGACCGTATCAGGTCACCGGCCGCGGCGAGACGCCCAGCCGCGCTCGAATCTTCGTCTGCCGGCCCGCCACCAGCGCGCAAGAGACTCCCTGCGCGCAGAAAATCTTGACAACCCTGACCCGACGTGCCTACCGCAGGCCCATAACCGAAGCCGATGTCAGGCCCCTGGTCGAGTTTTATCAGAATGCGCGGCGCGAAGGAGAATTCGATTTCGCTATCCAGCGGGCTATCCAGGCGATGCTGGTGTCCCCCAACTTCCTGTTCCGAGTGGAGGCCCAACCGGTCGACTCTTCTCGCGCGGCCGCCTATCGAATCAGAGACATCGAACTCGCCTCCCGCCTTTCGTTCTTTCTGTGGAGCAGCGTTCCGGACGACCAATTGCTGGACTTGGCGGAAAAGGGGCGATTGTCGGATCCGAGTGTCTTGCACCACCAGGTCCGCCGCATGCTGGAAAATCCCAAATCCGATGCGCTGGTCAATAACTTTGCCGGGCAATGGTTGTATGTTAGGAATCTCGCTACCGTGAAGCCGGACCCGGTCCTGTTTTCCAGCTTCGATGAAAGCCTGCGGGCAAGCTTTCAAAAAGAAACGGAATTGTTCTTTGGAAGCATCCTGCGCGAGAACCGCAGCGTGCTCGAACTGCTCAGCGCAAGATATTCTTTCCTGAACGAGCGGCTGGCCGAGCATTACGGCATTCGGAATATTTACGGTTCCCAGTTTCGCCGCGTCGCGCTGGACGATTCCAACCGTGGTGGTCTGCTGGGGCAGGGCAGCATCCTGACGGTGACGTCGTATCCGGACCGCACTTCTGTGGTGCAGCGCGGCAAATGGATTTTGGAAAACCTGCTCGGAACGCCGCCGCCTCCGCCGCCCGCGAATGTGCCGCCGTTGGAGGCCACTACCAAGGGAAGCCGGAGTTTGAGCCTGCGTCAGGCCATGGAGCAGCACCGCGCCGATCCCACCTGCGCGGGTTGCCACGCACGAATGGATCCGCTCGGGTTTGCCCTGGAAAACTACGATGCCATCGGCAGATGGCGTTCCAAAGAAGCCGGGAACGCGATTGACGTTTCGGGCAAACTCCCCGATGGCACGCAATTTGACGGACCGGGAGGCCTGAAGGAAATCCTGACGACTGTGCGCCGCGAAGAGTTCGTCTCGACGGTTACCGAGAAGCTGCTTACCTACGCGCTCGGGCGCGGTGTCGAATACTACGACCAACCGGCCATTCGGGCGATTCTGCACGAATCCGAGCGGAATGATTATAAACTCGAGGACCTGATCGAAGCCGTTATAGATAGCACCCCGTTCCAGATGAGGAGGTCTGCCGGACCATGATAATCACAAAGAAACACCTGCCCCGCCGCACGTTTTTGCGCGGCCTGGGCACTACTTTGACGCTTCCTTTCCTGGACGCCATGGTGCCGGCCCTGGGCATTTTGCGGGCCGCCGCGAAACCGGCAGTACGGCTCGGTTTCGTGTACGTGCCCAATGGCATCATTGGCGCTAACTGGTCGCCCACTGCCGAAGGCGCCGGTTTCGAGTTCAACACGACCATGAAAGCGCTCGAGCCCTTCCGCGAAAGAGTTCTGGTGCTGAGCGGTCTGGCTCAGATCAACGGGCGCTCGTTCGGCGATGGCGGAGGCGACCATGCCCGCGCTGGCGCCACCTGGCTGACCGGGGTCCATCCCAAGAAGACGGAAGGCGCCGATATTCACGCCAGCGTCTCGGCTGACCAGATTGCGGCGCGTGAGCTGGGCAAACAGACGCAGCTCGCTTCGCTGGAAGTGGGCGTTGAGGCACCGAGCCTGGCAGGCGGCTGCGACTCCGGCTACAGTTGCGCCTATACCAATACCGTTTCCTGGCGCAGCCCCACCACGCCGAATCCCATGGAAGTGAATCCGCGCTCGCTTTTCGAACGGCTATTCGGCGACGGCGACAGCAACGACGCCGCCTCACGCCTGCAATCCATACGGGAACAGCGGAGCATCCTGGATTTCGTCAAAGGCGACGTCGACCGTCTGGAGACCCGCCTCGGAGCCGGCGACCTCAGCAAGGTTAAAGAATACCTGGATGGCATTCGCGACGTCGAGCGGCGCATCCAAAAAGCCGAGGAACAGAATGCCACTATGAAAATGCCGGTTATGGAACGACCTGTTTCTGCTCCGGAAGAGTTTGTCGATCATGCCCGGCTGATGATGGATCTGATGGTGATTGCCTACCAAGCCGATATGACGCGGGTCATCACCTTCATGCTAGCGCGCGAGGGGAGTAATCGCAGCTATCGCGAGATCGATGTCGCGGATGGCCATCATTCCTGTACGCATCACCAGGGCGACCTGGAGAAAATCGCCAAGGTGGTCAAAATCAATACCCACCATGTGGACCAGTTCGCTTATTTCATCAACCGGCTGAAGTCCACTCCGGACGGCGACGGCAGCCTGCTCGATCACTCGATGATCATGTACGGTAGCAGCATTTCCGACGGCAACCAGCACCTGCACACCAATCTGCCCGTCGCGTTGGTTGGTGGTGGAGCCCGGCAGCTCAAAGGCGGCCGCCACATCCGCTACCGGGATGAGACGCCGCTGTGCAACCTGCTGGTTTCCCTACTCTACAAGGCCGGCGTGCCGACCGAGAAGCTGGGTGACAGCACCGGAAAACTGGAACACCTCTCCGATATTTAGCGGAGTTGAAATGCGGGCAGAAGCACTGGTACGCGATGTAGTGGCGGGCGTGGTGCTTGCTACGTCGTGTCTGGTAGCCGCAGATCTGCGCCTGATCGATGCCGTCAAACGCCGGGACCCCAAAACCGTCGATGCGCTCCTGGCACAACATATCGACGTGAATGTCGCTCTGCCGGACGGCGCGACCGCGCTGGCCTGGGCCAGCTTTCTCGATTTGCGCGAAGTCGCTGAAAAGCTGATCGCCGCCGGGAGCAATGTAAACGCTGCGGGCGAATACGGGGAAACGCCGCTCACCCTGGCATTGGGAAACGGTGACACGGTGCTGGCGCAAGAGTTGCTCCAGGCGGGCGCGGACACCAAGGCCGCTCGCTGGAACGGCGAAACCGCGCTCATGATCGCGGCGCGCGCCGGCCGGGCGGAAGGCGTGAAGTTGCTGGTCGACCACGGCGCTGATGTGAACGCCGCCGAGCCGCAAAAAGGCCAGAACGCACTGATGTGGGCGGCCGCGGAAGGTCACTCCGACGTAGTGGAGTGTCTGATCCAGAAAGGGGCCAACGTGAATGCCGCTTCCAAGGCAGGCTTCACGCCGCTGGTCTTCGCCACGGTCAAGAACGACGGAAAATCGGTTGCGATTCTGCTCAAGGCGAGTGCCGACCCGAATTACACTCTTCCCAACGGCGCGAGCGTGTTGAGTGTGGCCGCCTCATACAAGAGCAGCGCCGCCGCGGCGGCTCTGTTGGATGGCGGCGCGAACCCGAACGTGGCCGATCGCGGAGGGAATACACCTTTGCACGTGGCCGCGCAGGCCGGCGCGCTAGAGATTGTACAGACCTTGCTGGCCAAGGGAGCCAATCCAAATGCCCGCACGCAGAAAACCAGAGGTGGAGCCATGCCGGCGGGCGCACCTCCTTTTTTCCGTGTCCCGGGCGGTGAACAAACGCCGCTGCTGCTGGCAGCTAAGGCCAACCACGAGGACGTGATGCGTGCGCTCATCGCCGGCGGCGCCGATCCCAAGCTCAAAGCGCAAGACGGCGGTACGCTGCTGATGGCCGCGGCGGGAAGCGGGCACGTGGGCGTGGCCAAGTATGCCTATGAGTTCGACAAGAACGTGAACGCCGTCGACGACGCCGGCTTCACAGCCATGCATTTCACCGTGAGCGGCACTGCTCAAGTGGCCACCCAGACGCAAATGTGCGAGATGGTTCAATTCCTGGCTGATATCGGTGTACCTCTCGATCAGGAGGATAGCCGCGGCAGAACACCAATCCAGGTCGGCGATGGTATCCCGCTGGACAAACCAATCCAGCTCATGGCGGATATCATCATCAGCCGTGGTGGCACGCCGCGGCACTTCCCCAAGGAATACGTGAAACCAGGCTCGTCCCGTTGATTTGGTACTCCGAGCCGTGGTCGCGGTTGTAGATCTTCACCCGAGACAGGGGCTTCGTCTTATACAGCCGCCTCGCGTTGGGTGCAATGATGCGCAGGGCTGTCGCCTCCGGCCATGTCGCCCGTGTCGCCCGTGCCATTGACATCCGCGGTCTTTCATCATAGGATTGCGCAAGATGGAGTGGCCGATTTCAAAGATTGTTTTTTCTGCCGCCACCCGTCTGACTCAAGCAACTAAGGGTTCTCAATTGGGTAGGGTTCTGTTGCTGTTCGCTTTCTTGTCCGGCCTTTTTCAGACACTAGGCCCAACCCGCTCTCTGGAAGGGCAGATTGGCACCAGCGTCAGTGGGCAGAGTGGCGCGGCAACGGGAGGCGTTTTCGCGCCGGTTCTCGATTCCGAAAAGCGCCCGATCACCGCCGGCGGTTTCGTCAAGAGCGGCCCCGTCATCTTCAGCGACATTGCGGAGCGAGCCGGATTGACAACGTGGCGTCATACGATGGGCACTCCTCAGAAGCAGTATATTCTTGAAGCCACCGGCTCCGGTGTCGCGCTTCTGGACTACGACAATGATGGATGGCTGGACGTCTATCTCGTGAACGGCTCCACCTTTGAGGCCCTAAGTGGCAAAACGCCGCCGCCCAAGGCAGCACTATTTCACAACAACCACGATGGAACTTTCACCAACGTCGCCGAGAAGGCCGGCGTCACGAACGAGCGCTGGGGTTTCGGCGTTGCGGTCGGCGACTACGACAATGACGGCTGGCCCGACATCTACGTCTCGAACTTCGGGAAAAATCGCCTTTATCACAACAACCACGACGGCACTTTTACCGACGTGGCGGAAAAAGCGGGCGTTACGCTGGGCAACTGGTCGAACGGGGCAACGTTTGGCGATTACGACGGGGATGGTAAACTGGACCTGTTTGTTCCCGGGTACGTGCACTGGGACATGAATCACCTGCCCGCTCCGGGGTATGCTTTTTGTAAGTTTCGCGGCGAGAGCGTATTGTGCGGGCCGCGAGGATTGAAAGGCGAGCCCGATCATCTGTTTCATAACAACGGCGACGGCACGTTTACCGACGTGAGCAAAGAGGCCGGCGTTTCCGACAAGAACAACTACTACGGCTTTACTTCTACGTTTGTCGATGTGGACAACGATGGCAGAGTGGATCTGCTTGTTGCGAACGATTCAACTCCGAACTATTTCTATCTCAACAAGGGAGACGGGACCTTTAAAGATGTCAGCTTCTTGTCCGGCTTTGCCCTGAACCAGGACGGCCGGGAGACGGCATCAATGGGGATGGCCGTGGGCGATTACCGAAACGATGGCCTTATCGATCTCTATACCGGAACATTCTCCGACGACTACAAGCCGCTTTATCGTAACGAGGGCAAAGCGAACTACAGCGAGATCAGCCCAGAGATGGGCATTGCCGAGTTCACCTATCCCTTTTTCACCTGGAGCACCGAGTTTATCGATTACGACAATGACGGCTGGAAGGATCTGCTAGCGGTTAACGGCCACCTCTATCCGCAAGTGGATGAGCACCAATGGGGCACATCATATGCACAGCGCCCATACCTGCTCCACAATTTGAAGGGCGCGAAGTTTGAGATGGTTCCTGCTGTAGAAGGCACGGGCCTCGCCCTGGTCATTCCTGGCCGAGGGGCGGGGTTTGGGGACTTATTCAACAATGGGAAAATCGATGTTGTTATCAACTGCATGGATCATACGCCGGTTCTGTTGCACAATGTGAGCCCGGACAAACATCACTGGGTGGGCCTCAAGTTGATCGGTGGGCCTAAGAGCCCACGCGACGCGATCGGGACCACCGTCTACCTGACTGCCGGTGGCTTGCGGCAGCGGGGCGATGTTATGAGCGGCGGTAGCTACGAGTCGTCCAATGACCAGCGACCGCACTTTGGCATAGGAGATTCCACCACTGTGGACTCGCTGGAGATTCACTGGCCCAGCAGATTCGTCGAACATGTTTCTCTGCCGGCCGTGGACCGTTATTACGCCATTGAGGAAGGCAAGGGAGTGGTCCCCAGCGTATATGATAGTATCGCTCAGAATTCTGGACAGCAGAAAATTAGCGGACGCGATGGGCGGCAAGTGAATAAAAAATAGATAATAGAGGCAATAAGCAGAAGCAGGTATTTCTTATGGCGATGACGCGACGCAGGCTAATCGCAATGGTTGTTCTCGCGGAGAGCTTCTGCATTTCGGCCCGGGAGGCCGAGGCGCAGTCGGAGGTGACCGGCGAGCGCAAGCAGTACGCCGACGAAATACGCCAGAGCTATAACTTCCATTTCGGCGAGGACCACCTGTCAACGCCCGGAAACGCCGCTATTGAGGGCAACGACTTCATCCAGCCTGGAGCCTTCCCCAAGGCGGAGTATTGCGGCAAGTGCCATCAGGAAGCCTATGGTCAGTGGCGTCAGGCCCTGCACTCGAACTCGTTTCGCGCGCCGTTTTACCGCACAAGCGTAAACATCCTGCTCCGGACCAAGGGTATTGAGTTCACGCGGCACTGTGATAGCTGCCACAATCCCATCGGTGTGTTGTCAGGGGCTCTTACGCAGGACTCAAAGGTCGATCGCAGTTTTGATGCGGATGGCCTTACCTGCATGACCTGCCACTCGATTCAACGGCTACAGGCGACCGCGGGAAATGGCGGCTTCGTGATGGGCGTTCCGGCGATCATGGTGGACGAAAAGGGGAACCGTATACCCGGCGAAGTGTCGGACGACGACATCCTGAAACATCCCGAGCGCCATTCCAAAGCCGTGATGCAGGACATCTATAAGACGCCGGAGTTCTGTGCGGCATGCCACAAGGCCAACCTGCCGCCTTCGCTGAACGATTACAAGTGGCTGCGCGCCTTTACCGCGTACGACGAGTGGCAGAACTCAAAGTTCTCGCAGCGTAATCCGCTTAACTTTTATTCGGCCCCCTTCACCACCTGCCAGGATTGCCACATGAAGCGTAATGAGCTGACACTACCGGACCGTGGCGCCAAGAATAACACTCTGGTCTCACATCGATGGCTGGCGGGCAATACAGCCGTTCCGTTCTATTACGGCTTCGACGAGCAGCTAAAGAAGATCACCGAGTTTCTGCAAACCGGTAATTACCTGAACGTGGACCTGTTTGCGATCAGGAAGGGGAACGACAAAAAGCTGATCGCGCCGCTTGGCTCGGTCCCCTTCAAGCTTGCGCCCAGCGACGTGGTGCAAACGATGGTCGTTATCCAGAACAAGAATATAGGCCACTCTCTGATTCCCGAGGTGCGCGATTTGTACGAGGCGTGGGTCGAGTTCACGGTGAAAGATGCCAGCGGCAAAGAATTTTACCGCAGCGGTTTCCTGAAAGCCAACCGCGCCCTCGACGATCGGGCGCATAGTTTCACCAACCGGCTCGTGAACGCGGATGACAGCCTAGTGGACAATCATAAGGTCTGGACCATTCTATCCGTTGCCTACGACAATACCGTCCAGGCGGGCCGTTCCACGCTCGTCCGCTACCAGTTCCGCATTCCGGCCAATGCGAAGGGCCCGCTAACCGTTACCGCTCGGGTGAATTATCGCCATCTGCGGCAGAGCTATCTCAACAACGTTCTCGGTGAGGATCATCCGGCTTATCCAGTGGTCGAGATTGCCTCGCGGAGCCGCACTTTGAATCTGGGGGAGAATACGCCGGCCGGCGTGGACCCGCAGGATAACCCCGAATGGATGCGCTGGAATAACCTGGGGATCGCATACCTGGATCAATTCCAGTATGCCGACGCCGTTGCGGCCTTCAATGAAGTTGTGAAGCTGCTTCCCAACTATGCGGACGCTTATACCAACATAGCCCTGACCAACATGTTGTGGGAAAAATACGGCTCGGCTCGAGCCAGCCTGGTACGGGCGCTCGCACTGAGCCCGAACAATGCCCGCGCCCTGTATTACATGGCGCTCCTCGAAAGGCGGGCGGGACACTCGGATGCGGAAGTGGCTGACCTGAAAATGGTAGTGAGTCAATATCCGCAATCCCGCGACGCGCGGCGCGACCTGGGGATTTCGTACTATCAGCAACACAAGTATCCGGAGGCCGTGGAACAATTCGAGGCCTTGCTGGCGATTGATTTCGACGATCTCACCGCACACTACAACCTCTCCCTTCTGTACCACCGTATGGGGATGGAAGAGAAGGCTGCCACTCAGGCGGCGCTATTCGCAATAAAGAAGGCCGATCCAGGAGCGGCCGCGAACTCGCTGGACTTCCTTCGTGAACACACCGAGGTTTCAACGGAAATGGAGAGTGTGCCCTGGCACCTGCACACGGATCTGGCGCAAGAGATTACATCTGCCTCGGCGCTGGCACAAAAGGCGCCCGGCGATTCCAGCTCGACGTATGGCTCGCTCAAACCAGCAAGCGCGAAATAACCGGCCGCAGTTGGCTGGCTCGCGGCTAAGGGGGTGCGGTCTTACTGGGATTATGCTGTTGGCGCCCGCGATCAGCCCGGCTACGGAAACCTGTCCCTGGCTGAATGCAGCAACTGCGGGCGGAGTGATAGGCGCACCGGTGACCGCGACCGTTACGCATGAAAATGCCAACAGGGACGACGCAGTTTGCCAGTTTATTCGGGAACAGGGCAAAGTCAGTTCCGAGTTGCGAATCGGAGTGCAGACGATGGACACGCCGCGAAACGAGTTTGCGACCCATGCGGCGCAATGCGGTTCCAATGTGACGCCGTTGAAAGCGATCGGCAACGAGGCGGTGGTGTGTAATCCTAATGAGGATAAGAGTGAAAAGCGTTCAGCGCAAGTGGTGGGCAGGGTGCGCAACAGGATCTTCTTTATTCTCGTCAGGACGACCGATTCATCGACGACGCTAAGCTCGCTTCGGGGAAAAGCCCGGGATGTGGCCGAACAGGTTGCCGGGAATTTGTTTTGACTCCACTCCTCCCAGCTTTCCTCGCACTTTTTCTTTTTGCGGCTCAGGGCGATTTCCAGGCGCAATTTGTAAGCGGCCTCAAGGCGCTGAATGAGCAGAACCTAACCGTCGCGCAGACCAGCCTGCAGGCCGCGAGCCAGCTTCAGCCCGCCAATCCACGCGTATGGGTGGCGCTGGCGCAAACCTGGTGGAAACTGCGGAAACCGGTACTTGCAGCCGAAGCCGCGCGGAAGGCTGAAACGTTCGGCGCTAAAGATCCTGCGACCCTGCGCAGCCTCGCGATCTTCTATTCCGAGCAAAAGAAGTTCGCCAAAGCGGGAGACATGGAGGCCAGGTGCGCGGCGCTGGACAGCCAGGATCCGTCGGCCACGGCCCGCTCTATGCTCGACTATTTGCAAGCGGAACAGCCCAAGAAAGCGATCGATCTTGCGCTGGCCACTCCGGCCTGGGAAGGCAGAGCCGATATTCGCAACCTGCTGGGGAAGGCCTACGAGGCCGACGGACAGATACTGAAAACCATACCGGAGTTGCAGGAAGCCATCCGGCTCAAACCAGGCGAAGAGTCCTATTTTTTCGATCTCATTCAGGTGCTGCTCAACCACTTTAACTTCGACGCCGCAATCCAAGTGTGCGAGATGGCCCGGAGACGTTTTCCCAGAAGTGCGCAAATTGCGCTGGCGGCGGGCGTGGCCTACTATGGAGAAAACCAAAAGGACGCGGCAATTGACGCGTTCCTTGCGACCATCGATCTCGATCCCCAGGTGGAACAGCCCTATCTTTTTCTTTCGCGCTTCATCAATGAAGCGCACGATAAGCTACCAGCGGTCACGCAGCGGTTTGTGAACTACCAGCAAACGAATCCGCAGAACTATCTGGGATATTTCCTGCACGCCAAAGCTTTGGTCGCGCAGTCCAGCAGCTTGGAACAGGCGGAGAACTTGCTGCGGCAGTCCATCGCGCTCAATGGGAAATACTGGGAATCGCACTATGACCTGGGAATTCTGCTGATGGACAGGCGTGCGTTTCAGGAAGCCGAGAAAGAATTCCGGCGCAGTACAGAGCTGAACCCGACCGATCCTGCGACGCATTACCGCCTCTTTCGGGCGCTGGTCGATTTGGGGCGAATCCAGGAAGCAGAAGCCGAACTGGCACGGCAGCGGAAGGTTTCGGCGGAATTCGAGGTAAACCGGGTTCGGAGCTTTGGCGGCGTGAAGAGTCTCGAAATCCGCGCGCTTGACGCGCGAGAGCTCAAACAAGTCAAAGAATGAGCTCCCGGGTTGGCCCCTTGCACCCGCTGAACGCCGCTTTTTGTAGCTTCCTACTGTTTCCCCGGCGCACGAAACTGTCGAAGGCCGCAGTGTCACAAGGCGGCAGACGAATGTGAGGTCCCCAGTGGGAGGAGCCGTGATAGGCTATTAGGCAGCCAACGCGGGAGATCACACTCGTGACATCGGCCGAACGTGAAGAGAGTTCGAGCGCAGCGGTTTCCTTGAGCCGGCGTAACTTTCTCCGAACGGCGACTGGCATTGGCCTTGGCGGAGGTCTTTTTAGCGTCACTTCATCTCCCGCTCTCGCGATTCCCGGCGCCAGAAAAGCAGTTGTCGTAACATTCGGCGGGGGAGCTCGCGACGACGAGACGTTCATGCCCGATGGACAGGAGAACATTCCTCATCTTTTGGACGAACTGATCCCCCGCGCGACGTTTTTCAGCCAGGTGATCAACCGCGGAATTTTGGGCCATTACGTGGCCACCGCCAGTCTGGCTACGGGCGCTTATGAGACCTTTAACAACTTTGCCGCAGTGCCGCCGGACAATCCGACCGTGTTTGAATACTTCCGCAAGGACTTGAAACGGCCCGCGACGGACGCCTGGGTGGTGGCGCCCAGCAACGGGTTTGCGAGGATAGGTGAAAGCGGCCACCGGTCGTACGGCGCGGGATTGGGCGCCGGGGTCATCTTACCCAAGCGTCTGCTGACCGCAGCGCTGTCCTCTTCGTCGGGAGGAACGCGTGACTACGATCGCCTGCTGCGGGATAGTTACGAATCGCCGGTGTTCTCTCAAGCACTCGCTGGCGACGCCCAGGAATTGCACCGGTTGAGCGAAATCCTCAAGCTGTCCGTTGAGGACTTTACCAAGCTTGCGCGCAGCCTCTCGAGCCCGGACGAACTCTCCGTGTTCCTTGCTCACCAGCTCATGCGGCGGCTGGCACCAAGCCTGCTATGGATCACGCTTCACGACATGGATATCGCCCATTCGGGCGCTTTCTCCCTCTACTTGGAAGCGATTCAACGTTCCGACCGGCTCTGTGCCGACATTTGGAAGATGATTCAATCCGAGCCGGAATATGCGGGTAAAACGACCATGTTTATTCTGCCTGATTTTGGCCGCGATTCCGATTCGGAGGCGGGAGGCAATGGGTTTCAGCATCACCGCACCGGCGACGCACGCTCGCGCACTACATGGATGATGGCGTTGGGACCTGGAATACGTGAGAACGTGATTGTCGACCGGCCCGTGGAGTCGATCGATCTTGCTCCAACACTCGGTTCGCTGCTGGGGTTCTCGCCTCGTCTGTCCAACGGCAAGCCCCTCGCCGAGATTCTCTAATGCCTACATCCGCCGCAGGACTAAAAGCCGAACACTTTGCGAGCTACCCGCCAGAGGCACGTCAGCTTGCCACGAGTAACATCTCCATATTGAAGGAATTGCCCCTCGCGTTTCTACCTTTATTGCTGCGCGAGATCATACAGTACGACTGGAAATTCCCCGTGGAGCGCCGGAATCTGAACTGGCAATTGTCCTATCTGAAATCGGTTCCCGGTGATGAGCGACGCCGGATGATGGCCGGTTTTGCGGAACTGAAGTTGTCGCCTACGCTGGAGCGGATAGATTGGGCGGGTGCACCCGCGCGGTTCAGCGAACAATTGACCGCTTTTCTCTGGACTTCCCGCCAGATCGATTCCTTCCGAGCGGCCGCCGTGGCCTACATCCAGAAACTCGACGCGGCTATGTCGAATGAACCCCTCCCCATGCCACGTCTTGGAATCGTTCTGATCGGACAAGGCGTGGAGGAGAACAAGTATCCGCTCTTTCGCAAGCTTCGGCCCGAGGGCGTCTATTTCAGGAGCGTCGAGCCACAGGATGGCCTGCAAGTCGTACTGGAAGCGGTTGCGCGAAGAGCCCGCGCGTATCCTTCGCCATTCGCGCATTGGTACATCGACGGAGGGTATGCCGAAAGCCTCCCGTCTGGAGAACTCAGTTGCGTCTCTTTTCAGTCTCTCGCGTCCTGCCGCGCAGCGATGCTGGAGCGGATGCTTAAACTGGCCCAGCTTGGGCCGGAAGCGATGGCTACCGCGCTCGCTCAAATACAGCCAGAGGAACTGGGTCTGCGCGGAGATTCCGTGCTAAATCACTTTCAAACGGATTTGCTGACGCAAGGATCTGGAACTTTTAGCACAACCTTTGTACAATGGGCAGCTCGCGAGGCGTTACGCCGGGCGGAACCGGTCACGCTGTTCGCGCGATTCGCGCCCAGGCAGCGGGAAGGGCCTATGAATGAGCTGCTCGCGGGAACGTATCAAAATGGGCTGGATCCCTTCGGCGCACTAGTCGACGCCGATATGGGCGGGTACTATACGTGGCTAAACTTGCAGCGGCTCGGGGACGCGGAACATGCTTCGTTCCTGATTTGGTTCGAGGGACATAATGAGGCACTAGGCATTGGGCCTGCGCTGCCTCGTGGCACGGAATCAAGCGAGCCTTTGAAGTTGGCGCAGTTACTAAACAAGCTCGGATCGGCTATTTCATAAGGTGAGTGCCCTGGATAGAGCAGCGCCGGGGTCGGACGCGGCTATCCGAAGGCCAAAGCGTCGCGCCCCTTTTGTTGGTCGCTGGTCTATTCCTTGGGCTAGACGGCTTCGAAGATAGTTTCTGTCAGCAAGATCGAGTCTGCGGGAGGCTCAGCTTTTCCGGCCCCAAATTTAATTTTTAAAGTGGTTGTTGTTAGTTTTTCAATCTGTCCGGTTTTATCAGCAAGTGATCTGTCCGGTTTGTATTGCAAAGTTTCATGTTGAGCCAACTGCTCGTATGGGGTCCGGGGCGGAGCCCCGTCCATTCGAAGCCCCCTTCCTTTCCGGCCCAGAACGCGGGAAGC
>Ga0073928_10005713_pt1 | contig 17221 bp, 17 predicted proteins | sample PaiPotPPA55metaG_FD_76969 | JGI IMG/M metagenome (GOLD analysis project Ga0073928, IMG submission 76969) | Iron sulfur acid spring bacterial and archeal communities from Banff, Canada, to study Microbial Dark Matter (Phase II) - Paint Pots PPA... ... | reverse complement strand
GAGCAGACGCGCGAGTTCACGTACGTATCAGACGCGGTCGAAGGAACCATCAAGGCCGCAACGGCGGATGTCGCTGGCCAGATCTTCAATCTTGGTGGTGGGAGCAGGGTCACCGTGAACCGCGTGCTCGCCACCCTGGAAGACATCAGCCAGATCAAGGCCAAGAGAAAGACCCTGCCCGCAGCCCCGGGTGATCCCCGCCACACAGGGGCTTCGATCAATCTCGCTCGCGAGCGCCTCGGCTGGGAACCACGAGTGTCGCTTCGCGAAGGCCTGACAAAGCAGTGGGAATGGTTCCAGGCCTCGCGTAAACGCCAGGGGATGGCCGAAGCCCGCTAAGTCCATCGCCAGCGCCGCATGGGCCGACCGGGCTACGCCCGGTCGCGACTTTGTTCCTAAGTCTCCCCGCGTCGCCGGGCTTCAGACACTTGATCAAGTCCCATCCGCATACCGGAATGGGAGCAGCGCCTGCGGCGCAGCCGCACGCGCGATGAGGCAAAACCATCAGGGTTTTGCCTCATATCGTTGGGACTGGTTCCAGGCCTCGAGGAGACGCCAGGGGATCGCCGAAGCCCGCTAGTTTCCAGAGAGGCTCAGTACCCAGGCTGGGGCGATCCGTGAAATCGGAGCCTCACATGCTCGGGACGCGGCCTCGGCATCGGAGGTCGACCGGCACACCAGGATCGCGGCTTTCGTGCCCGAGGTGAACAGGCTGAAATACTCACCTGACCCTTCGTTGTAGAAGGTCGCGATTCCGTTTGGGTCGGCCTGGTGGGTTCCGCGCAGCTCGTCGACCCAGGTGACGGCGTCATTTGCGATCGTGAAGTTGAACACGCCGGCCCGAACCTCCATGTGCGTGTCGACATCGAGCGCGTAGTCGCCGAACACGATGCTGTCGACGCCGCTCGTGTGGAGGATCCGCGCAAGCGCCTCGGGCGATTCAAAGCCGAGCATCACGACGACGGCTTCAATGGGGAGCACAGCCGATCCGAGCAGAGTCAGGTCAGGACCCTTCGGCGGCAGCAGCAGCTCGTCGGTCACGGGCAGGGGGCTCGAGTGCACCTTGCCGGACAGCACGTCCTTGAGCCTCGAGTTGATCTTGCTCGCGATCCTGCCGAGCTGCGCCACTGTCGGGAACGCGTCCTTCAAGGCCATCGTGATCGTGGTCACGATCTGACCGACGCGAACGAAGGTCACCGTGCCGAAGGGCGCCGCCCCGGCTGTCTTCGACCCGTAGTAGAGGGCCTGGTCCCCCACCTTCGCTCCACTCGCTGACGTGCCGAACGCTGACTGGATGCTGGTCATCTGCGCCGTGGCGGCCGAGGTCGAACTCCACAACGCGTACTCGATGTTGAACGTCTCGGCGGTTCCGAGGTGACTGAACCGCGTGATGACATGGAACTTTTCGTTGAAAGGTGTGTAAGCCGTATCGAGCGGCGGCACTCCGAACGAAGGGGGCCCCGGCCACCAGTTGCTGTCGCCGAGCAGTGTGCGCACGTCGGCGAGGCTTGGATTGGCGGCGTAGAAATCGGCCGGCTGCAAGTTGCTCCCTGCGGCTGAGGGACGGATCGAGCAGGCGCTCACGACCACGGCCAGCAGAGCAGCCGACGCCAGAAACTGCAGCAGCCTAGAGGCGCGGCCGAAAAAGGCCGTCGACGGATCTTCGGCGCCCATGCGGCCCATCTCCGGGTTCAGCGACTGCGCTGCTCGCTTACGCATTGCACGATGCGCTCGCTGCGCTGCTCGTCGCTTCACCCGGATCTGGGCCACCTGGATCGCCGAATCTCTCGTCGAGGTTTTCGGCCGCGCCTCTAGTCAAGCTTCAACACCGCCATGAAAGCCTCTTGTGGAATTTCAATCGAACCGACGCGCTTCATGCGCTTCTTGCCTTCCTTCTGCTTTTCCAACAGCTTGCGTTTGCGGGTGATGTCGCCTCCGTAGCATTTTGCAAGCACGTCCTTTCTCATCGCGGGAATCGTCTCCCGCGCGATCACCTTGCCGCCGATCGCGGCCTGGATCGGCACCGCGAACATCTGCCGAGGGATGATCGTCTTCAGCTTCTCCACCAGCTTGCGTCCCTGGATCTGCGCTTTGCTCCGATCCACGATCAGTGAGAGCGCGTCCACCGGTTCGCCCGCCACCAGCACGTCGAGCTTGACAAGGTCGCCCTCGCGGAACCCGATCATCTCGTAGTCCATGGAGGCGTAGCCCTTTGAGCGCGACTTCAGCTGGTCGTAGAAGTCGTGGATGATCTCGCCGAGCGGAATTTCGTACTCCAGCACAACGCGGTCGCCCGGCCTGTGCTCCAGGTGCTTGAAAGTTCCGCGCCGTTCCTGGCAGAGCTCCATCATCGGACCGACAAAACCGGACGGCACGATGATCGAGAGCTTCACGTAGGGCTCAGAGATGGAATCGATCATGGTGGTATCCGGAAGCATCGCCGGGTTGTCGATGGTGATTACCCCGCCACGTTTCAGCATCACCTCGTACTCCACGGTCGGGGCGGTCGTGATGAGGTCAAGCTCGAACTCGCGCTCGAGGCGTTCCTGCACGATCTCGAGGTGCAGCAGCCCGAGGAACCCGCAGCGGAAACCGAAACCAAGGGCGGCCGAGTTTTCCGGCTCGAATGACAGGGCGCCGTCGTTGAGCTGGAGCTTCTCGAGCGCCTCCTTGAGGTCCCCGAACTGCTCCGAGTCCGTCGGGAACAACCCCGCGAACACCATTGGCTTGACCTGCCGGTAGCCGTGCAGCGGTTTGTCCGCCCCGTTCTCGGCGGTCGTGATCGTGTCGCCTACGCGCGCGTCGACCACATTCTTGATTGCCGCCGTCACGTAACCGACTTCGCCCGCGGTCAGCTTTTCCGCCGGCCGAGGACGCGGCGCGAACCAGCCCACTTCGTCGACCTCGTGGACCTTGCCGGTGTTCATCATCCGGATCCTGGTCCCGGGGATGATCTCGCCATCCACGACGCGGACATAGGTGATGACGCCCCGGTACGTGTCGTAGTGCGAGTCGAAGATGAGCGCGCGCAGCGGCCTGGTCGGATCGCCGTGCGGGGGCGGCACCCTCGCGACCACGGCTTCGAGGATGTCCTCGGTGCCTATCCCCTGTTTTGCCGAGGCGAAGATGACCTGGTCGCGTGGGATGCCGGTGACATCGGAGATCTCTTCGGCCACCATCTCGGGCTGCGCCGCGTCGAGGTCGATCTTGTTGACCACCGGGATTAGAGTCAGTCCCGCCTCGACCGCCTGGTAGAGGTTGGCGAGCGTCTGTGCCTCTATGCCCTGCGCCGCATCGACGACCAAAAGGGCTCCCTCGCAGGCGGCAAGCGACCGCGAAACCTCGTAGGCGAAGTCGACATGCCCTGGTGTGTCGATGAGGTTCAGTTCGTAGGTCTTGCCATCTTTGGCCGGGTAGGTCATGCGGACCGCCTGCAGCTTGATCGTGATTCCGCGCTCGCGCTCGAGATCCATGGAGTCGAGCACCTGGTTCTGCATGTCGCGCTGGCTGATCGACCCGGTGTACTCCAGCAGGCGGTCGGCCAGCGTGGATTTGCCGTGGTCGATATGGGCGATGATGCAGAAGTTCCGCACCCTGTCTTGAGTCGTGGGCACGGGTGCAATGCTAGGGGTGCGACCGGAATCGTCGGCGAGAGCTGCGGCGGCGAGGTGGTCCAGATGCTAGGCGCGGCCGAGCATCGCAGCGCGCGCATCCCGTGGATGCGTAAGCGAGAACCGCAAGGCCGCAATGACGCAGATGGGCCGCATCGGCGTCGCAGATCCGTCGAAGACTTCCGGTCGCACCCCTCAAGGCACCAAAATACGGGGCGTGGCAATCGTCCTGGTGATCGGCGTGCTGCTCTCCCTGGCGGGACTCGTGTTGCTCGTCAACCTGTTCGGCGCGGCGGACCTGGTCATGCGCCGGGTGACCTCGCAACCGCTGGGGGAGCTCGCACCGGGATTCGCCGCCAGCCTTCGCGGTTTCAGGATTTACGCGGTGCTGGTGCTGGCGATTGGAATCCTGTGCCTGGGGCTTGCGGCGACGGCGTGGTTCATCCCGCTTGGCGCGGGGCTCCTGGTCCTCGGAGCGTTGGCGTTCGGTATCGCCTCCGTGATCGCGATCGCCGGGGAGGTCGAGACCTACCGCGCCCTGAAGCGCTAGCTAACCGAGCTCAAAACAGAAGGCTGACGCCTATCGTTCAGCAGTGTGAAGGGCGCAGTTGCCGGCCTCGTTCTGCTCGTGGTCGGATGCGGGCAACCTGGGCTCGGGTCACAGCCCCAGGTCGCGACGCCCACAGCAGTTTCGACACCGCAACCTGGCTCTGAGGCGTGGCCTGTTGTCGCGCTACCCCTGAGCCGCCTCGACTTCACGTGCCGATTGCCAGTTCTGGACTTCGCGACACCAGGAATCAATGACGCATTCATCGAATTCCCAGCGGCAACTTTCACGCAAGCGGGGACGGGCGGCTGGCACTACGACTGGGCGGTGAGACGTTGGCTCCCTGTCGCGCGACGGGAGGCCTCGCCCGATGGCCTCCGATACGCGATCGCCAAAGACTGGGCGCTCAGTCCGCCGTCACCGTCCCGTATTCATGTCGTCGACGCCGCCACGGGCGCCGACCTGCGGGTGGCCACGATGCCAGACCACCGCGAGTATGGGGTCGTCGATTTCACAACCTCGGGCGTACATGTGGTCGCGGTGGGACAGGACGAGACGCCTGAAGCTGGAGTGTGGACGCTCAATCCCGACACGGGGGCGGTGAGCAAGACGTCGGACGGCTACTACCAACCGCCGGTCGAGGAGTGGATCGGCGTCGTGGATCCGCGCGATCCAAACCATCAGTTCAGCCGCGCCACGGGAGTTCCGGTGGCCCAGCCGGACCGGATCGACCGGCGGGATCCGTCGGGTAATACGACAACGTGGATGTACAGGCCCGGCTGGTGGCTCTACTGGTTTGCATTCGAGAACTCTCCGCTTCTCCTGGTCCAGGCTTCGCGAGGCGTGAACGACTACGAGTACTGGTTGGTCTCCGGTCCCGGACAATCGACCCGGCTGGCCGGCTATTCGGGTGCCGACCTGTCGCCCTATCGCGACCTCGTATTTACGAGCGGGCTGGCCGACGACCACGGGATCTGGTTCAGTGGGTCTGCGTCCATCTATCTCGTCCGCCGGGACGGTTCGATTCTCCTGGTGGCCGGCTACGGGGGCGTGCCGGCAGGCGGATGCGCCTAGCTTGTCGGTCGCGTCCACTTGCGCGGGGGAAAGCCCTGAACGGAGCGCCAGCGCTGATATCCGAGCCACCGCCCTTCTCTGCAGGTTCTTGAAACTAATCGGCTCGAACAAGCGTCTTTACTGACGATGAGGGTCACGTGGGCGTTGGCGCTGGTTCTACTGGTGGCAGCGTGCACCGCTCCTTCAACTGCTGAGACTTCTCCATCCGTGACCGCGCCCGCGATGGATTCCTCGGGCCAGTTGCGCCTGACCTTGGTCGACTTCCATTGCTCGCTGCCCGTCTACCGCAGCGCCGGCCCCCGGTTGATCGATGCGACGGTCGTTTTCCCGACACTCACCACCATCCCAGGCGGAGAGGGCGGCTACTACTACGACCGCCAGGTCAGCCGCTGGCTTCCTGTGACCCGGAACGCGGTATCGCCCGACGGTCGTCGCTACGCGTACGCAGAGGGGTGGGCGGTAACGCCGCAAGCCGCGCCGCGCGTCCACGTGGTGGACGCCACGACCGGCAAGGACATCCGCGTGGTCACCATGCCGGACGCCAATCCTTACGGCGTGGCCGATTTCACGAACTCCGCGATCTATCTGATCACGGCATACGAGGGAGTCGGGCCCGGAGTGTGGCGCCTGGACCCGGACACCGGCGCCGTGATGAAGGTGTCGGACGGCTTCTACCACCCGGCCGGGGCCGCCTGGACCACCGTCGTGGATCCCAGGGATCCCAATCCGACTACAAGCGCGATGGACGGGCAGCCGCAGCCGAACCGGATCGATCGGATCGACGGCGCCGGCGGCGCGGCGACCTGGTTCTACAAGCCGGGCTACGCCGTCTACTCCGTTGCGTTCGCTGGAAACCACGCGCTGCTCGTGCAGGCAAGCTCGGAGGTCAACTCGAACGTGATGTACAAGACCGAGTTCTGGCTGGTCTCAGCGCCGGGCAAACAAGCCAGGCTGGCCAGCTTCGACGGAGCTCTTCAACCGCCGTCGCCGTACCGTGACCTCTCGAGCGGCTTCTACAGCGCGATCGCAGACGCGCACGGGATCTGGATCGGCAGCGAGAACTCCCTGTACCTGGTGAAGCCGAGCGGGCAGATCCTCCGCGTCTACGGCGGGTCCGCCTACCCCGCGAACGGCTGCCTCTAGAGGCGCGGCCTGTTCGGCCGCGCCTCTAGCTGGCGAGCTTCGCGGGTTCGTCCTGGCGCTGATGCGCGCCGATGCTCGCCGGGCGCGCGAGCGCGGCGGCGCAGATCAGCGAAGCCATTTCAGCCGCGTCGGCAGCCGCAATGGACACGGATCCTGAGCGCAGGGCCGTCAGGGCTTCATCGAGCTCCTCTCCGGTCCTGAGCACTCCGGCTGCGTGATCGAGAACTTCGCCGACAGTCGCGACTGTGAGCGGTCCGCGCCGCCAGGGTCGAGGCCTCGCCTCACCGGCGCTCCGCGCGTTTGGCGCACCGACAGCTGCGGCGGCCGCGCGCCGGCCGAAGGCCGCTGCTTCGAGCAGCGAATTGCTGGCCAGCCGGTTGGCGCCGTGGACGCCGGTGCGCGCGCACTCGCCCGCCGCGTAAAGACCGTCGAGGGACGATCGGCCGTCGAGGTCGGTCACCACGCCACCCATCGTGTAGTGCGCGGCGGGAGCGATCGGCACCGGTTGTCGCATCGGGTCGATGCCGACCAGGCGGCAGTTGCGGAGGAAGTTCGGAAAGCTGTGCCGGAGGAGGTCCGGGTCGAGGTGGACCGCTGAGATGAAAGCGTGGCCGCGGTGAGCCGCGACGGCACGCGCCACCTGGTCGCGGGGCAGCAGCTCGTCGACGAATCGCTCGCCCTGGCCGTCGACCAGGATCGCGCCGGCGCCCCTCAGCGCTTCGGTGATCAAGAAAGGATGAGCGCCGTCGAAGACCGTCGGATGGAACTGCACGAACTCGAGGTCGGCCACGCGCGCACCCGCGCGAGCGGCTTCGAGAATGCCTTTGCCGTTGCTGATCCGGCTGTTGGTGGTGCGCCCGTAGAGGCCGGCGTACCCGCCGGTGGCGAGCACGGTCGCACCCGCGCGAATGACCAGACCGCCAGAAAAGACAGCGCCTCCAACGGCGTCATCGACGATGAGCGACTGGAGCCGCGCGCGATACCGCTTGATGCCCGGCTCGCGCTCGATCGCCGTGCGCATGAAAGCCATCAGCGTGCTGCCGCTCTGGTCCCCGCCGAGGTGCAGCACACGCGGCAGTGAATGCGCCGCCTCGCGCGCCGAACCGCCGTCGAAATGGACGCCCAACGACTCGAGCCAATGCACCGTGGGTGGCCCGGCCGAGGTGAGCATCGCGACCGCGCCCGGGTCGCAAAGGCCGCCGCCGGCGGCCAGCGTGTCCAGGGCGTGAAGGCGCGGCGAGTCCTCGGGCAAGGTCGCCGCGGCGATCCCACCCTGGGCGCGATCCGACGACCCGTGGGCCGCCGAAACGAGCGCTACGGAAGCGCCCATGCGGGCCGCCTCGATGGCGGCGGCCGAGCCGGCAAGCCCGTCGCCAACGACGAGAATATCGGTCGAGATTTCATCTCCCCGCCCGCGGGAGAGCCCGGCCTGGGGTTCACCTCCCCGCTCGCCGGGGAGGTCGGCGCGCAGCGCCGGGTGGGGGGACGGGATCACAGCTCCACCATCCGCTGGATCGCAAGCCGCGCCTTGTCGGCGACCTCTTGCGGGACCTTGACCTCGAACACGTCCTCGCGCAGCGAGGTCAGCACCTTGTCCAGCGTGATCTTCTTCATGTACCGGCAGATCGCGCGCTCGCTCGCGGCATAGAACCTGCCCTGCGGCGCCTCTTTCGACAGTCGGTGCATGATGCCAAGCTCGGTCGCGACGACGAAGCTGCGAGTCGGGTATTTCTGCGCGTGCTGCACCATGCCCTCGGTGCTGAGGATGTGCGTGCGATCTGCGTCGATGTCGCCGTTCGCCTTGAAGTACATGCACTGGCTCGCGCAACCGCACTCGGGGTGCACGAGCAGGTCGGCGTCGCCATGAGCGCGGCGGGCGACATCGATATCCGCGGGCCGGATCCCGGCGTGCACGTGGCACTCGCCGGGCCAGACGTGCATCGCGCGGCCCGTCACCTTCTCGAGGTACGAGCCGAGGAACATATCCGGGAGAAACAGGATCTCCTTGTCCTCGGGGATAGCGCGGATCACGCGCTCGGCGTTGCCCGAGGTGCAGCAGTAATCGCTGAGCGCCTTCACCTCGGCGGTGGTGTTGACGTAGGACACGACGACAGCACCAGGGTGTTCAGCCTTCCAGGCCGTCAACTGCTCCGCGTTGATCGTGGCGGCCAGCGAGCAACCGGCCTCGAGGTCGGGGATCAGCACCCGCTTGGTCGGGCTGAGAATCACAGCGGTCTCGGCCATGAAGTGGACTCCGCAGAAAACGATCATGTCCGCATCCGTGGCGGCCGCCTGGCGCGAGAGCCCCAGGGAATCGCCCACGTAGTCCGCCACGTCCTGGACCTCAGGCACCTGGTAGTTGTGCGCGAGGATCACGGCGTTGCGAGCGCGGGCGAGCTCGCGGATCTCGCGGCTCATTCCTGCTATGTCGCGAGGGACGGAGCGGCCCGTGTAGGCGGCGGCATCTTCTTCGAGGTTGAGGACTTCTACCGCCATGTCCTGGTGACCTCCAGGCTCAGGTCGAGTGCCGGCGCGGAGTGGGTCAAAGCCCCGACCGAGATGCGATCAACGCCTGCTTTGGCAGCCGCCACCGCACCTCTCAATGTCATGCCCCCTGATGCTTCCAACCTCGCCCGGCCGGCGGTCATTTCAACTGCACGACGCATGAGGTCGGGATTCATGTTGTCCAGCAGGATCATCTCGGCGCCCGCGGCCAGCGCCTCGTCAAGCTGCTCCAGCGTGTCGACCTCGACCTCAACGGGCATGCGCGAGCGCCGCGCTCGATCGATCGCCTCCGTCACGCCGCCAGCCGCTGCCACGTGGTTGTCCTTGATGAGGATCGCGTCCCACAGGCCGTCGCGATGGTTGTGCCCGCCGCCCGCGCGCACCGCCGCGCGCTCGAGAAAGCGCAAGCCGGGCGTCGTCTTGCGCGTGTCCAGCAGCGTGACGGCAGGATACGCGGCGAGCGCATCGACATATTGGCGAGTCACTGTCGCAATGCCCGAGAGCCGCTGCAGAAAATTGAGCGCTGTGCGTTCTGCCGTGAGGATCGAGGCCAGCGGTCCGATCACTCTCGCGACCTCGTCGCCCGGCTCGAGTCGAGTGCCGTCGGGCTTGAGCGCGATGTATTCGCACGGCGGGTTGACCTTCTCGAAAACTCGAGCGGCCGCGTCGCTTCCGCTCAAGACTCCGCCCTTCTTGGCGATGATGCGCGCCTCTCCCAACAGGTCGGCGTCGACCACGAACCGGGTCGTGATGTCCGTGCCGCCCAGCCCGCGACCCAGGTCCTCGCGGAGCGCCGCGTCGACCAGGTCGTCGAGCTCTGCCGTGCGCACGGTCGAGCGCTCAGGCTTCGATGAAACCATCTGGTTCCTCCCGCAACCCGAACGGCTGCTGGCTGAAGCGGAAGAGGATTGCGCGCTTGCCGCGCACGCTGCGCTCCTTGCCGGTCGGCTCGATGACGCCGCGGTCGACGACCTTACGCCAGAAGTTGCCGCGATTGATCGACAGCCCGAGCACGGCTTCGTAGACCTGCTGAAGCTCGGTGATCGTGAACTCTGAAGGCAGCAACTGGAAGGCGATCGAGGAGTACCCCACCTTGCTGCGCAGGCGGCGCACCGCGTAGTCGACGATCTCGCGATGGTCGAAAGCCATCTGCACCGGCAGGCGGCGCACCGGGTGCCACAGCTTTTCGCCCTCGCCCTTGCGCTCGGCGCAAGCCTCGGCCAGGGCGCTCGGCACGATGGCGATGTAAGAGACAGACAGGACGTCCCCGCGGGGATCGCGTCCGGGCACTTCGATTTGACCGCCGGAGTCGACCTGCTGCGGCCGGTCGAACGTCTTGAGCTGCTCGATCCATCCGCCGTCGGTGCCGGTCACCGCGGCGTGCTGCGCACGGGCCTGTGCGTCGAGCGAGGTGCCCTTCCGGCGCAGCGCGCCGGGAAGCGCCCAGAAAGCGGGATACGGCGGCTCGGTGCGCTCCGTCAGCAGCACGCTCAGTTCCCGGCCGACGAGGGTGAACACGGCAAGGTCCACCGAAATCGGGCCGCTCGACTCGGCGAGCCGGTCCGGCGAGAAACTCCGCTCCACGATGCGCTCCGCCATCCCATGCTCCATCTTATCTCATTCCGAAGCGACAGTCGAAGCAGATCTATTCGCTGGTTGCCTGGTGGCGTTTCGTCGCCGTTAGAGCTGCCCGCGAAACCTATTCACGGATCGCGAGCGCGACCGCGAGACCCGCGAGCGCGGCCGTGTCCGCGCGCAGGTTGCGCGGCCCAAGACCGGCCTTCAGCGGGACGGCGGCGAGCTCGCGATCAGACCATCCCCCTTCCGGTCCGATGAGCAGCGTCAGGTCGCGGGGAGAGGTCATGCCGGCGAGCGATTGCGAGGCGGTCCGGGCGAGCATCACGGAGTGTTCGCTCACCTTCAAGACCTCCTCCAGTGAGGAAAGGGCGTCGACCCCTGGGATGCGCAGCCGGCCGGCGAGCATCGCCGCCTCGCGGCAGATCGTTCCCCATCGCTCGAGCTTGGCTCCGCGCGCGACGCTGCGCTCGGCCTGGAAGACGTGGAAGGCATGGGCCCCCGCCTCGGTGCAGCGGGACAGGACCAGCTCGAGAGCAGGCGCCGGCAGGTTGGCGATCGCGATTGTGATTCTTGCCGTGGGTTCAGGCTGATGCGGTCGCTCAGCTACGACCACGCCCTCGACCCTTTCGGGTGTGACCACCTCGAGGCGGACGGTGAGCAGGTGGCCTGCCGGATCGATGACCTCGATCTCCTCCCCGACGCGAGCCCGCAGCGAGCGGGCGAGGTGGCGGGCATCGCCACCGGTGATGGTGACGCGCCCGCCGTCCCGCTCAGCGAAAAATGAAGGCAACCTTCAGCGTCGGCGGACTACATCGCGTTGAATGTTTCGTAGACCGCGATTTGCCCTCCGCTCTTGATGATCGGACAGCCTTTCGCCATCTTCGAGGCTTTGTCGAGCGACGGGGCCTCGAGAATGCTGTAGCCCGTCGCGCGTTTGCCGATAGGACCTTTGGCAATCGTGCCGTCCTCTTTGACTTTGTTGACGGCGCCTGAGAATGGATTGCCGCCGTCGACCACCGCGGGTCCCAGCTTCGTGAACCAGGTCTCCCACTGCTTCAACACGCGAGCCTGGGCCGCGGGCGTCTCCGGCATTCCCCCACCGTAATAAACCAGAAGATACTTCACGCCTTTCTCCTCATCGCCACCGAGTTCGCCCGCTCAATGCGGGGCGGTTGCCGGACCGCCGCCGCTATTGGAACGCCTTCTGTGCGCCGGCGCAAGGCTCGAGCGGAGTTGGCCGACAAGGGCCAGCGCGTCGGACAGGCGATCCCGGTTCGCGGGTTCGTTGAGCCAGCGGCTCTGGCCCGAGGGATGCGGCAGAGGAACCATCACCGGCCGCCCGCCGAAGCGCCGTCCCACACGATCCTCGAGGCGGCCGGGGCCGAGAAAGCGCGCAATCGCGAGCTGGCCAACAAGGATCAGGACCTTTGGTTTCAGGATGCGAAGCTCGGCGTCGAGCCAGTGCGCGCAGTTGGCGACTGCCGCCGGCGGCGGCTTGAGGTCGCCGTTGCCGGCGGGGTTGCGGCCCGGGAAGCAGCGCATCAGCGCGGCGATGTAGGTGAGGCGCCTGAACTCTTCGGGGCTTGCAAACCCGGCACGCACCATCCACCGATCGAGCTCCTTCCCCGCGCGCCCCGAGAAGGGACGGCGGGACTCGCGCTCAAACGGCCCGGGCGCCTGACCGACCAGGAAGAATGGCGCACCCCAGGTTCCCGCAAACGTGGGAGTCGCTTCGGGGATGATGCCCTGGTCAACGCAGACGTGGCAGGCGCTGCAGGCGACCTGGAGGGAAAGCAAGTCAACGCGTGCGTTCATGTCAGGCGAAATTAACAGGCAGGGTAGACAACCCCCCCAAGTAGTCGGTAGGTTCAGCCGCGGTTCGGTGCGTCGGCTTGGGGGTGGGAAGCCAAAACGGTAGGGTGGGCCCCGCCAGGGGTGCGCTCTGTCGGGAAAGGGCCCGTGGGCCCACGTATCGGGTTTTCGCGACCATCGATATCCGCATTGGACTGTTGGATGCGGGTTTGAGAACGCGATGGAAACCGCACTGGACTGTCGAATGCGGGTTTCGCGTTCGCATGAGCCCGCCAGGGGCGCCTTCCAGACTCCCGGTAACATGCCGTGACGATGGCCGTCCCCTCCTCGCAGCAGATCCTCGACGTGCTCTCCCACATCCAGGATCCCGACCTCGGGCGCGACGTCGTGAGCCTCGGCATGATCAAGGAGCTCGACGTCAGCGCGCAAGGCAAGGTCAGCTTCACCTTCGAGCTCACGACTCCCGCCTGCCCCGTCCGCGACCGTTTCAAGTCTCAAGCGCAGGACCTCGTTGGCGAGATACCGGGCGTGACCGGCGTCGACGTCCGCATGACCGCCAACGTGCGCCCCGCCTTCATGCGCCCCAAACCCTCGGAGATCCTGCCCGGCGTCAAGCAGACGATCGCCGTCGCCTCCGGAAAGGGTGGCGTCGGCAAGTCGACCGTCGCGGTCAACCTCGCGGCTGCGCTGCGCCAGAGCGGCGCGTCGGTCGGACTGCTCGACGCGGACATCTACGGTCCTTCGGTTCCCGCGATGACCGGCTCGAAGCAGGTGCCCGAGCAGATCAACGGCCGGCTGAGACCGATCGAGGCCCACGGGCTGAAGCTCATGTCCTTCGGACACATCTACCCCGGCGAGCAGCCGACCATTTATCGAGGCCCGATGGTCGGGAAAGCGATCGAGGCGATGATGATCCAGGTCGACTGGGGCCAGCTCGACTACCTCGTGATCGACCTTCCGCCCGGCACCGGCGACGCGTCGTTGACGCTGGCCCAGGCCGTTCCGCTGACTGGCGTCGCCATCGTCTGCACACCACAGGACGTCGCGACTGACATCGCGGTCAAGGCGTTGCAGATGTTCAGGAAGTTGAACGTCACGCCGCTCGGATTGATCGAGAACATGAGCTGGTACGTCTGTCCAAGCTGCGGTCACCGCCACGAGATTTTCAGCCATGGCGGTGCGGAATCGGCCGCCAAGCGCCTTGGCGTTCCTTTCCTCGGTGCTGTCCCCCTCGAGGAGGGGATCCGCGAAGACGCCGACCTCGGAACACCGGTGGTCATCTCGCGGCCTGAGTCCGCCGGCGCCAAGGCATTCGTGCACATCGCGTCGCAGGTAGCCGCTCGCACTTCGATCCAATCGTTTCGTCAGCTCCCGGTCATCAACGTCCACTAGGCGCCCGACCGCTGCAAGATCCCGATCCGTTCCCAGTCAACGTCGACGTCGATCGCGCCATGCAGACGGTGGACATCACCTGGGAGGACGGCAACCACACCACGTACTCGGGCGAACAGCTCCGGTGGGCCTGCCCGTGCGCCGAGTGTCGCGGCGAAGCCGGCGCTCCTGGACGCCTGTCCCGGGTCAAATCACTCAGCCCCGAGGAGCTGCGCCTCAAAGACGTCGTGCTTGTCGGTCAGTACGCGTTCCAGATCGCGTTCGAAAGCGGCCACGCGACCGGCATCTATACCTTCTCGTACCTTCGCGCGCTGTCGAAAGTCTGAGATAATCCCGGGCGGCCCGTTGTCCATATCCACGTCGCTCCCCGAGCTCGAGCCATCGTCTCCGCCGGCGCCGCCCTACAGGCGAACGCGTCGCCGGTCACGCTTTCCGCGCCGTGGCCTCATCGCGGTTGGACTCGTAATCGTCGTCGTGCTGGTCGGGGTCGGCGCATTTCTCTTCTACGAGAACACGCTGCCGACGACGCTCACGACGAACTTCAAGAGCGGGCAGAAGGACGTGCCGACCGACAGTCGAATTCTTCTCACCTTCAGCCGCCCCGTGACGCCTGCGGCGGTCCAGGCCGCCTTTTCGATCCAACCCGGAGCCGATGGCGCGATCACGAGCATGGATGGTGGGACGCAGTACTCGTGGTCGCCGACGAAAGGCCTCAACGACCTCACCACTTACACGGTGACGATGAAACCCATAGTCGATGTCGGGCATCACCGTGTTCCGGGCAGCACGTGGAGCTTCACGACACTGATCGTTCCGCACATCACCTCGATCACCGGACCGGCGGGCACTCCTCTCACCAGCGGCACAGAGATCGACCCCGGAACCAATCTCAAGCTCAACTTCAACGACGCCATGGAGCCGATCACGGTCAAGGTCACGGTGGGGACGCAGGTCGTCAATCTGGTATGGGCGAAGGACGACCGAAGCGCGACCGTGTCGACAGCCGGGATTCCGTCCGGGCCGCTACAGGTACAGATGAGCGCCGGCGGCCGCGACCAGACTGGACACCTCGTCCCGAGCAATTTCACCTTCAACACCGGGATCTACTACCACGACCGGGAGCACACGACCGCGCTGCGTTACCCGGCGCTCATCCAGATCCCCAACGACGAGTTCGCGCGTGACCAGAACGGCCTCCAGGCGGCGGACATCGTCTGGGAGTACCTCGCCGAAGGCGGGATCACCCGGTTGACCGCCATGTACGACAACGCGCCCGACCTCATCGGTCCCATGCGCTCGGCGCGCTTCATCTCGCTGAAGCTCGGCCGTCACTACAAGGGGCTTCTGTTCCAATCCGGCGAGTCGCAGGCAACGGCCGCTCGCGCGGCGCAAGACCCGACGCCGCAGTTCTTCGACACCATTGGATATCAATTCCGCGCCGGCCCGCCGCGCTACGCGCCCGACAACCTGATGATCACGGGAGCGCTGGTGAAAGCAGCACAGGACAACTACTTCTCTGGGATTTCAACGTTCACGATCCCGAAGGCCAGACCGGTGCTGCCGGCCGCGGGCCCGCGCACGTCGATCAACATCGACGAGCACTACTCGGTCTACACCTACGACTCGGCGATGGGCACCTATCAGAAGACCGAGGAGGGACACGCGTACGTCGACGCGAGCCTGGGCCAACCTCTCCGCATCGAGATGCTGATCACCCTGCACACCAGGGAATCTCTACTGAATGTCGGCGACGGCCACGGCGCTCACATCCATGACTACGACCTCGACAGCAGCGGCCGGATCGATGTGTTCTACAAAGGCATGCAGTACGGTGGCACGTGGAGCTCGACCGACAGCCACGGTCCGCTGACCTTCACCCTCGACAGCGGCCAGGTGCTGACCCTGCCTCCGGGCCTGGTCTGGATCGACGTAACGGCCTAGCCCTCCGGCTGCTTGACGGCTGAGTTCTGCTTCCGTTGGGCGAATGAAGCCGCAAGCAGGATCAGCCACACGATCAGCAGCGCGGGCAGCAATGCCTCCACGATCCAGAGGTTCGGATCGCGGAACGGTTGCACGAACGCACCGGCGCGCTGCGGCGAGGTCTGGCCACCAAGGTTCGGAAGCGGCGACAAGCCGCTCGAGACCGGCGGCTCGTTGGTCTGCGCGATCACCGCGTTGGGTTTGGGCACGGTATGCACTACAGAGGGTGGGTTGGCCCAGCGCGTGTCTCAGGCCCGCGCAGCGTCCTTGAGAGAGGTCACGTGCATCGACGCCGCCACCGCGGCCGTCGTCCCGTCACCCACCGCTGTCGCGATCTGCTTGGTCAGCTGCGAGCGCACGTCCCCCACCGCCCAGATGCCCTCCACCGATGTCTGCATGTTGCGGTCGGTATTGATGTAACCGGCCTCGTCGTGATCGACGTGCACCTTGAGGAGCGCGGAGTTCGGAACGAATCCGACGAAAATGAAGACCCCGCCGACCGCAAGCTCCTTGAGCTCGCCGTGCTGCTCGTAGTGAACGACCTGCACCTTGCTGTCGCCCGCGATGTCCTTCACCTGCGCGTCGAAGATGAACTCGATCTTCGGGTTGGCCTTCGCGCGATCGATCAGTATCGGCTGCGCCCGCAGCTCGCTGCGGCGGTGGATGATGTACACCTTCGACGCGTAGCGGGTGAGAAAATCTCCCTCCTCGACCGCGGCGTCGCCGCCGCCCACGACCGCCAGCTCCTGGCCCTTGAAGAATGCCCCGTCGCAGACGGCGCAGTAGCTGACGCCCCGGCCCCAGAACTCCTTCTCGCCAGGCACCTGCAGGTACCGCGGCAGGCCGCCGGCGGCCATGATCAGGGCTGGGGCCCGCACCTCTTCGCCTGACTCCAGGCGCACCACCTTGCTGTTGCCCTCGACGTCGATCTCCTTGACCGGCTCGAAATCCCGAACCTCGACGCCAAACTTGCGCGCGTGCTCGCCCATCTTGGTGGCGAGCTCAGACCCGAGGATCGACTCGAAGCCCGGGTAGTCTTCGATCAGCTCGGTGTTGAGGAGCTGCCCGCCCAGGGGCCCGCGGTCGATCACCACGGTTTTCAGGTCCATGCGGGCCGTGTAGAGGGCGGCCGCCAGCCCGGCGGGACCCCCTCCGACAATCACAACGTCGTAATCGCTCACTGCTTCAATTTGAATTGCGCCGGGCCCGGTTCGTATTCCGTTCGGCTAGTGTCCCGCTTCGGGGGTTCGGCGGAAAATCGCCGCATCGGCGGCCGAGCTCAAGGCGCCGGCGAGCAACGCAGCGCGCATGTCGGAAGACCTGTAAGCGAGTAGCGCAGCCGGCAACGCAGAGATCGGCCGGCTAGGCGGATGAGCCCGCAGGGTGCCACGGGCGCCGCGCAGCGCCGCCCCTGGCATTTCCGTCGAACGTCCGGAGCGGGACACTATCCGTGCTTGAACTGGACGCCGAAGCCCCCGCGGGGGCTGTGGCAGGCGATGTTGTCGAACGGGCAGCCGATGGAGCAGGCCCCGCATTCGATGCAGTTGCCGAAGCTGACCAGGTTCTTCTGCTGCTCGTC
>Ga0073928_10005711_pt1 | contig 17223 bp, 16 predicted proteins | sample PaiPotPPA55metaG_FD_76969 | JGI IMG/M metagenome (GOLD analysis project Ga0073928, IMG submission 76969) | Iron sulfur acid spring bacterial and archeal communities from Banff, Canada, to study Microbial Dark Matter (Phase II) - Paint Pots PPA... ... | reverse complement strand
TGCCATATTTGATCGCCGCCTCCACGATGAGGCCGAATTGCTTGTCCCGCTTGTCCTTGAAGCCGACATTGCCGGGGTTGATTCGATATTTGTCGAGCGCCTCGGCGCAGGCGGGATGATCGGCCAAGAGTTTGTGGCCAATATAATGGAAATCGCCGATCAGAGGGACGTCGCACTCCATTTTTGCGAGACGGTCGCGGATATGAGGCACCGCGGCCGCGGCCTCATTGCGGTCGACGGTGATCCGCACGAGCTCGGAGCCGGCGCGGGCAAGCGCCGCGACTTGAGCCGCCGTCCCTTCGACATCGGCGGTATCCGTGTTGGTCATCGATTGGACGGCGATAGGCGCGCCGCCGCCGGCGAGCACCGCCGCGTTGCCGGAGCCAATGCGCACGCCAACGGAGCGGCGGCGGGGCGCGAGCCCGGCGCCCTCGGGGTCCGCGAGGCCGCGGGAGGCGGAAGGTTCGGAGCTAGTTGTCATGCGTGATGTTTATCCCTGGCCGAGGAGGCCGCCGGCGGCCAGCTCATTTGATCAGCTTCCGCAAGGTTGGGTAGAACTGCACCCAGACATTGTCCATGCTAGCATGCTGTCGATGACAGCCTTCGCAGGCCTGGTCGGGAAAGGCGGACGCCGACGCCTTTACCTTCGAGGGATCGGCCGGATCGGTGAGGACATAATAGGCCCACGGCGTCGGCTGTCCGTCGGGCCGGGAGGAGTTCTTCACCGCTACTTCAAGCCCGACCCGTTCGCCATTGAAGGCGCCGTTCGCGAGGATGCCCTTCGGCTCCTTATCGGCGGCGGCGAAGTTCTCCATGACAAGCACCGTCGGCTCGGGGAATTTCCGGTTCGCGAGGAAATGAGCGTAAGCTTCCGGATTGATGTAGACGTTGTGGAATCGCGGCTGGTCAGCGCGCGCGGCTTCCGGCGCCGTCATCGCAGGCAGCCCCTGTTTGTAAGCCAGGCCGAGATTCGAGCCGACGAACACCCAGGTTTCGAAACCGACCGGCGCGAGCAACTCGCCATTGGGAGCGTATTGGGGCGCCGTGCCCGACTGCCCTTCAACCTGCGGCGCAAAGGCGATGCAAGCCGAGGTCGCGAGCCCGACAAACACACCGGAACGATACCAAGCCCTCTTGGGATCGCCGATCATCCCTACTCGTCCTCGCCGATAAAGGCGGGGACGATGTCCCCGCGCGATCAACCGCTAACTTGCTCGCGTTTTGGTTGTCGAGTCAAGCTCGCCGCTGCGACGCCGATCCCCAAGGCAAGCCTTGTCATATGTGGACATCGCCGCAAAACAAAACCCGGCCTCGCGGCCGGGTTTTAATTTTGCCCGAAAGGAATTGCCTCGCTGCGATATTATAGTACCGGAAGGGTCGTATACACGGACCCTGCGGGACCTGCTGTAAGGCTACCCGCTGCGCACCCATGGCCGGCCCCAGTCCGCGGCACGATTGCCGGATTCAGCAATTTGGTAAGGTCGACGATCGCGAGCGTCGTCGCTCCTCCGTTCACGAGCAGCCCGATGGCATCCTTACTACCGTTCGGGCTCTGATACGCGGTCAACGTGTGCGGATCAAAGCCCATTGAGAAGCCCGAGAGATTGCATGACACCCAGTCGCCGATCGCGGGTATACCGCTGCCGGACGTCGCGGGCAGCCTGATCGCGGTGATCGCGTTGCCGCCAAATTCCCCCGACACGATGCCGATATGGGTTCCCTGCGCCACCGCAATGCCGCTTGCTGCCGCGCTCAGGACGGACTCCGTCAGAACCTGAACCCGCGATGGCGCCGTCCATTTGCCGGGCGAGCCAGCCGTGAAATGCGCCTGGGTCAAATCCCCGATGTACACGTTGGATACGCCACCATCTTCGTAAGGCGCTAGCGCAATCCCCGTGGTGCAGTCCTCGCCCGAGGAATCGGCCTCACCCGGATTTGGGATTGGGTTTTCAAAAAACGTTGGTGTCGTGGAGGTTGCGATGTTGACGATCTCGTAGTTATTCCTCTCGCTGGCCGACAACAGAAAGTTGCGGCTCGGATCGACCAGCGGGTCTTCCGAAATCTGGCCGGAAGGCGATTTGAACGCCGGCTCGAAGACCGAGGTGGCAAGGTTCAAGATCTGGAACCCAGGCGCACCGGCGATGCTGAGCCCAATTGCCGCCTTGTTGTGCACGGCATCCATCGCGACGCCGCAGTTGGTGCATGAACCGCCAGAGAACCCGATCGTTCCGGACCCGCCGCTTGTGAGCGTGGTGTTGAGTGTCGTGCCCGTGAACAGGTAAACGTCGGTGTTATCCGCGGTGCACACCGTCTGTCCCGTTTTTGGATTCGAAGCGCAGGAATTCACCACGTTCGGGGTCGAGACCAACTTGTTCGTGATGCTAGTGCCCTCGACGTTCAAGACCGAAACGCCGACCGCCCCGCCACCCCAATTGCCCTTGGGGACATAGGCGGTCACGTTCGCCCCAGTGACCAATACGCCGATCGAACTCGACGGCAGGCAGGAACCCGGCGGCGGTGGCGGCGGTGGCGGCGGTGGCGGCGGCGGGCCGCAGACCCGAAGCCCGCAAAATGCCGCCTGAGCGGGGGCACCGCCCATTGACAAAGCGATCAGAAGTACAGCGCATGAGGTGATAGGGTGACACATTTTTTTCATATTTTCCTCCCAAAAATTTTTGAAGTTCGATCCCCGGGGGGCACCAACTTTGCTTCTTGCTTCTCGAAAAAGCAACAAAAAAAACCCAGCCGCGCGGCCGGGTTTGAGTTTATCCGAAAGGAATTGCCTTGATCGCGATTTTAGTATTTGGCGACGACCGCGGGCGGACCCCAGTTGAACTTGTAGTTCAGACCTCCACGAACGATGTTGCCGTTGTGCCGAACGTGGCCACTCAATGTTGAGAATTCGGGTGCACCGGCAAGATCAATATTTTCATAGGATACCGTCCCCGTCGTGCGGCCGAGGTCGTAGTAAAGATACTCGACTTTCACCGACCAATTTGACCAAACATCAGGCAAGGCATATTCGATGCCACCGCCGGCAGTCCAGCCGACACTGACGTTGTTAGAGGCGAAGTCAAACAGCGGAGGGTTCGCTGCCGCGTTTATTACCGAAAAGGACGCGGTGGACTTACCAAAGGCCAAACCGCCAGTGCCGAAGATCAAAAGACGATCGATCGGCGTCCAGCCGATTCGCCCGCGCAGTGTTCCGAGCCAATCGAGCTGCCGGTCGCTTTGAGTTAATGTCGGAATGGTGAAACCATCGGCGGGGTCGCTGAGCAGGTCGCTTGAACTGCGGCGCCCAGTAGCGCCATCGACATCGACTTCGAGACCCAACACGAAGCTGTTGATCTGGTAGTTGTAGCCGACCTGACCGCCGCCAATAAAGCCGGATGGGCCGGAAGCTCCCGTCGTGGGAATCGTGCCGAAGAATTGCGCTACTCCGAGGCCGCCCCCGACGTCCGTCCCCGACGTGTCGGTCCCGGTGAAATCGAAGGATGAACCGCCCCAATGGTACCCGGCATTGATGCCGATGTAGAAGCCGGTCCAGTTGAAGATCGGCGGCGGCGGTAGATAGACCGGCGGCGGGGCGCGCGAGGGAAGATCGGCCGCGTGGGCCGCCCCAGCGAGCGCCAGGGCGCCGGCCGATGCCAAGAGAATGCGGCGTAACATGTTGTGTCTCCTCGAAGGACGTTAAAGTTAACGCTTTGGCAGGTTACGCAGTTTGTGCCGATCTTCAACCGTTGTTGGTCTATGCACCGCATTATCCCGAGCCCTGTGGCGGAAACGCAACGGAAAGTTGGCGGAACCGCCATAATGCTTGTCGCGATGCTTGTCGCGCGCGCACCAAAAACCCGGCCTTGCGGCCGGGTTTTTGTTTGTCGTACGGGAGAAAAGCCGGTGCCGGAAAATGCCGAATCAATATTTGGCGACAACCGGCGGGGGAGCAAACGGAGTGAATTTGTAGCTGAAGCCCGCTTGAACCTGGTTTTCGGTCAGGTGATGCCGCGCTATTGGCTCGCTAGCAAGCCCAAGCCCGCCGAATGCGAAATCGTTGAAACGGCCGAAATCGGAGTAGCGGTATTCGGCGCGGATCGACCAGTTGTTGGTGACGGCATATTCGAGGCCGCCGCCGGCCGTCCAGCCCGTGCGGGTCTTCGAAATGCTATCGGACAGGAAAAAGGGATCGCCGAGCGTGTAATCATTCTTGACGCCGGCGAAAGCGGCGCCGCCGGTGCCGTAGATGAGGACGCGGTCGAACGCGAGGCCGAGTCGGCCGCGGAGCGACCCCTGTACTTCCGCGCGGTTGACAACCGTGAGGTCGGGGTGGGTCGCGTGGAGGAAGCCGGGCTCGCCGGACAAGAAAACACTCTTGTTCGAGCTCGTGCCGTCGACCGTGCCTTCGAGGCCAATGACTATGCCTGACGACGAAAACAATGACCACCCAGGAATCTGCAGATTATAGCCCAGATGGGCGCCACCAATCACCCCTTGCGGGCTGGTGTCGGCGGTGAAAAATAGTCTGTCTGGGTCCAGCGTGGTAAAATCGGCGTCGTCGCGGCCCCAGGCGTAGCCGATCTGGCCGCCGATATAGAGGCCGCTCCAGGTGAAGATCGGCGCCGGCGGCAGATAGACCGGCGGCGGGCCGCGGTACGGAAGATCGGCCGCGACGGCCGAACCGGCGATGGCGATGGCGATGGCGCCAACCGATGCCAGGAGGATTTGACGGCGCATGGGGTTTTCTCCGTTGAAAAATGAACCTCACAACAACTACGCCATTGTAGCCCGCCCGCAACCGTTATTGGCTGGTGTGCGGCGTTATTTCGGTGACTGTGGCGGGAATGCCACGAAGGCAGCGCCACAAGACCATGACGGCGATAAAAACCCGGCCGCAAGGCCGGGTTTTGTTTTGTAGAAGCCGAGGCCGAGGCCCGCGGCTCAATATTTGGCGACGACCGGGTAGGGATTAAACAGGTCGAACTTGTAGCTGAAGCCGGCCTGGACCTGGTTTTGCTGCAGCCGACGGTGCCCGTTAAGGAATTCGTCCACGGGCAGCCCACCCAAATCCCCATTCCTGATCGTGCCGAAATCGGTAAAGCGGTATTCGGCCCGGATCGACCAATTGTTGGTGATGGCATATTCGATTCCGCCGCCGACCGTCCAGCCCGTGCGGGTGTTCGAACGGCTGGCTGACGCGAAGAAGGGTGGTTCCGAAACCGATACGTCGGTGTTGAAGCCGCCGAAGGCGACACCGCCGGTGGCGTAAATCAAGGCACGATCCCAGGCAATGCCGAGGCGGCCGCGAATCGAACCTTGGATGTCGGCGTTCGAGTGCGCCGTCAGAATGCTGCCATCCGGAAATGCGACCACAGCGGTATTGGTCAGGCTAGTCCCGTCGACCGTTCCTTCGATGCCGAGGACCCATTGGTTGATCTGCCAGTTGTAGCCGACATGGCCGCCGCCGATCACCCCGTTCGGGTTGCCGCCGACGGACGTATCGACAAAGGCGTCGTCTATAAATCCATCGAAGCGATTGGCGCCGGTGCCCCAGGCGTAGCCGACCTGGCCTCCAATATAGATGCCGGTCCAGGTGAAGATCGGCGGCGGCGGGAGATAGACCGGCGGCGGCCCGCGGTACGGAAGATCGGCCGCGAACGCCGCCGATCCGGTGAGAGCGATGGCACCAACCGATGCCAAGAGAAATTTGCGATACATAGTCTTCGTCCTTTCGGGTAATTGAAGTTGGCCGAGTTTACGCGAATTCACTGACCCTTTGCCGGGAAACCGCCTTAACGAATGCCAATTTCCGGCACCGTGACTTATCCGCAACAGAAAGCTCCATTGCCATAATCCTAGCCCGGTTCTTGCGCTGTGCCGGGATCATGCGCAAACCGCGCGACCTGGAACTCAATACCGCGCGGCGACAGGAGCCCAGAAGGGATCGAATTTGTAGCTGAAGCCCGCGCGAACGGCATTTTCGGTCTCGTGATGATTGACGAAGGAGCCGAAGCCAAATGTGTTGGGCGTCGCATCCGCGAAGTGGCCAAAATCCGCGTAGCGGTATTCGGCGCGGATCGACCAATTGCCGGTGACGGCATATTCGATGCCGCCGCCGATGGTCCAGCCAGTGCGGGTTGTCGAGTTTTGGTCGAAGCCTGGAAACCCTGTGACGCTATTTTCGAAGCTAGCGAATTCGGCGCCGCCTGTCGCGTAGAGAAGTGCCCGGTCGAATGCGACGCCGAGACGGCCGCGAATCGATCCTTGCACGGGAACCCTAGTGTCGTAGAGGGCGCCGCCAGGGCTGAAGGATCTGTCGATGCCGGTTCCTTCGATGTCGCCTTCTACCCCAGCGACGAATTGGTTCAGCTGCAAATTATAGCCGATATGAGCGCCGCCAACGACGCCGTTGGGAGTGAAGTCGGTGCCGAAGCCGAACGGAAAGACGGTGAGCGTGTCGGTGCCCCAGGCATAGCCGATTTGGCCCCCGAGGTAGATGCCGGTCCAGGTAAAGAGTGGAACAGCAGGGGGGTAGACGGGCGGCGCCTCGCGGGGGGGAAGATCGGCGGCGAGGGCGGGCGCGGCGGCGGCCAGCGCTGCCGCCGGGAGGAGAAATTTGCGAATCATGGTTGGGTCCCTTTCAGAAGTTCCAATTACCCGCGAAACTGTGTAACCTCGCGAAGCAAGCATCGTGAATCTGGCCAAAATTGGGAAACTTCGAGTGTTTGTGACAGCTTAAAGTAGACTTACAACTTTATATGAAGGTTATCGTGACTTATAATTTCTGACCTAATAGTAATTAACTTTTTAATAACATGAATATCGCGCTAACACGCGTGAAAATATATTTAGAAATATACTTAATAATTTATGTACCATGCGGAGTGCCGATGGGTCGAGCCGGAGGGCCGCCGCGCCTTCCCTTGCCGGTCCTCGCCTGGTTGGCGACGTTGATCTTTGAGGGTCAATCTGCGCAAATGGGTCGAGATGCGGCCGCGCCGCGCGAACTCCGGGAAGATATTCATGACCTCTGCCTGCACCGAAGGGCTCGATACCGGCTTTGTCGCTCTCGGCTACGCCAAAGTTGGCTTTCTCGGCATCGTTCAAGGAATCACCGAGCTGTTGCCGATTTCCTCCACGGCGCATATGCGGATCGTCCCAGCTTTCCTCGGCTGGCAGGATCCGGGGTCGGCGTTTTCGGCCGCGATGCAGGTCGCGGCGCTGGCGGCCGTTATCAGCTATTTTTGGGCCGATGTGCGCGACATCGCGCTGGGTTCGCTCGGCGCCATTCGCCGCCGCGATTTCCAGGATTGGAATTTCCGTTTCGCCGTATGGATTATGCTCGCGACGCTCCCGATCGTCGCCGCCGGACTATTGTTGTCACCCGTCCTCAACGCCTGCCATTCGCCATTGCGCACCCTCACCGTCATCGCCATCGCCTGCGTCGTCATGGCCGCGCTTCTGGCGCTCGCCGAAATTTACTCCCGGCATAAACGGACCCTCGATCACGCGACGCTAAAGGACGCGATGGTCATTGGGCTTGCCCAGATCGGGGCGCTCATTCCCGGAGTTTCGCGGTCGGGATCGACGCTGACCGCGGCCTTGTTCCGTGACCTCGAGCGCGCGGAAGCGGCGCGTTTTTCGTTTCTGCTGGGGGTGCCGGCGATCGCCGGCGCCGGCGCGAAGGAACTATGGGAATTGCATAAAGCGCATCTCGACGCGCATGGCTGGTCGGTCCTGGGGTTCGGCCTCGTGATCGCGTCGCTTTCGGCGTTCGTTGCGATCTGGGGCTTATTGCGGATTCTCGAACGATTCTCGGCCTGGCCTTTTGTCGCCTACCGGGCCTTGATGGGTATCTTCCTGTTCGCCTGTGTTTACTTCGGCTGGCTGCCGAATTGAGCGAAAGCATTTTCAAGCGAAGCGGATGCCGGTTCGGAAAATTTGCGCCATACGGCCAGATCGCAACTAAGATGATGATTTTCGCGTAAAAGCTCGCGGAGGCGGCATGAAGCGACGAGCCCGAAACTGCCGGTCTCGATTCGGGTCTTGTTAACGTTCATCCGTGGAATTTTCGGCCTCGCCCGGAAAGGCATTTGAAGCGGGGCGGCGCAAGGAGGAAACACGCGGTACCCGGGTCATTCGCCGTCCCCGCGTACATAACGCTGCCCGGCGACCGTGGAATTGATCGCCTGCCACTCGCCGTCATGTCCGAATTCCATGCCGGAAGTGATCGACAACATATCGGCGAGACGGCTTCTGGCGCGATTGACGCGGCTTTTCATGGTCCCGATCGCGCAGCCGCAAATCCCCGCCGCCTCTTCGTAGGACAGGCCCGAGGCGCCGATCAGAATCAAGGCTTCGCGCTGATCGCCCGGCAACTGCTGGAGCGCGGCGCGAAAGTCGAGCAGATCCATATGGCCGCTTTGCGCCGGGGCGGTCGCAAGCTTGGCGGCAAAGGTGCCGTCAGGATCGGCGACTTCGCGCCGCCGCTTGCGATATTCCGAGTAATAAATGTTGCGCAAAATCGTAAACAGCCAGGCACGAAGATTAGTCCCTTCGACGAACGTGCCGATGTTGCTCCAGGCCTTCACCAAGGTCTCCTGGACGAGATCGTCGGCGCGATCGAGATTGCCGCACAAGGACACGGCGAAAGCGCGCAGATTGGGGATGACCGAAAGGAGATCCGCGGTGATTTGCGAGCTCGCCGCGCTTTCCCGCGATGGCTCGGTTGCCGCCGGGATTTCCGCCTTTTCCTTATGCGCGGCTGTCACATCCCGTCCTTGCTTAACCGGGAGCTTGAGGCGCTTTCGAGTTGCCGCAAAAGTTCAAGAAAACGCCCTGGCACAGGTTGCGCTAAGACGTCATCGTAGACGCTGCGTAAATGCAGACCGATTTGATCGGCAATCTCGGACCTTGACGCTAGTTTCTTCGCGCGGAGCCCGCCAAAAATTTGGTTTGCGGGCTCGGGGCACGCGGTTTCGCGCCGCTTGCCGGTGGCCTCGAAGTTTTTTACGCCCCCCATCTTGACCAATGTGTTTCTCGGTTTCGCCGGTTTTGTCACTGCAGCTCCCTCGCGACTGCACTATTCATTCGTTTGTCCCGCATTTAACGTTCACCGCCCTATGCCGGGGGAGTATTTTTGTTGATGAAGCAGCGCATCTGCGCCGCATGCGCGTGCGGATTGCTAGCGAAGCGGAATTTGGCTGATCCCTGTTGTGAAGCTTGGCTCGCGCGGAAAACGGGTTATAACCGGCACGGGGGAACGCTTGAAGAGCGAGATGGTTCCCCATGCGGCAACTTTTCTCGGAGTTTTGGAATTCTTCCGCCCGGCAGGATTGATAACGCGCAATATAAAAAGGTGCTCTCCATGCCAATATCCCAGGCAATCTCCTCGCATATCCCCTATCTGCGCCGGTTTTCAAGGGCTCTGACGGGGACGCAGGCCGGGGGAGATGCTTATGTGCTTGCCACGCTGGAGGCCATCGTGGCCGATCCGGCCGAATTTTCGAAATGCGCCGATCCGAGGACGGCGCTCTACCGTCTGTTCCTCAAGGTCTGGGGGACCGTGCCGGTCAATAATCATGTCGACCAGACGTCGTTCACCGGTGACGAAGCCGGGGCGCATCGCAATCTCGAAGCGATTACCTTACGTCCGCGTATCGCGTTCCTTCTCAGTTCGCTCGAAGGCTTCAATACCACCGAAGTCGCGGGCGCGCTCGATTGCACGGTCGAGGAAGCCGCTTCTCTCATCGACGCCGCGGGCAAGGAGATCGCCGACCAAATTCGCACCGATGTCTTGATTGTCGAGGACGAGCCGTTCATTGCGCTCGACCTACAGTCCCTCGTCGAGGAGCAAGGGCACCGCGTCGTCAATGTCGCGCGCACCCATCGCGAGGCGATCGAGGCCGTTAAGCGCGAACGGCCAGGCCTTATCCTCGCGGACATTCAGCTCGCCGACGGAAGCTCGGGTCTCGAAGCGGTCAATCAGATCCTCGAAACGTTCTCCGTGCCGGTGATCTTCATTACCGCTTATCCCGAGCGTTTCTTGACCGGGACGCCGCCGGAGCCCGCCTTTCTCATAACCAAGCCGTTCGGCATCGACAGCCTGAAGGCGGTCATCAGTCAGGCGCTATTTTTCGATCGCAAGTCGCGTCGCAAGGACGCGCCGGAACAAAGCAACAGCCTCGCTTGATCGGGCGCTTCATCTAATTTAGACCAGCGGTCCGCGGCGTTGCTTCAGGGTCCGGCTAAGGATGAAGCCCGCGGCAATCGCCAAGGCGACCAGCGCAAACGGATGCAATCGTTTTGCTACCTCCATGCCGGCCTCAAGAGCGAGGCGTTCGCGCTCGAAGCCGGCTTCGCGCAAAAAATCTAGAATAGGCGCGACGGCCTCGTCATTATTGCTCGCAAACGCAAGCTTTTGGGTTGACGAAATTCCTTTAGTTTCGGTCATTGGGTCGGACTCCAATGCGGCAGGCGTGGCTTGCGCCGCCCTGTCGCGCGACGCGACGGCAATGCAAATTGCCGCGACGCCGAGGTAGAGACTGCCCGTTCCGAGGGCCGCGATCACGGTTCCAACCAACGGCTGGACGAAAATAAAAAGAGCGATTGTAAGAAATATCGAGCAGACGAAGAGACAGCCGATCGCTACGAGAAAGAGCGCGGCCTTTTTAAAAAGGCGCGCGCTCATTTGTTCGACCGGAGCCGTGGCGCCGCTTATCAGCCGGCTAATCAGCGCATTCATTTGCGGCTTAGCGAGCCTCCAAATATGCCTATAAACAAGCCGGCAATCATCGCGATAAGCACCGCCGCCAGGGGATTGTGCTCGATCGTCGTTTCGAGATTCCTGCTCGCTCCGGACACAACATCTTGTGCCTTGCCCGCCGTATCGGAAACCTTTTGCCGCGCGTTACCGGCCGCATCGGAGACAGTGTTTGCCGCCGTTGCGGTCTGTTTGCGAATATAGTCGGAAAATGAGGACGTCAATTTCGTGACATCGTCGCGCAGGGCCGCGAAGTCCGCGGCGAAATCTTCAGGTTTACTGCCCGTCATGTGTGTGCGCTCCCGTTGCGAGGGTTAAGATCCATTCATGGACGCGCTCGGTTTGACGCCGTCGGTGTTCGACTGATCCCCAAGTTCGCCTCCATCATCGAACGTTGTAACCCCGAACCTGAGAATAAGTTGCTCCGGTCTTTCCGGCCGTCCGCGGCGGCTTTCGGCGCTGACGAGCTTGCGGCGTATTCCGGACCCCGCTTTCCGGGATTTGGTTCGCCGGGCTCGAACACGTCAGGATCGGTCATAGGCGGAAGCGGCACATCCCCCGGATTTTCGATCGGCGGCGGCGCTGGATCAGGGTTCGGAATCTCGGCTGGCGGAAGCGGCGGCATGTTGCCTGGCGGGACGCCTCGCCCGGGCCCCGGAGGCTTGGGCACCTGCTGCATATCGCCACACTGATCCACGGTGAGACTCCTTTTGGTCCGGCAATACGGTCGCCCCCGACAGGATGAACCTCCTAAACGCATTCTCGCTCAGCGGGTTCCGAAAAAAACGCCCCACTGCCTGGAACCGGGAAAGCCGAGGCCGCGTTAACTGGCCATCCCCGATTCCTCGCGTTGCGTTTAGAGGTTCGACATGCCGCCACGGGCAAATTGGAAGGGTTACCTCAAGCTGTCGCTTGTCACATGTCGGGTTGCCCTATCCCCCGCCACCAGCGACAAGGAGAAAGTCTCCTTCCACCTTCTGAACAGCGCGACCGGACATCGGCTCAAACAGCAATATGTGGATACGGAAACAGGCGCGATCGTCGACCGCGAGGACAGGGTCAAAGGCTATGAAGTCGGCAAGGGCGACTACGTTACCGTGAGCGACGCGGAACTGGCCGCGATCGAAGTTGAAAGCGCCCACACGATCGACATAGAAAATTTCGTGGCAGGGTCGGAGGTGGACCCTGTCTATCTCGACAAGCGTTACTTTATTGTCCCGGACGACGAGGTTGGACAGGAAGCTTTCTCGGTCATTCGCGAAGCGATGAGCCAGCGCGGCGTCGCCGGTGTTGCCCGCGTTGCGCTGCATGGCCGCGAGCGGTTGATTCTGCTCGAATCGAGAGCGAAAGGAATCATGGGCACGACCTTGCATCACAATTATGAAGTGCGCAGCGACAGCGCATATTTCGACGACATTCCAAACCTCGAGATCGGCAAGGAAATGCTCGACCTTGCTTCCCACATCGTCGAGACGAAGAAAGCGAGTTTCGATCCGGAGAAATTCAAGGATCGTTATCAGGAAGCGGTGCTCGATCTAATTCGCTCAAAGCGCGCGGGGAGGCCGGTGCAGGTTGCACACGTGCCGCGACCAGGCAATGTGATCAACCTTATGGACGCTTTGCGGCGTAGCCTCGGGCCGGAGAAGAGCGCTCAGCTGGAGACGAAGAAATCCCGCGCAGCCGCGTCGAAGCCGAATCCTCGCCGCCGCCCGGCCGCCCGGTCTAAGGCCGCGCCAAGCAAGGAACGCACCAAAAAGGCAAGCTGATGCCTGTGGCGAAAGCGCTCGCAGCCTATCGGCGCAAGCGTGATTTCTCGAAAACCATTGAACCGTCGGGCGGCAATGCGCCGCGCAGAACGGCCGCGCCGAAAACTCTGCGTTTCGTCGTTCAGAAACATGCTGCCCGCCGGTTGCACTGCGATTTTCGGCTCGAACTCGACGGCGTCTTGAGTTAGGCGATCGCCAAAAGGGCCGAGTCTCGTTCCCGGCGACAAACGCCTCGCGGTTCACATCGAAGATCATCCGCTCGAATATGTTGATTTCGAAGGTGTGCGCTTTCGAAAAACACCGCGAAGAAACCGACCATCACATTGAACGCCTGGAGACTATTTTCGATCAATGTGGAGTGGCGGCGCGGGCCATACGCTGCGATGCGATGGATGGAATCTTGGCGGAAGCCAAGGATCTCATGGAGGAGATCGAGGACGGCCAAGTTCACGACGCAGGGGTGCTTGCGGCGGCGCAGACCGTCGAACACTACGAGATTGCGCGTTACGGGACCTTGATTTCTTGGGCTAACCAGCTCGGCATGAGGGAGGCCGGCAAGCTGCTGGGCGAGACCTTGAACGAAGAAAAAAAGACAGACCAGTTGCTCACGCAGCTTGCCGAGTCGAATATCAACCAGAAGGCGGCGTGATCGAGTTCCCCCGCTTTTCCGATGCGGGCCGGGCTCCATCTGCCCGCTTCGGAGAAGCGGGCAGCCAAGTTCCGGCAGGAGCCGGAAGCTTTACCATGACGGGCCAATCGGCAAGCCCGCAAGCAACCGGCAATGGCTTGCGATCGGCGTCATCGCCCGTTTTGAAGCGGCACCGCCATTCGCAAGCGAAACCCGTCGGGCGCGAAATCGGCCGTTACTTCCGCCCCGATTTGCTGCGGCAGCACTCGTTCGAGGAGCATCGAGCCAAATCCGTCGCGGCAAGGCGGCGGCACCGGCTGGTCCGCGAATTCGCTCCATTCGCACAATAGCGCGAGTTCGCCGTCCTTGTCTATCAGGCTCCAGCCGACCTCGACCCGACCTTCCTCCTTGGCAAGGGCGCCATGTCGGGCGGCATTGGTCGTGAGTTCATGGACCGCCATGCCGAGCGGTAGCGCGATCTGCGAAGGCAAATCGACGGCGGGACCCGAGAGGCGAATCCGAAGGCCTTCTTCGTTGAAATAAGGGCTAAGCTCCTGGGTCAGCAATTGTTGAAAGGAAACCGATTGCTGGACTCGCTCGGTCATGACGGCATGGGTCCTGGCGAGCGAAGCGATCCGTCCCGAGAAGGCTTTCTGAAATTCCTCGATATTCGCGGAGGTCTTCGCGGTCGTGGTCATGACTCCTTGCACCATCGCCAGCGTGTTACGGACCCGGTGATGCAACTCGCGGATAAGGAGCGCTTGCTGTTGTTCCGTGCGGACATGATCCGTCACGTCGTTGCCTTCGATGAAGATCCCCGTCACCTCGCCGTTCGCCATGATCGGCTGGGCGACGAAATCGATGTAATGCTCCTCTATCTCGCAATCCGGTGCATCTTGCAGTAGTATACGCGTCTTGCGACCGACGTGAACTTCGCCGGTCTTAAAAATATTCTCCAGGATGCACCGATAATCCTGACCTTCGGATTCAGGCAATCCCTCCCGTAAAGTTTTCCCGAAGAGATCGCGGCCTCCGGCGAGCATCGAAAATGCGACATTGACCAATTCGAATACAAGGTCAGGCCCGCGCAGAACGCACATGAAGCTCGGGGCCTGCATGACCAAACGGCCTAAATGCTGGACCGTCGCCAATACCGTCTGATTGAGAACCTGCATGTTTTCCGCTTGGGGACCGGCCTCGCCCGCGCGCGCCGAATCCAGACCCATCATGACTTTCGATGGATGAAGTTCCGAGATATCCTGAGCAGTCTCAAGCAGGAACGCGACTTGGCCATCGCTGCCGCGGACCGGAACATGGGTGCAGCTCCAAAGATGCTCCTCATTCCGGCCATTGACGGCACATGCGCAGGAAAACACTGGCAACACATTGACGACCCCGTTGTCGCGGACGTGTTCGAGGGATTCCCGCAGGAGCCGACCGCTTTCTCCCGCCGTCGGAAATGCGGTGAAGATATTCGTCCCGACGAGCGCGTCGGGCGAACGCATGGTTTTGTTAAGAAAGGCCCGATTGAAGGCGACTATATTGAAATTCCGGTCCATCACGACGAATGGCGCCGGCAAACTATTAAAAACGGCCTCGAAATTCAGTCGTGTGTCGTGCTTCACCTAGCGGCTCCAGCGAATGTTCTATCGATCCCGTCTTGGCCTAACTATCCACGAAGCCAAGGCCGGGCCCGCCGTTTCCCGGGAAACGAGAAGGACGAGGGCTCGCGGCAAGTCAAGGGGCTGCCAGGCTTGGCTGCCTTATCAGGCGTTGAAATGGAGCTTGACAATTTGGCTGGACGTGCATGCGACAACCCCGCAGTATAACGTTCCCAAAAGGCGCCGTCAAAGGCGCGAGTGGCCGACTCGTCAACGGACAACGTTACCATTAGTTGCATCAAATTGCTGCATTCGCGGCGCGCTTAAGTTACCGGTTCCTCGCCGGCAACAGCAGTGGCGTCGGAAGTGCTCCATTCGTCGATAGGTGAAAAGCCGCCGGGCCGATGTCTTCGATTGACCATATCTCTGCGATAGAACGCCCAGTCCGAGCCGGCGACCATGTTTTCCTGGTTGACGGATCCTCTTTCATCTTTCGCGCGTATTTCCAATCGATCAATCAGCTCGCGAAATACAATTACCGCTCGGACCGTCTGCCGACCGGAGCGGTGCGCCTCTTCTGCACCAAGCTTTTCCAGTTCGTGCGCGATGGGGCGGCGGGGATCAAGCCGACCCATCTGGCGATAATTTTTGACAAATCCGAACATTCATTCCGAAAGGAGCTCTACCCGCCCTACAAGGCCAATCGTTCGGAGCCGCCGGAAGATCTCGTCCCGCAGTTCCCGCTGATGCGAGCCGCCGTACGGGCTTTCGGCCTGACCCCTATCGAGCACGACGGCTATGAGGCCGACGATCTGATCGCGACCTATGCCTGCACGGCGGTCGGGCGCGGCGCCGATGTTTTGATCATTTCAGCCGACAAGGATTTAATGCAGCTCATTGGCCAGGGTGTCGCGATGTATGATCCGGCCTCGGGGGAAGCCGGCGCCAAAGGCGCGCGCGAGGAGCGCAAGATCGGCGTCGAGGAAGTTCGCGCGTATTTCGGCGTGGCCCCCGAAAAAGTCATCGACGTTCAGGCCCTGGCCGGCGACTCCACCGACAATGTGCCAGGCGCGCGCGGGATCGGTTTGAAGACGGCGGCGCAGCTCATCAGCGAATATGGCGATCTCGAGGCCTTGCTCGCCCGCGCCAACGAAATCAAACAACCGAAACGGCGCGAGACCCTGACCGATCCCGAAAGCGTGGCGCTGATCCGGGTTTCGAAACAGCTCGTCTCGCTGGTGCGCGACGTGCCGCTTGAAGTGCCGCTCGAAGATCTTGCGCTTCGTCCGCCGGTTGGAAGGACGCTCGTCGCCTTTCTCAAGGCGATGGAATTTTCCACTATCACCAAGCGCGCCGCCGACGCTTATGCGGTGGACGCGGCCATGATCGAGCCCGATCCGGCTTTTGCGGGACCCGCTGGCTGGCGCGGCCGCGATGGCGAGGCGCCGAGTGAGGGCGTGGAAAGCGCGGAGAAAACGCCGTCGCCGGCGGCAAGCACGCAACCGGAAGGACCCAAAAGAAGCGCCCGCTATGGCGTGCAAACGCAACAAGCCGTCATTGCCACCGGCCCGGGCCACCTCGCCGCCGCGCGTGCCGCCGAGGCGCGTGCGCAAAATTTCGACACCAAGAGCTACGAGACCGTTTCGAGTCTCGAGCAGCTCGACGACTACATCGCCGCCGCGTTCGAGGCGGGCGCGATCGCGATCGACACGGAAACCTCTTCGCTGCAAACCATGCAGGCCGAACTCCTTGGCATCTCTTTGTGCGTCGCGCCGGGGCGCGCTTGCTACGTCCCGTTGCGGCATAGGAGCGAAGACGGCGGCGATCTTTTCGGCGGCAACGATCTTCTGCCCGGCCAATTGCCGGAAGCCCAAGTGCTCGCCCGGCTAAAGCCCCTCCTCGAAGACGCAAGCGTTCTCAAAATCGCGCAAGACATGAAATTCGACTGGCTTATTTTCAAGCAGCGCGGAATCGCGGTGCGGCCGGTCGACGACACCATGCTTTTGTCTTACGTATTGGATGCGGGCCGCACCGGTCAGGGGATGGACGTGCTCAGCGAACAGCATCTTGGCCACAAGCCGATCCAATTCGGCGAAGTGGCCGGCTCGGGCCGCACTTTTATTGGTTTTTCGCGCGTGGCCATCGACAAGGCGACCGAATATTCGGCCGAGGACGCCGACGTGACCTTGCGTCTCTGGCGCGTGTTGAAGCCGCGCCTTCCCGCCGAACATATGACGAATGTTTATGAGACGCTGGAGCGTCCGATGATCGAGGTCCTTGCGCGGATGGAACAGCGCGGGATCATGATCGACCGCGCCATACTCTCAAAGCTATCGGGCGAATTCGCGCAGGACATGGCGCGGCTTGAAACGACGATCCACGAACTCGCCGGGGAGACCTTCAATCTGGGCTCGCCAAAACAGCTCGGCGACATTCTGTTTGGCAAGATGGGCCTATCCGGCGCCAGGAAGA
>Ga0073928_10005709_pt1 | contig 17226 bp, 14 predicted proteins | sample PaiPotPPA55metaG_FD_76969 | JGI IMG/M metagenome (GOLD analysis project Ga0073928, IMG submission 76969) | Iron sulfur acid spring bacterial and archeal communities from Banff, Canada, to study Microbial Dark Matter (Phase II) - Paint Pots PPA... ... | reverse complement strand
TGCGCGGGTCTTGGATGTGCGCCTTCGCAAAGACAATCGACACGACGACCGGCATGCCTATGGCAACGAGCATCACGATTCCCGTTATGGGCAGCATGACGATCGAGATGGCAAGGTCATGATAGAGCGGGCGGCTCTTGGGCACTGCAAGCGCGCGGTTGAGCGCGTACGCTAGCCCCATGAATAGATTCTTCGAGGCCCAAATAACGACAAGGAATGCGATGATGCTGGACACGCCGCGCCCATACACGTACGTGCGCAGGTTTTCGGCGACCGTGTCGTGCAGCGCGGGGGCGAACGTATCGAAAAAACTCAGAAGCTGTCGATCCGCGTTCGGAATGATGAACGAGGCTGCCGTGAGCACCAGCACGAGCAGCGGGAAAATCGCAAAGAGGGCGTTGAATGCGATTGCTTGTGATAAGAACGCGCATCCATCGCGCGAGAAGCGCATTCCGGCCTCTCGGAACGCTAAGATGAGTCGCATCATCCGTTCGGATACTATCGTGGTCCGGCAGTGATATTCCCACTTGCGGCACCGGCGCTCAGCGTCGTGGTCAACGGAAAGGTTGTCCGCTCGTACAATGCGCCGTTCATAAGGGCGGGTCACGTGATGGCGCCGCTCGACCCGTTTGTAACCGGAATTGCGGCCAGTATCGAGTACAGCGGCGGGACGCTCGTCGTTCGCCGTGCCGACCGCTTCGCGCAGGTTCCGATGCCGCTGCAGCATCCTGCACACTTCCAAAGCACGTTCGTCGAAATTGCGCCGCTGCTGCGCACGCTGGGAATTCGTGTTGGCTACGACGCCGCGCGCAGGGCCGTGGTCGTGCAAACGCCGCCGGTCCCGCTCGCTACTCCCACGCCATTCAATGCGGCCGTTCCATTGGCGCCACCGCGCATCGTGTTTACGCCGGTCCCTGCGCCGACCCCGCGCCCAATCGTTAGCGGAACGCCGTCACCGCGGCGCACGCCGTTGCCGTTTGCGACTAGCGTTCCGTCTAAACCGCGATAACCTCCGCGGCGCGCTGGGCGACGTTCTGCAATACGCCCGCATCGAACGGAGATTGCAATCCTGCGCTGCGGACCAACGATTGAAAAGCCATTTCGCCGCCGCGCTTACAGAGCTGCGTGTAGTCGGCCAGCGCGCCGGCGTAGTCGTCGAGCGAGCGAGCCCAAAATTGCAGTGCGCAGCAGAGCGCGAGCGTGTAGTCGATGTAGTAGAACGGCATCAGATACACGTGACGCTGAAGCTGCCAAAAACCGCCGCGCTCCAAATGTTCGATGCCGCCGTAACGACGCCAGGGCATGTAGGTCTCCTCGAGCTGCTTCCAAAACTCGCGACGCTGTTGCGGAGTCGCGCCGGGATTCTCGTACACAAAATGTTGGAAATGATCGACCGCGGCGCCGTACGGCAGGAAGAGCACCGATGTCTTGAGATGCTGAATGCGATATCGCTGCGCGTCCCGACCGAAGAACCGCTCCAGGTGCGGCCACGTCAGAAACTCCATCGACATAGAGTGCACTTCACATGCTTCGAACGTCGGCCACAGGTACTCCGAGACGGGTAAAGCACGACTCGAATACGCTTGGAACGCGTGTCCCATCTCGTGAACTAGCACGTTCACATCATGTGTCGTTCCGTTGAAATTTGCGAAGATGTACGGCAGTCCGTACGTTGGAAACGACGTGCAAAAACCCCCGCCCGCTTTTCCGTCACGCGATTGCAGGTCGAGTAGATCGCGCTGCATCATCATGCCCGCGAAGTTACCGACCTCGCCGCCCAATCCGCCGAATACCTCGCGGGCCGCGCTGAGCATCTGGTCATACGCTTGCGGCGGTTTTGGCGATCCTGCCTTGCTGAAGACGTGTTCGTCCCAAAGCATGAGTTCGTCCACGCCGAGATCCCGTGCCTGCGCCTGCACGATACGCTGCGCGAGCGGAACGATGTCACGGACGATCGCTTCGCGATAGCGCGCCACCTCGGCAGGTCCGTAATCGGTGCGCGTCATGCGCCGGTAACCCAGCTCGATGAAGTTGTGGAACTCCAGTTCCTTCGCCATGCGATCGCGCAGATGCACGAGATCGTCGTAAGTGCGGTCGAGCTGTTCGCTATTGCGCGCGAAAAAGTCCCACTTGGCAAACGCCGCTTCGCGGCGCGCATCGCGATCCGGATGTTCGGCATACTTACCGATCGTCGGAAGATTCAGCCGCTCGCCGCGAAAATCGAACTCGGCGCCGGCGAGTAGTTCGGTGTACTGGTCCTCGATCTTCGATTCGGTGACGGCCAGCGGCTCGATCACGGGATCGAATGCGGTGACGTCAAGCTCCCACCTCGCGAAGAGATACGTGCCGAGCTCGGTTTCGAGCTGTGCGCGCAGTGGAAAGGCAAGGAACTTGCGCTTCATCGCAACGTCGATGCCGGTGACCTTCGGGCGCAGCACATTTAAAGCATCGGCGTCTGCTTTATAATTCGCGTTCTTCGTATCTTGTTGAAAACGCAGTTCTGCGAGCGCGGACCACGTCGCGAAGCTGCGGCGCAGCGCATCCCAACGGCGGAACGCATGGACGGCCTCGTCTACCGAAGCGCCATTTTCCAAGGCGTCGGTAATATCGTCGTATTGCGAACGCAAGTGCTCGAAATCGGGCGCTGCGGCGCGAATATCAGAAAAGCGTTTTGCTGTATCGAGCGGCGGTGATGACGCTAGCATTGCGCTACGCTACACCGCCGCCGCCGCAGACCCTTTCCGCCGCCGCGTGGCAAAATTCAGCAGCGCCAGCACGGCGGCTGCGCCTAGGATTATCCAGCGCGTTTGCAACGAGAAACCGTTGCCGATATGCACGGTAAGAATTGCTACGAGCATGACCAGAATCACCAGTCCCGGGCCGATGCCGTTCAGCAAACCGAGTGCGACGAGAACGCCGCCGATGAGTTCGCTGAGTCCGGAACCGAGCGCATAGATGATGCCCGGACGATACCCGAGCGATTCAAGCCATCCCGCGGTGCCCTTTAAACCGGGCCCGTGGAACCAGCCGAAGAGTTTTTGCGAGCCATGCGCGGCGATTCCCAAGCCAACGATGAGGCGGGCCACGAGCATTACGACATTCATATGAGCCCTTTGCCTTCTTGTCGCTATCAACTTACTTATGATAGCCTTTTAGCAGAAGTTTAGTGAAAGTTACCCAACAATGTCAGCAAGCCGCCCACCGACCGAAACAACAACGCATGCAGCCGAACTCTGTCCGCGTTATCATCGTGCAGTCGAGCTGATCGGCCGGCGTTGGACGGGTGCCATCGTGCGAACGCTCATGAACGGGCCGCGGCGATTCAATGAACTGTTAGCCGCGATCCCAGGCATCTCGGATCGCTTGCTGACCGAACGCCTTCGCGAGCTCGAAGCGGAAAAAGTCGTACGTCGCGAGGTCCGTGCGGACTCGCCGGTGCGGGTTACGTACGAGCTCACGCCATGCGGCTCAGAGCTCGGACCGGCGCTGGATGAAATCGCGCATTGGGCAGAACGCTGGATCGACGTGCCGGAGGCTACCGAAGGCTAGCGGCGTAGTTGCCGCTTTGATGAAGGGTTTTCATGCGATCGTTCTCGCGCTCTTAACCACGGCGCCGGCCGTTGCTGCGCCGGGCTCGTTCGGCGATCTGCATTACCGCTGGGTTGGGCCCGCAGTCATGGGCGGCCGGCTCGATGTGGTCGCCGGCATTCCCGGCGATTCAAAAACACTGTATCTGGGCCATTCGTCGGGCGGCCTTTGGAAATCGGTGAACGGCGGCCTCTCGTTCGAATCCGCTTTCGAATCCGGATCGAGCAGCGCAGTCGGTGCAATTGCGATCGATCCGCACAACCCCAGGCATATCTACATCGGGACCGGTGAGGCTTTTCCGCGCAATACCGCAGATTACGGCGACGGCTTATGGATGAGCGAAGATACGGCGAAGCATTGGCGGCATCTAGGCTTCGACTCGAGCGGGTCCATTGCAAAGATTGCTATCGATCCGCGCGATTCGCGAATCGTCCTGGTCGCCGCGCTCGGGCACGAATTTGCGCCGAGCGCGCAGCGCGGCATCTACCGCAGCGTCGACGGCGGCGAGCATTTCACGCGCGTCCTGTTTGTAAACGATACGACGGGCGGCAGCGATCTCGCGTTCGATCCGAAGCATCCCAACATCGTATACGCCGGCACGTTCGACTTTCTTCGCCGGCCTTGGATCATGCGCAGCGGTGGCCCCGGAAGCGGCTTGTACAAATCGCTCGACGCCGGGAAAACATGGGTGCGATTGACGGATCCGGTTCTCAACAACGGTTTACCGGCCGGTCCTATCAACCGCGTCGGCGTGAGCATTTGCGCGAGCAATCCGGATATCGTTTACACGTTCGTGCCCGTCCGAAAAGGCATGCTCTATCGCACTACCGACGGCGGGAAGCACTGGCAGCTGCGCAACGCCAGTCAAGACATCAACTTCAGGCCGTTCTATTTCTCGCAAGTGCGCTGCGATCCGCACAATCCGCAAAAAGTGTATGCAATCGCGGGTCCGCTGCTGGTTTCCGTCGACGGCGGCACGACTTTTAAGGACGCCGGCGGCGGCGGCGACAACCACGACCTCTGGATCGATCCTACCGACTCCAACCGGCTGCTCAACGGCAGCGACATGGGTTTTCATTATTCGGTGGATGGCGGGAAAACGTGGAATTACGACGACGTGGTCCCGTTCGATCAAATTTACCGCGTGGGCTACGATATGGACGTGCCGTACCACATCATGGGCGGCCTGCAAGACCATGAAGTGTGGTGGGGCCCGAGCGCATTTTTCAACCGAGCCGATGGCCCGAGCGACGGCGATTGGCTCGATATTTCCGATTGGGGCGACGGACAGTATGCGATGGCCGATCCGCGCAACTCGTCAATCGTCTACGAAGACACGCATTTTGGCGATCTGGTCCGCGCAAACCTGAGAACTGGAGAGCGGCGGTACATCTCGCCTCAGCCCATCATCTCGTTCGGTACCGGCGCGTCGACGTACAAATACCGTTTCAATTGGAGCGCGCCGCTGCTGCTCTCACATTTCGATCCCGACGTGCTGTACTTCGGCGGCAACGTGCTGTTTCGTTCCGCCGATCAGGGCAGCACCTGGACCGAGTTTAGTCCCGATCTGACGCAGTGCGATCCTGCGCAAATCGGCCGCAGCGGAGGACCGATTACCTACGATAACACCAACGCGGAAAGCTATTGCACGATCTACACTATCGGCGAGGATGCGAAGGATCCGCGCAGCGTCTGGTACGGAACGGACAACGGCCACATCCAGCTGACGCGCGATGCAGGACGAACGTGGACCGACGTCATCCGCAACGTGCCCGGTCTGCCGCTGCCTGCGCGCGTTTCTTCGCTCTCGCCGTCACCATCGCAGCCGCAGACGGCATACGCGACGTTCGACCGGCACCAATGGGACGATTACCGCTCGTACGCATTCGTAACGAACGATTTCGGACGCACCTGGCGCAGCGTCGCGGCGGGCTTGGACGCGTACGTCCACGTGCTGCGCGAAGATCCCCGCAATCCGAATGTGCTCTACGCCGGAACCGAACGAGGCATTTTCGTTTCGTTCAACGGTGGTACAACGTGGAGCGATCTGCGGCTGCATTTACCGCACGTGCCGGTATACGATTTGCAGATTCACCCGCGCGACAACGATTTGATCGTCGGGTCCCACGGCCGGGGTTTCTACATCTTGGACGATCTCACGCCGTTCCAGCAATGGAATGCGCTGGGCGCTGGGACGCGACCTTATCTGTTCGCGCCGATGCCGGCGTACCGGTACAACGACGGACCGTATCACGAGCACGGGCGCGGCGCATTCGTTTCGGACAATAAACCGTATGGTGCGCTCGCGACGCTGTATCTGCCCAAAGCGCCTGCGCCGGCGCGAGCCAAATCCAAACCTACGGTCCGCGTTCGCGTGTTGGATTCGACCGGCAAAGAGATCGACGTTTTCGAAGCACCCGTGCATACCGGCTTTAACCGTTTCGCATGGGACTTGCATACGGAACCGCCCGGCGGTTTGGCCGCGGTACAGGATCGCCGGTTCTTTTATATTTTCTATCCCATGTCGATCGAAGGCCCGCAGGTCTTGCCCGGCACGTACACGCTCGAGGTTGCGGCGCCCGGACAGACGCTTCGCGCACCGGTCACAGTGCTGATGGATCCGCGCAATACGACCGCACGGGCAGATCTTCAAGCGCAGTACGATGCCCTCGCGCAGCTCGCTGCCCTGCAGGAGCGTGTCGAACGCACGATCGCACAGCTCGATGCTTTGCATGCAAAAATCGCGCGTTCGCATTCGGCCGGTCTTGCCGGATTTGACGCGGCCATCGCGCAACAGCTCGATCGCGTTCGCAATGCGGAGCCGAGCGGCTACCGAGCACCTGCGCAACTTAGCGAACAAATCGCTTACTTGCGTGACACAATCGAACAGTATGCGGGCGCGCCGACGCAGGCGCAGGAAGACTTCATCAAGCAATATTCCGATCGGATGGACGCAATCGCGAAAGACGTCGACGCAATGCTGAGCGCGAACGCTCGAGAAATGCAAACGCTAAAGGCTCTATGAAAAACTACAGCGTTTGGAAGTCGATACTTCAAAACGGCTTCTGGCTGCCGCTCTTTTTCCAGGATACGGCGCTTCCCGCAATCGCCATACCCGCTTCGGTTGCCACGCTGGCGCCCGGCGATCACGTGCGAGTCCTCGCGGTAATCGTCGCGCTGATGTCGTTTGTTTCGATGATCGTTCCGCCAATCGCGGGCGCGATCTCCGATGCGCTCACCCGCCGCGGAATACCGCGCCGGATTCCAATTTGGGTTGGGGCTGCTCTCGATGTCTCGTGTCTGATCATGTTGTCCCAAGTCCATACCGTCGGACTCTTTCTGACGTTCGTTCTGCTGGCGACGATGGGTGCGAACATCAGTCTGGCCGCGTACCAGGCGCTCATTCCCGACGTCGTTCCGAAGGATGCGTGGGGGAGGGCGTCCGGTATCCGCAGCGTCGCGATGCTGGTCGGGACAATCTTAGGTTTTGGCGTGGCGGCCGGTACGCCGCCGCCCACAACGTTCATCGGCGTCAGCGTAGCCATCGGCGTAGGCGCATTGCTCTTGCTCGCGGAGCCCGAACGTTCCACGCGCGAGCCGAAGGAACACGCGCACATTAGCGACTGGCACGACTTCACGATCGTTTTCATCGCGCGCGCATTTTTGGCGTTCGGTCTTGCGCTGCTGATGACGTTCGTGCTGTATTTCTTTCGCGATATCTTGCATGTCGGCAATCCGTCGGTTGGTACGGCGCTCGTCGGCGTCGCCTCACTGGTTGGTGCAATTATCTCGAGCATCTACCTGGGCTGGCTGTCCGATCGCGTGCCGCGTAAGATCGTCGTCGCGCTGTGCGGCGTGCCGATGACGCTTGCCGCGGCGGGCTTCGCGATTACGCCGGATCCGCATTGGATGTACGCTTACGCCTTATTGTTCGGAGTGGGCTTTGGCGGAATCATGTCGACGGGTTGGGCACTGGCGATCGACAGCGTACCGAAGCTTCGCGACGTCGCCCGCGACCTTGGCATATGGGGCATCGCGCAAAACTTTCCGCAGGTTATCGCGCCGCTCGCGGGCGGGGCGGTGCTCGCGGCGTATGGGTATTCGCAGGCCGGATATCGCGTATTGTTCTTTACGGCTGCGGCCAGTTTTGCACTTGGATCCGTTACGGTGCTCGCAGTTGGGAAGAAACCGCTCATCCCGTGGTGGGGCGCGCCCATGCGCATCGCTTCAGGGATAGTTGTGGGGATCTATCTGCGTTCTGCCTATCGCATTCGCTCGTGGGGAGCGCTCGAGCGTAAACGCGGACCATCCCTCGTCATATCCAATCATCAGATCGAGATCGACCTGATGGCCATCATGGCGGCGTTCGTTCTGCAAGGCGGGTGGCGCACACCGATCCTGACTGCGTCGGCGAAGCTCATGTACGAGCCCGGATTCTTGGCTCTGCGCATACCGTGGCTTTGGCGCGTTCTTTACAACGTAAATCTCGGCTGGCTGTTCGAAGGCTTGGGATTGATGCCGCTCGAGAACGAGTTGCAGTCACGATCGGTTGCACGCTGGGCGTGGGGCGCGGAGCGCCGTCACGGCGTCTTACCACTCGATCAGGTCTTTAAACCGGGCGCGATCGCCCTCCACGGTCTAAGCGGCATGACGTCTCGCGATCTTTTTCGCGCCCGCAACTTCAAACGCGCTCAAGAAACTTATGTGCGGCTCTCCGATTTGCTGCCGGTGCATCGAAAGGAAGCGTTCGACGACATGCGTGCGGGCGTCGAGCGCGATCTTGCTAGGATCGAAGATGCACTGCAGCGCGGAGCCACATTCTATGTCACGCCGGAGGGAGAATATCCGAGCGACGGCGCGATGCTGCCCTTCCGCGGTATTTGGGACCGGCTCGCGCCTCATGCACAGAGCGTCTATCTAGCCGCGATCAGCTACGATCCGTTCGTGGGAGGCAGGCTCTCGCAGCTGTACCGCATCGTTCGTTTAAGAAGTAAGGAAAACGTCGTTGCAGAGCTGCAAGCAGCGCGGCCCGTCACCACGAGCGCGCTGCTGAGCGAGTGGCTGGTCAATCTCGGGACGCCGTTTACAGAAGATGAAGCAGTGACCGCGGTCGAGCAGCGGCTGCGAACGCTTCCCGAAGGATTGTTCGTCGATCCCGAGCTGCAACGCAACACGCGCGCGCTGGTTCGTCAGGCCGTCGGTAACGTGCGCAAGTACGGCCGCAAGCATCCGCAGTTCCCTCAGACCCCGGACATGGTGAATTTCCAAGCGCGGTTCTTTGCCGAGACGCTGCAAGGACTCGAACAGAGCCACGCTGCCTTGCGCGTGCAGCATGCGAGCGTGTTTAACGATCCCTCACCTGTCGGTATAGTCTCGGGGTCAGGTGAACTTCCATTGAACTAGACACACAAAGGTAAAGAGCCGCGAGGTCGTCCTCACGGCTCTTCCTGTTTTTCCTACCTCGCCGGGCCTTCCGCCTCAGCAAGCAGCCGGCTTACAGCGGGTACAGTTGGAGCTCAAACTTCGGGAGGCTTCGTGATGCACGGCTCACCTTTGATCTGGATCGCCGCCGGCATATGCATCGGCGTCCTGCTCTCGTTTGCGTGGGCCCGTTTTCGTTTACATCAAACAGGGGAAGACAAGCCCGAGGATGTGATGACCGCCGTCGTGACGACCGGTTCGGTAAACATCGTGCGCCCGAACGTGCAAACTATCGAGGGTCTCGAAATACAATACGGCCCCGAGGGCTTAGTGCGTTCCGTTCGAGTCGGTGCAATGAATGCCGAACATAAGGAACTGCTGCTCACGATGGACGCCGTCGTCTGGCGAACGCTTCCAAACGCACAAAAGCAAGAAGTGCTCGCCGCTGCGCGCAGCACCTGGGCCTCCAAAATGTGCCCCGACGGCCCGGATATTGCTTACGTCGTACTAAAAACGGAAGCCGGCGAAATCGTGGGACGCGCCGACCCGCATTCGGTTACGATAAAGTAAGTCTGGGCTGCGTGGCGGCTTAGTTTCTGAGCAACTGCGGAAATTGGCGGCGCAGGTTCGCCAGTTTCGGCCTGTCGTTGATCATCACGTACGGGTTGTACGGATTGTGCGCGACGAAATCTTGGTGGTAATCTTCCGCCGGATAGAACGCCGCAAAGGGCGCGAGTTTGGTCACGATGGGCGCGTTGTAGGCGTGGTCGCGTTCGAGCTGCGCGATATATTGCTGCGCCGCAAGTTTTTGTTCGTTGGTCGTGTAGAAAATCTCGGAGCGGTACTGCGTGCCCTCATCGGGACCCTGGCGGTTCATCTCGGTTGGATCGTGCGCGACCAGAAAATACACTTGCATGAGTTGGCGGAATGAGATCTTCGAGGGATCGTATGTAACGTCCACGGACTCAGCATGCCCGGTCGTTCCCGTACTGACGGTTTCGTAATGCGCCGTCGCCGCGCTGCCGCCCGAATATCCGGCAACTGCGTTCGTAACCCCGCGCAGGTCTTTGAAGACGGCCTGCATGCCCCAGAAACATCCGCCGGCCAAAACAACGTGTTGAAGCGCCAGAAACACCGCTATATGTAGCATCCGCATACCTCAAGAACGCACGAACCCGTCCTCCGGATGACTGAACGAGACGCCGGAAACTTCAGAGGGCGAGCCGGGGGCCCCAACCGGCAAAGATTGCCGTGCCCGTCCCGGGACGTTCCAGCGTCGGGCGAGGGTATCTTGGCGGTAAAGCGGTCGTTTTCATCACTTCAGGCGTCCTTCCAACTAATTTATTAGTAGTATAGCCGGACCCCGAGCCAAAGTCAACTAATAAATTAGTTTTCGCCAAAGAAAAAGGCGGCCGGCGGCGAATCGGCCTGGACTTTGCCTGACCTGAGTACTGCCGAGGCGCGCCGCATCGCGCTTGCCGCACAAGGCTTCCTGCGCACACCCCCGGCTCGGATCGGTCCGTCGCGTATCCGCGGCCTCATCGAGGATCTCGGCGCGGTGCAGATCGATTCGGTAAACGTACTCGTGCGTTCACAGTATTTGCCTGCGTTTTCGCGGCTCGGCGTTTACGATCTGTCGCTTTTGGACCGCGTGGCGTATGGAAAACCACGGCGCGTGTTCGAGTATTTCGGCCATGAAGCATCGCTGCTGCCGATCGAGGTGCATCCGCTTCTACGCTGGCGAATGGAGCAGGCCCGTAAAGGGATCGGCGTTTGGAACCTCGTCGCGCGCGTGGGGCGCGAGCGAAAGGATCTGGTGCGGCGCGTACGCGCGGCATTCCGGGAGCGCGGACCGCTTAGCGCATCGGATTTTTCAGACGCCAAGAGCACCGGCAGCTGGTGGGGATGGACGGATACAAAACGCGCCGTGGGGTTCTTGTACTGGTGCGGAGAGATCACGCCGGTGAAAAGGCGGACCAGCCTCGAACGCATTTACGATCTGACCGAGCGCGTTATTCCGCAACCGGTGTTGCAGATCCACGTTGCCGAAGAAGAAGCTCACCGCCAACTGGTCGAGCGCGCGGCAAAAGCGTTCGGGGTCGCGACGGAAGCGGACCTGCGCGATTATTTTCGTTTACCGCTCCTTGGAGCGCGGCGTGCGCTCGCCGAGCTGGTCGAATCGAACGTCCTCGTTCCCGTCAAGGTCGAGGGCTGGAAACAGCAAGCATATCTTTATCGCGATGTGCGTAAGCCGCGCAAAGCCGAAGCGAGCGCTTTGCTTTCACCGTTTGACTCACTCGTATGGAATCGTCAACGTACGAACCGGCTCTTTGACTTTCAATACCGCATTGAAATCTACACACCGGCGCATAAACGCTTGCACGGCTATTACGTGCTGCCCTACTTACTGGACGAGAATCTGGTGGCGCGGGTCGATCTCAAATCCGATCGACAATCGTCCACGCTGCTGGTACATGCGGTTCACTATGAGCGCGGTTTCGAGCGGCGGAATGTGACTGCGCGTCTACGCGAGGATCTCAAGAGAATGGCGCAGTGGCTTGGGCTGGCTCGCGTGAAGCTGCCTTCTTGAGCTAGGCTACCATGGGCTCGACGATCGCCAGCGCCCAACCGTTGGAAGTGCGCGTGCGCATCAGGTAGCCCTTCGGCGTGCGATCGTAAACGTGATAACCGGCATTGATTGCCGCTGCGAGTGTCGGAAATACCGTCAGGCCTTGCATCGTATTCACCTCTTCTTGCTCTGACGCTTAAAACTACCCCATAGCGTGGTGGGTTGTTTCAGCGTGCTCCAACGCCGCGTTCCAGATCGCTTAGTGCCCAACGGCCATACACGAGGTTCGAATAGCGATCCACCAGCAGCGATAGAAACCGTATGGCGCGCTTGCGCGAATCTTCGCCCGGCAGCTTTTCGTAGAGCACCGCGAGTTCCCACGCAGCCCGCGCGTAGGTGCCGTCAGTGCCGTTTTTTGACAGCGTCCAATAGCGTTTCTCGAGCGTCTGCGCGCCGCCGGCCTCGCTCTGAGCGAGGATCGCAGCAACAAGCGATTTTGGGTCGTTCGGCGTTTCCACGACGAATGGCGTCGACGTCGAAACCGGCGATCCCGTCGCACGCGGCGATGCACTCGAATGTGGCGAGGCCGTCGGAGCCGGCGATTGCGTACCGGCCCAGTGTGGCCACGGCCGAACGCCAACGCCGCGGCCGAGATCCTTTGCAGCATACTGCGCGTATGGCGTATCGCTAAAACTATCGTGGACAAATCGCAGTGCGGCTACCGCACGCGACTGGGCATCGGAACCCGGCAATTCTTCATACAGCGTAGCCAGATTCCAAGCCGTTGCGGGCAGCCACGGGTCGTCCGGATAGCGCGTGAACCAGTCGCGCAGCGCGTCCTCGATGAGCAGCGCATCATGCTGAATTGAATCCGGGTGGAAGCGCGCGTGATGCAAATCGTCTTTGAGCGCGAAGATCTTGTGCCGGATGCCAAACGGGCTCAGCTTCAATCGGCCGAAATATTCGTCGGCAGGCGCCAGCGCCGTAATGGAAACGGGGCCGCGAGATGCGGCCCCGTTTGCAGACGCTAAACTTAGCACGAGAAGTGCCACCCCACAGACAGCCGCGATTCGATGCTTTCTTGCCATCTCTGGGTAGTCGTCTTTCGCCAGCTCGCCTCGCGATCCTTGGCAGACGTCTAACCCCTCGCTAGCATGCTTGCTGTATCGTTGAAGTATGGTTGCCGACATACCGCCGGCGGTCGTGCAGATCGCGCAGCGCGTGCCAGGCCAAGAGATGGGCGTCGTCATGTACCGGCTTCGTCGAACGTTTGACGTGCATGCCGGTCCGATGCATCGTCACGATGAACTCGAGCTCGTGCTTGTCAGTCAAGACGGACGAACGGTTAAAGTGCGCGTCGTTCGTTCGGTTGTGGGCGGCAAAGCTGCGGACGCGGCCGGACGCGCGGATATTGAAAATCAATACGAGCATCCTAATGCGAGCGACGTTTTCCGCTGGCCCTTCGATCCACGCTATGTCGCGGAATACGGCTTCCAAGTCGTCGACCCGCATGCGTATCGTTTCTCGAGCTCCATTCACGATACCGTCCACGGCAGCGGCGTGTTCTCTACGGACGCGGCCGGGAATGTCGTTCACTTTCAGTACACGCCGAACGTCCTTCCGAAGTATACTTCGTCTGGAACCGTGACCGACGAGCGATCGGAAGTATTGCCGAAGTACTGGTTCTTAACCAGTGAGACGTATGAGTACTCGGGCCATTACGCAATATTCGGCGGCGGAGCGAGCGTGCTCATCCAGTACGACCAATTCAAGCGCTTTGCCGACTTGCCTTCGGCACTTTCGGCACTCGACGCTCCGGGCATGTGAATCAAGAGTCACAAGATCGGAAGAGCGGTTCGTTATATGCGTATCTGCAAGGAGGTACGGATGCGCAGAAACACGGTTGCCGCGGTACTCGCGGCATGCATTGTCTTGGCGCTCGCAGCGTTGGCGGGATCGAAACTGCAGCAGTCCGGCTCGTCCTCAGCGTCATCACAACTAGAGAGCGTCAGCGTCGCAAAGCGGAGCGGTATGGCGGCGGATTTATATGGCGCACCGCAGGGTCAGGCGATGCCTGCTCCAACTGCGCGCGCGCAAGCGAATGATTCACTTGCGGCGCCGCAGATCGCGCGTACGGGCAAAGTCAGCCTTTTCGTAGGCAGCGTCGATAATGCGGTTGCGTCCCTTACGGCTATTGCGCACCGGCAATCCGGAGACGTTTTCTCTTTGCAAGTCGATAACGCGAGCGCGGCGGCCAATGCAAGCGGCGAGATGGACATTCGCGTCCCGGCGCAGCGGTTCGAGGAAACGATGAGCGCGATCGGTCAGACCGGAAAGATTCGCGAGCGTTCGGTGAGCGCTCAAGACCTGACGGGCAACATCACCGACTCGTCCGCTCGGCTGCGCAACCTGCGCCGAACGGAAGCGGACATTCGAAAAATCATGGACCGCTCGGGCACAGTCGGTCAAGTTTTGAATGCCGAAAATCAGCTCTCTCAAGTGCGAGAACAGATTGAAACGCTCGAATCGGATCTGAAGACGATGCACTCGCAGGTCGTCTATTCCACGATCAGCGTCACACTCGAAGCAGAGGCGGCAAACGCGCCTGTCGAGCCAAAAGCAGCATCTCAGCTTGCCACGGCGTGGCATGCGGCGCTGCATGCGCTCTCGCAAACCACTGTTGCGCTTATCGCATTCTTATTATGGCTGGTCGTTTTTGCGCCATATATCGTGCTGGTCGCCATCGCGGGCCTCGTCATTTACGCGCAATTACGCAAGAGGCGGGGTGTTTTGCAACCTTAGCGGTTGCAATTGTGTCCCGGATATGAGATGCCTACAAGCATCACACCCCTGCGCGATCTTTCGAGTGGTCGAACAATTGCGCCACCCGAAGGAAATTCTTATCTCCAGCTTTACCAACTTAGGTCTTAATTCCGCGCTGCTACGTGCCCTCGAAAAGCTCGGCTTCACCGAGGAAACGGCAGTCCAGCGCCTAGCCATTCCCCCAGCGATAGCCGGCCGTGACGTGCTGGCAACGGCCCCCACCGGCAGCGGAAAATCCGCCGCGTTCGGCCTGCCTCTCCTGGAAGCGCTGCTCCAGCAGCCACTCGGAAAAACCCGAGCCCTCGTTCTCGTTCCCACGCGCGAGCTTGCGCAGCAGGTAGCGGAGCACATCACCGAACTGGCCGCATTCACAAAGGTGCGCGTCGCGGTCATCCACGGCGGCGTAGGGATGCAGCCTCAAATTCAAGCCTTTCGCAGTGGCACCGAAATCATCGTGGCAACGCCCGGACGGCTCATCGATTTGATGATGCAGCGCGAAGCGCGCTTGGGCGACGTTCGTTACCTGGTGCTCGACGAAGCTGACCGCATGCTGGACATGGGGTTCTTACCGGCTGTGCGGCGCATCATCGGCCGTTTACCGGAACGTCAAACGCTGTTTTTCTCGGCAACCCTTGCAGGCGATGCCGGAACGCTCTCGCGTGAACTGCTGAACGATCCCGTGCGTATCAACTTGACGCAGAACGCGGGAACCGTGGAAACGATCTCACAATCGGTGTACGCGATCGAGCAGCACAAGAAAACAGAGCTGCTGGTCGATTTACTCAAGGGTAATACGATTTACAGCGCTATTGTCTTCACCAGAACCAAGGCAAGAGCGGATCGCGTCGCCAACGCGCTGATGAAGCACAACGTAAAAACGGAACTGATCCACGGCGATCGATCGCAGGCACAGCGCACACGCGCGCTCGAGTCGTTTAAACGTGGAAAATCACGCGTACTCGTCGCCACCGATATCGCAGCCCGCGGCATCGACATTCTCGACCTGGGCCATGTTATTAACTACGACGTACCCGCAGAGGCGTCCGACTACGTGCATCGCGTCGGGAGAACCGCTCGGATGGAAAAGCCGGGCGACGCGATAACGTTCGTCTCCTACGAGGAAGCGGAGCTTTTCGGTTCGATCGAGCGCATCATCGGCAAACGGTTGGAGCGAACCCCGCATCCCTTAGCCGATGCGGCAACCGGAACGAAATTGCAAGCACCGTCAGTGGCCCGACGCAGAACGTTCCAGCGCCGCCGCCGGTAGTGCTATAATGGCGCCATGAAGCGCTTACTCATCGTGGCGGCGATTGTGCTTATGTCCAACGCCGTCATTCCGGCCATGGCGCTACCGACAGCGCCCCACCCCGTGAAGGTTACCACTTGTCAGCCGTCGCGAAATGTGACGGCTACCGGCGGATTCGTCCGCGGTTTCTACCCTCCCGGACCGTACTATTGGCCCACCGTATACGGCTATCGTTATTATCAGCCGCCGGTGCGCACGAGTAATCCCACGCTCTCGATCGATTACACGAACGCGACGGATAAGCCGATGACGCAAATCGAATTCGGTTTGGTCGCCAACGGCAATCTGGTTGCCGAAGTGAAGGACGTCGGAACGTTTTCTCCCGGCGTAGAAATCAAGCACCAATTCGGGCTGAGCCCCAACGTCTTTCCGCTGAGCACCGGATTGGCGCGCTGCGTACCGCTAAAAATCACGTTCGCGGACGGTACGAAGTGGAGAAGTCCGCATTTACCTGCACTCAAGCATAAGCTCGGCATGTAACTAAGGGCTGAACGCCCTAATCGTGTCCACAAACACGTCTCCATAGCGTTCGAGTTTAACGTCCCCGACGCCGCCGATTCTCCGAAACTCGTTCAAAGTGCGAGGTTTGCGCTCCGCGAGTTCGCGGAGCGTCGCATCGGAGAACACGACGTACGGGGGAACGCCCTGCTCGTCGGCGATTTGCTTGCGCACGCTTCGCAGCGTTTGAAAGAGATCGTCGTCGAGGGGACGTTCGATCCGATCCGCTTTTCTGCCGCGCGTCTTTCTCTCGTTGTGAACGGCGCGCGGCTTTGCGAACTCATACGAGCGCTGCTCTTTGAGCGCGCGCATACCGTCTTCAGTTAATAACAGCGTTCGCCGCTCCGGGTCGCGCTCCAAATGCCCGAGACGAAGCAACTCAGAGATAAACGATTGCCATGCGGCTTTACTGTGCTCGAGTCCGATGCCGAACGTCGAAAGCGCGTCGTGACCCCACGATCGAACCTTTTCCGTCGCTCGTCCAAGAAGCACGTCGATGACGTGGTGCTCCCCCGTTGAGAATCCGCTGGCGCTTCGAATGCGATAAACGCACGAGAGGATCTTCCTGGCGGCGGTCGTTCCGTCGAAACGCTCGACGGGTTGAAGGCAGTTATCGCAGTTGTCACACCGCTCGACGACGCTGGTGTCACCAAAATATCGCAACACGTGCGCTCGACGGCAGTGAACGGTGACGGCGAAATCGAGGATTTCTCCCAAGAGACGCTCGGCTTGCCCGCGCTCTGAGGGATCTTCGATTTGACGAATGAAATGGCGGTGCTTGGCAGCGTCGCCACCGCTGAAGAAGAGCGCACACTCGCTCGGTAGTCCGTCCCGGCCCGCGCGTCCGGTTTCTTGGTAATAACCTTCGATCGTCTTTGGGATGTCGTAGTGAACAACGTACCTGACGTTGGGCTTGTCGATGCCCATGCCGAAGGCGATGGTCGCGCAGATGACGCGGATCTCATCGCGGATAAACAATTCTTGATTTCGCGCACGTTCTTGCGCCGTGAGGCCAGCATGA
>Ga0073928_10005708_pt1 | contig 17232 bp, 12 predicted proteins | sample PaiPotPPA55metaG_FD_76969 | JGI IMG/M metagenome (GOLD analysis project Ga0073928, IMG submission 76969) | Iron sulfur acid spring bacterial and archeal communities from Banff, Canada, to study Microbial Dark Matter (Phase II) - Paint Pots PPA... ... | reverse complement strand
TCCCCGCACCGGGTCTTCTGGGAACGAACGCTTCCACGCGCGCCGGCGCGCTGGTCGTTCAGGCCACGTTGAATTCCCGCGGGCAAGTCGTCAACTACGAAATCCTGTCCGGCCCGGACGATCGGGCGGTTCGCCGCCAGCTCGATCAGGTGTTGCTCTTCTCGCGTTTCCGTCCCCAGATGAGTTTCGGACGGCCCACCTCGGGCGGGCACGTGATCATCAGCTTCAGCGAAGTCCGCGTGACCGGCTGAAACGCGCTTTTTGGCCGAGAGACAATTTCAGCATTGGCCTGCCCGAAACGCCCTCTTTTTCGAGAGACAATGGACAATTTGTCTCTCAACCTCGAACCAGCCGAGCTGTTGCCTAAGCGCTGCCTTGACTCGCCTTTGCCGGGCCGCTAGAGTGGTTTTTGTTTCCGTGCAGAGGCGCGAGGGGAGCGGGGGACGGCTGCCAATCCCGGCCATGAGACTACGATTTCTTTGTGCGTGCGTTGTAGCCTTTTTGTTCGCGACCGTGTATGGGGCCGCGGCGGCGCCGCAGGCATCCCGCGCTTCCGGGCCGCGCGGGATCAGCCTGGAGTCGAGCGAGCAGCTCTTCGCCACGATGTGCGCTCTGGACGCGGCAGGCTTTGACGCGGAGGCAGTTGCCGGTCCGGTACCGGCTTCGGTCGCTTCGCTGCGGCGGGATCTTCTTCAGCTCCAAGGACCCGCGGTGGAGGCGGTGCGCGCGTTTTATCGCGATCACCAGCTTGCGGATCCGGAAGAGACGCTCTCTCGCTACATCTCTTTTGCGCTGATGCTCGGACCTTCTCCGAAATTCAATTACCTGGTTACCCACGACCAGCTTCCCCCGGATGTGCTGACGATCGAAGGCTTCAATGACTTGCTGGCCGCCTTCTATGCCGAAGCGAATCTGGCGCGACGATGGACGCAGGTCGAGGCCGACTACAACGCGCAGATCCGCCGGCTGGAAGGACCTGTTCGCAATGTCGTGATGGTCACCTCGGGCTACCTGCGTGAAATCCAGAAACCCTCGGCGCGCAGCTTCACGATTGTGGTGGAGGCCCTGGTGGGAAACCGGACCAACTTCCGCAGCTATGGCGAGCGTTACGCGGTGGTGGTCGGTGCAGCAACAGAGCTGCCGCTGGATACGATCCGCCACGCCTACCTCCACTTTCTATTGGATCCGCTGGCGCTGCGCTATCGCGAGGCGGTCGAGAGCAAGCGCGCGCTGCTCGAAGCAGCGGCCCGCGCCCCGCGGCTGCCGCGGATCTACCAAAAGGACTTTGTCGCGTTTCTGACGGAGTGCTTGATCCGGGCCGCGGAGCTGCGCCTGCGGCGGCTGACTCCGGCGCAGACGGACGTGGCGCTTTTTGATTTCGACCGCAACGGATTCGTTCTCGTGCGTCCACTCCTCGCGCGCCTCGAAGCGTTCGAGAAGGCCGAGCCGGCGATGACGTATTACTATCCCGACCTGATCAAGGGGATTGATCTGGCCGCCGAGCAAAGGCGTTTGCAGAAGATCGAGTTTGCCTCGGCGGACGCACCCGTCAGCGAGACGCCTGAGGATTCGCACCCGGCGCCGCCTTCGGAACTCGAACTGTGGCTCGACGAGGGCGACCGCGATATCGCGCTGCAAGACGGCAAGAGCGCCACCGAGGTATTCGAACGTATCCTGGCGAAATATCCCGATGTGCCCCGCGCCGTCTATGGTTTGGCAGTGGCTTCGGTCCTGCAAAAAAACATCGAGAGGGCCAAGGTGTTTTTCCAGCAACTGGTGGCGGCTTCGGCGCCCGCCGGCGCCACGGATGCATCCAGCCCGGTGGATCCGAAGATTCTTGCCTGGTCTCACGTGTATCTGGGGCGCATCCACGACCGGGAAGGGAATCGCGACCTCGCGCTGAGTGAGTATCGCGCGGCGCTCGCAGTGGAAGGAGCGCCGGAAGCGGCCCGGCTGGCGGCACAACACGGTGTGGAAGCGGAGACGAAGGTGTCCCCCAGTTCCCCGCCGCAAGAGCGCTGAAAGAAACTGGGAGAGGTGGAAAATGATTCGGGTGAATTGGATTCGTTCCGCGCTTCTCTGCCTGAGCGTTCTTGAGACGGTGAATTTCGCGATGGCCGCACCACAGCCGGGATCCGGGCAGAGCCAGGCGCAGCAGCAGACTGCGAAGCCGCCTGCGACTCCGGCGAAGGGCCAGCCTGCCGCGGATGCGCCGAAGGCGAGCCAGCAGGAGCAGTCGGACTATGAAGCCTTCTACGCCGTGAAGCCGGAAGATGCCGGCCGCCAGATCCTGCTCGGTGAGGATTTTCTCAAGAAGTATCCGGCGAGCGGCTACCGCGCGTTTGTCTATTCGCGGCTCGCCCAACAGTACTTCAACAAAGGCCAGATGGAGCAGATGTACGCGGCGGGAGAAAAGGCGCTGGCACTCAATCCGGACGACGTGGACGTGTTGTCCCTGGTGGGGTGGGCGCTCCCGCACAGCTACAATGCAAACGAACTTGACGCGGCGCAGCGGCTCGATAAAGCGGAGAAGTATTCGCGGCGTTGCCTGGAACTGCTGCCGGGCGTGCCCAAACCTCCGGGGATGGCCGATGACCAGTTCACTCTCGTCAAGAATCAGCGCCTGGCCCACTGCCACAGCGGCCTGGGGCTGGTTTTCCATTGGAAGCAGGACTTTGCCCAGTCCGTGCCGGAGCTTGAGAAGGCCACGCAGCTCGTCCCGGATCCCGACCTGACCGATCTGTATGTGCTGGGGTTTGACCTCGAGCAGCTCAAGCGCTACGCGGAGGCGTCCGCGGCGTTCCAAAAATGCAGCAAGACTTCCTGGGCGCTGCAGGACCAGTGCAAGGAAGGGTTGGCGGCATCAAAGAAACTCGGCGCCGCGCAGCCGCCCGCGAAGCCGTAACGCCATGCAGGTTCCATGAACGAAGTGGAGCGAGAGAATCTCGAGGCCGCACTCGGACACCGTTTTCGCCAGACCGAGAGGCTGGAACGCGCGCTGACCCATAGCTCTCATCACATGGAGGTCGCGGGCTCGGGCCCGGACAACGAGCGGCTGGAGTTTCTCGGCGATTGTGTGCTGGGGCTGGTGGTCAGCGAGCACCTGATGCGGACGTGTCCGGAGTGGGACTCGGGAATGCTGTCGCAGGCGCGGGCACGGCTGGTGAGCGCGCATTCGATTCAGTCAGCCGCCCAGGCATTGAATCTGGGCAGCTACCTGCGTTTGGGGCCAGCGGAGGAAAAGACCGGAGGGCGCGAGAAGCGCAATCTGCTGGCGGATGCCTATGAAGCGGTTGTCGCAGCGATTTATCTGGACGGAGGGCTGGAAGCGGCGGCGGATTTTGTCCGGCGCTCTCTGCTGGAGGGAGCGGCAGCCGGTGGGACGTTGGGCGGGCCGGACCCGAAATCAGCCCTGCAGGAATGGCTTCAGGGCCGGGGGCTGCGGCCGGCTGAATACCTGGTCGCCCGGGAGACGGGACCAGATCATCAGAAAACGTTTCTGATAGAAGTGTGGATTCAGGGACGGCGCGTCGCAGCGGCCGAAGCGTCAAGCAAGAAGGAAGCCGAGCAGGCGGCGGCGCTGCTGGCCCTTGCGGAATTGCAGCACGAGAAAGAACGGAGCTGATGCGGCGCATGGGGGGCGAAATAGAAGCGGGTCTCGAAGCCTCCGGGCCTGACCGGGAGGAGCCGCGGAGGACGAGCCTCCGCGAATACGCGGAATCGCTGCTGGTGACGCTGATCATCGTGCTGTTCGGTACCACCTTCATCGTCCAACCTTTCAAAATCCCGTCGCAATCGATGGAGCCGACGTTGCTGGTGGGCGACTACCTGTTCGTAAACAAGTTTCTCTTCGGCGGGCGCGGGGCCTGGTATGAGCGGGTGCTCCCGTACCGCGCCGTGCGGCGGGGCGACGTGATCGTCTTCAAATTTCCTTACAGCGACCACCCGCACTATGTGAAGCGGGTGATCGGCTTGCCCGGCGATCGCATCCGGATTGTGGACCAGCAGGTGTATGTGAACGGCCAGCGCCTCGCCGAGCCATACGTGGCGCACGACCCGGCTTCCGACGATCCCTATGGCGATAATTTCCCTCCCTCGGACCGATACTTTCTGCAGCGCGGCTTGCAGCCCGCATGGGCCGAACAATTGCCGGCGTATGTGGACAAGGGGGAGCTAGTGGTTCCGGCCGGCCATTATTTCGTCATGGGGGATAACCGCGACCATAGCTGGGACAGCCGCTACTGGGGATTCGTGGACCGCGAAGCGATCATGGGCCGCCCCACGGTGATCTACTGGTCCATCGAGGCGACCAGCGACGATTACGCGGACAGCGGCTTCAAAGGCAACCTTGTCGGGCTTGTCGAAACAATCCTGCATCTGCCCAGCCGGACGCGCTGGAGCCGGATGCTGCACGAGGTGCACTAGTTGCGTTCCTGCTTCGGGCGCGCGCGCGTGACAGCTCCGCGGAAGGCACGCTGATGGAGCAGTCTTCGCCAGACAGTCCGGCGCCACCTCATCGCCGCCGGCATTTTCTCCGCTGGATTTTCCTTTTGCTAGTGATTTATGGCGCCGCCGGCATCGCGCTCTCCTGGATGGTCCAGCATACGCGGCTGCGGAGTTCACTGACGGCGCGGATCGAAGCGGCCTTCGGCCGCCCCGTCGAAGTCGGGCGATACAGCGTCAGTTTGCTGGGTCCGCCTCGCCTGGTCGCAGAATCGGTGACGGTCGCGGAGGATCCCCGGTTCGGGAGCGAATACTTTCTAAGAGCGGAAAAACTGACTGCCGGCCTCCGCTGGGGCGCGCTGCTGCGGGGGAAGCTCGAGCTCGATACCCTCTCTTTCACGCAGGCCAGCCTGAACCTGGTCCGCTCCTCCGACGGCGACTGGAATCTGGCCGAGTGGCTGCCACGACCGGCTGTTCCAGCCGCGTCGAGCGCTGCCGGAAATTCCAAGCGCGCCAAGGTGCCGCAGCTCGCCCGCATAGAATTCAGCGGAGGAAGAATCAATTTCAAGCGGGGCGCGGATAAGGCGGCGTTTGCGTTGGTGGAAGTGAGCGGGGGGGCGGAGCAGGTGAGCCCCGGCCGCTGGCAACTGGACATCGAGGCCCGGCCCATGCGCGCGGCGATGCCGACGCAACAGGCCGGCACAATTCGGCTGCAGGGATTGGTCGGAGGAACTTCGTCGCGGCTGCGTCCGGCGGAATTCACGCTCGATTGGCAGGATGCAGCGCTTGCGGATATTCTGCGTCTGGTGCGCGGCTCGGATTTCGGGGTGCGGGGACAATTCTCGCTCAGCATGACCGCGCGAACGGAAGGCTCCGGCTGGAGGTTTACGGGAAAAGCCGACCTGAGGCGTCTGCACCGCTGGGACCTTCCCTTGCGCCCCGACGACCCAGCGGGGAACCTCAGCCTGGAGGCGCGCTGGTCGCCGGAGTCTTCGCGGCTGGAGCTGACCCAGGTGGCGCTCGATGCGCCGCGCTCGAATGTGCGCGCCGAGGGTTTTCTCCTTTGGGCCTGGCCGGGAAATGCGGACCAGCCTTCTTCTCTTGATGCAGGCCTGGAAGTGCATTCTGCAGAGATTCAGCTCGCCGACGTGCTTTCCGTGTACCGCGCCTTTCATGCGGGGGTCGCGGATGAGGTCGAACTACGAGGCCGCGCCGGAGTGGAGCTTTCGCTGCGCGGGTGGCCGCCGCGAGTGGAACGCGGTGCGCTTGTGCTTGAAGGCGCGCGACTCGAAGGCGGCAGCATGGGCGGGCCCGTGGTCGCAAGGCATGCCGAGTTGCGGCTCGTACGCGATGCGGTGGAAGTGCCTCCCTTTGACGTCACATTTGGCAGTGGTGCGGGATCGCTTCGCGTGGCCGCCAGCGTGGCGCGGCAACCCAACGGAGAATCCGAAGGAGAGATTACAGGGCAGGTAGAAAAAGTTGAAGAACTCCTGGACGCCGGAGCCGCGCTGGGCTGGCCGTCGTTCCATGGCTGGAGGTACGAGGGACCGGCACGCGCGGATTTGCGATGGAAGAAGGCAGCGCACTTGTCGTGGGAGGAAGCGCGGGGAACGGTCGAGTTTGGCCAGGGACTTTTGCGCACTTCGTTCCTGAATCAGCCGATTGAGATCGGGAAAGCACACGTCGAGCGGCGCGCCGGCGAGATGCGCGTGAATCTGGAATCGGCGAAGGCTTTTGGAGCGCGCTGGACGGGTTCGCTTTCGCGCCGCGACGCACCCGCTGCTTGGGAGTTCGCGCTTTCTGCCGACCGGCTGGACGCGGCGGACTTCGACCGCTGGCTCAATCCGCACTGGCAGGAGGGCCTGCTGGTGCGCGTGCTGCCCTTTCTGGCCTCAACGGTGCCAAGCGGGAGATTTCCATCGGGTCTGCATGCGCAAGGAAGTCTGACGGTGGAAGAAGTGGTGTTGGCCCCGCTCGTGCTGCGCGGGCTGCATGCCGATGCCGCGCTGGATGGGCGGCGTCTCGAGCTCTCGAAAACCCAGGCGCAACTCTATGGCGGCAGCGCGCTGGGATCGCTCGCGGCCGACTTTACGAACGGATCTTCTTACCGTGTGGATGTGAGATTCGACCGCGTCAATCTGGGAGCGCTTTCCGACGCGACCGTAACGCTGAAAGACCGCTTTTCCGGCAGCGCTTCCGGCCGGATCGAAATCACGGCGCGAGGCGCGGGGCGGGCGGCGCTGCTGAGCGGGTTGGCATGCCGGGGCAATGCAGAAATCACGAACCCGGAGCTTCGCGGTATCGCGCTCGATTCGGCGCCGCCGATTGCCACCGGCGGGCCGGCGAGCAATTTTCGAAACGCCGATGCCGAGTTTACGTGCGGGGCCGGCAGCGTGCAGTTTCAGAAAATCCGGCTGAGCGGCGAGACACAACTCGAGGCGTCCGGCAGCGTCAGCTTCTCGCGCGACCTGGACCTGCGCGTGAAGGCCCTCCCTCCTTTCGTTGCGGAGAAAAGCTCGCGGGCTGGGCAAATCCTGCGTCTAACGGGGACGCTCGAATCGCCGCAGATGACGCGGCTCGATTCTGCCGCGCCTCCGCGTTAGCCGCGGTTGCCAGCCCAGGCGCTTCCGGCGGCGCCAAGCGCCGCCAAACGGAAATGACACGGGCGGGCGCGTTTGCCTGGGCGCGCCGCGTGTGCTAGCGTCGCGGAGATGCGCCGTCTGCTCGCGTTTTGCCTTGCGCTTGTTACGATGCCAGCTCCCGTGCTTACGCCGCAGCCGGGCCGGAGAGCCTGGCGACAATCAGCGCAGGCATCTCAGGCTCTGCGGCGAAGGTTTCAAGCGGGCGAGGTGCGCGTCTACCGCATCCAACTGACTGTGCGCAGCGAGCTCGACGGCGACCGCGCCGAGACGATCGGCGCAAAGACGTACGTGCACCCGTTTTCCAGGCGGGCCGAAGGGCGATGGACCTGGCGGGCGACGCACCGCGTCCTTGGCGTCGAGCCCGATGGCTCCGCGGAGATCGAAGAGACGCTCGACGATTTCGGAGGGCCGGGTGCGCCGGCGTCGCCGGGCGCAGATCCGGAAGAGGAAAAGCTGCGCGCAACAATGAATCAGGCGATGGTCTCCTGGTCGGGCTCTGGCTCGCGGATGCTGCGCTATCGCGAAACCGGCTCCGAGGGCGCCATGAAGATAAGCGCCGAGGGCGGTCCGGGACTCGGGGAAGCTTCGCCTCCGCTGCTGACGTTGTGGCTTCTGCGCGCCTTGCGTCCGGCGGCGTCGCTTCCCGATCGCCCCATCGTCTTTGGAGACACCTGGCAGGAGGCGCGAGTGGCGCGGATCGCGGAGTGGAGCGGGGTGCACGGCACGGAAAGCGGCGAATGGCTCGAAGCCGGCAACGACGGCGCTGCGGAACCGGCGGCGCGGCTGCTCACCGTTCAACAGATTGCGGGGAGCGTCATTGCGGGCGCGGAGAAACCGCCGGAAGGCAGCGCGCTGGGGAGCTTTCACGGCGAATCGCTTGCCACGCTTTCGCTGAGCGACGGGCGCGTGCTCGAAGCGGCCCGCTCGGCAACGCGCGAGATTACATGGACGCTCAAGCCCGTCGAAGGGCTGGAGCGGGCGCCGCAGTTTCGCGCGCGGCTATCGGTGCAAATCGAGATTCAGGAGTGTGAGGGTGCCTGCACATCTGCCGGCGAAAGCCCTTCTGCTGTTCATCCTCGCGAGTAGCTTTCTCTTTCCGGCGGCGCACGAGGGCGGCCCGGCGGAGCGCCTCCGTTTGGTGCCGCACTACACCGTCGGGGAGTCGCTCTATTACCAGTTCGAGCTTCACACAAACACCGCCGGCCACGCATCAGGCTCGATCACGGACCCCGAAGCAGCCTCGCATCTCGAACAGTCCATCAGCGTGCTCGTGCGGCTGGAGGTGGTGAGCGTCGAAGGGGAGAACGGCGGAGGGCCTGGGCGCGTGCGTCTGCGGGCCACATATGAAAAGTCCGCAGTGAGCTCGAAGAGCGATGCCTTCGATACGCAACAAGCGGCCATCGAGGAGCAGTATCGCAAGCTCGAAGGACATTCGATCGAGTTCACGATTGAACCGGATGGCAAGCTGACCGACGTCCAGGGCTTGCGGGAAGCCATGCCCAATGAAGCGTCGGCCGCCAACGCGCGAGATATGCTCGCGGGGATTTCTTTCGGAGCATCGCTGCCGCGTGAAGGCGTGGAAATGGGGAAGAAGTGGACGACAGAGCGGCCGATTCCCGCCGCGCCGCTCGCCGGGCTTGTCTGGCGAGCCGAATCCGCCTACCTGAGGAACGAGCCCTGCCGCTCGACGGTTTCCACGGCCGCGACGGGCGACGAGATGTGCGCCGTCATCGTCACCCGCTTCCAGATCGTGCAGCGCAAAGCCGGCAAGGATCCGACGCCCGACGACTACCGCCGGAACGGCCTGCACACGTCGGGGAAATGGACCGGCACAGGAGAGAGCCTCAGCTCGATATCCCTGCGCACCGGTCTGGTCACCAGCACCACGCAGACCGGCGATGAAGCGATAGATTTCACGGTGACAAGCAATCGCAGCGGGTCGCACATGCGCTATGCCGGGCGCGTCCGAACGGAATCCAACATTGCCCTCGTCCCGGCTCCGGCCGCTCGCTGAGGGTTCCGGGCACCCTGCCGCGCTATAATGGACTTTTGCGCCGGGGCATTCCGGCCGGCCGGGAGACCGCCTCCTTGGATTTCAAACTATCGAGTGACTACCAGCCGCGGGGCGACCAACCCGACGCCATCGCGCAGTTGACCCATGGCCTGGCTGACGGCGACAAGCATCAAGTGCTTCTCGGCGTCACCGGCTCCGGCAAGACCTTCACCATGGCGAAGGTGATCGAGCATGTGAAGCGTCCTACGATTGTTCTGGCGCACAACAAGACTCTGGCCGCGCAGCTCTATCACGAATTCCGCTCCTTCTTTCCTCAGAACGCGGTGGAATATTTCGTCAGCTACTACGACTACTATCAGCCGGAAGCTTACGTCCCAGCGAGCGACACCTACATCGAGAAGGAAGCGACCATCAACGATGAGCTGGATAAGCTGCGGATGAGCGCGACCCGCTCGCTATTCGAGCGCCGCGACGTCATCATCGTCGCTTCCGTTTCCTGCATCTACGGCCTCGGCTCGCCCGAGGCGTATTACGGCATGATGCTGATGCTGGAAAAGGGGCAGTCGCTCTCGCGCGAAGCCATTCTCCGGAAGCTGGTGGAGATTCAATACGAGCGCGCGGAAGACCTGCGCCGTGGCACCTTCCGCGTCCGCGGCGACCGCATCGAGATCTATCCTCCTTACGACGACCTCGCGGTGCGGGTGGAGATGTGGGGCGACCAGGTGGAGGCGATCCGGCGCATGGATCCCCTCACCGGCGAGGCGCACGGGGCGGCGGGCGAAATCGTGCGCCTGCCGATCTATCCGAAAACGCATTACGTCCTTCCGGCGGAGCAGAGGGAGCGCGCCATCGGCACCATCCTCGAAGAGCTGGATTGGTGGAAGGGAGAGCTCGAGCGGCGGGGAAAGATCGTGGAGGCGCAACGAGTCACGCAGCGCACCCAGTTCGACGTTGAAATGATGCGCACGATCGGCTATTGCCATGGCGTCGAGAATTATTCCCGGCATCTTTCTGGGAGGCTGCCCGGCGAGGCCCCGCCGACCTTGCTCGATTATGTTCCGGCAGATTTTCTGCTCGTGGTGGACGAATCGCACCAGACCATTCCGCAGCTTCGCGGGATGTATCACGGCGACCGCTCGCGCAAGCAGACGCTTGTGGATTACGGCTTCCGCATGCCCTCGGCGCTCGACAACCGGCCGCTGACATTTGAAGAATTCGAGCACCGCATCAACCAGGTGGTCTACGTCTCGGCGACGCCCGGGCCCTACGAGCTGACGCGGTCCGGCGGCACCGTGGTGGAGCAACTGATCCGGCCGACGGGGTTGGTGGATCCCGAGGTGGAGGTGCGGCCGGTGAAGGGGCAGGTGGATGATCTGCTCGAGCAGATCCGCGTGCGGGCAGCGCGCAACGAGCGGGTGCTCGTGACGACGTTGACAAAGCGGATGTCCGAGGACCTGGCCGAGTATTTCGGGGAAATCGGAGTGCGCTGCCGCTATCTGCACTCGGAGATCGAGACGCTCGAGCGGGTGAAGATTCTGCGCGATCTGCGGCGCGGCGAGTTCGACGTGCTGATCGGCATCAACCTGCTGCGCGAGGGGCTGGATCTTCCCGAGGTGTCGCTGGTGGCCATCCTCGACGCGGACAAGGAAGGCTACCTGCGGAGCGCGACCGCGCTCGTGCAAACCATCGGGCGCTGCGCGAGACACATCGAAGGCCGGGCAATCCTCTACGCAGACGTGATGACCGAATCCATGCGCACGGCCATCGGCGAGACGAACCGCCGGCGGGCCAAGCAGGTGGCCTACAACCTCGAACACAACATCACACCGCAATCGGTGATCAAGTCGGTGGATATGCAGCTTGCCGCGATCGTCGAGGCGGACTATGTGACCGTGCCGGCGGAAGAAATCGTGCTCGAAGCGATCCGCACGGACGAGCAGTTGCGGCAAGCGCTCGCGCAGCTCGAAGGCCAGATGCGCGAGGCGGCGAAGAAATTCGAATTTGAGCGGGCCGCCTCTTTCCGCGACCGCATTCGTGCGCTCAAGCAGCGCGATCTCGGCGGGCTGCTCTCGGCGACGCTCGCGCCAGACGCCAGTGGAGAGCCGGCCGCGCCGGAAGACGAAGATCCCGCGACGAGAGCTTCCTCAGGCGACCAGACCCAGCCCGATGTAAAGACGCAAGGACAATCCTGAAAGGGGCTAGACCGAACCCTTGCGCAGCTCTTCGATGGGATAGAAAGTGCCGCGCCAAATGATGCCGCCGCGCCACAACGTCAAGACCATCGAGCGCACGATCATATAAGCGAAAATCAATGCTCCGAGCGGGTGCGCGAGGCCGTAGAGCGGCGAAGCGCCCGTTTCACGCGTCAGTTGCCCGTGGATGACCACGGCGATGAATGCGGAAATCCCCGCCGCCACACGCGCCGGGCCATGAGCGAAACCCAGTGCCAGAAACGGCAGGATGCTGATGAGAAAAAGCAGAAAAATGCTTGCGAACGTTCGCGCGATGCTGAAGCCCATCGCGGCGAACATATTCTTGGTGACGCCCCGCACGATGTTGAAGAAGCCTTCCTGCCAGCGGACCTGCACCATATCTTCGCTCGACGCGACCCCGGAACGGTAGCCGCCCTCCTTCACGAGCTTGCCTAGCTTCATGTCGTCCACCACCTCCATGGCCAGGCGCCGGTGGGTGCCGATGGCGTCATAAACGGAGCGGCGCAGAAGCTGGAAGGCTCCGACGCCCATATAGGCGCCGGAGCGCGGATTCGCCACGCGCCAGGGTTGAAAACCGAAGATGAAACTGAAGTTGAAATATGTGACCGCAACCGTTTCCCAGAAGCCGCGCATTTCGATGCGGGCGAGCAGCGTGAGGTGGTCCCAATGCTCCCGCTCGGCCAGCGCCAGGGCGCGGCGGAGCAGGTCCGGAGCGAAGCGGACATCGGCATCGGTGAAGACCAGCCAGTCGCCGGTCGCGCGCCGGTAGGCGGCCTCGAGCGCGTGCGGCTTTCCGAGCCAGCCCGGCGGCAGCTCCCGGATGTGCACGATTTGCAGGCGCGGATTTGTGCGGGCACATTCGTCGAGAATCTGCGACGTCGCGTCCGTGGAGCGGTCGTCCACGGCGAGGATCTCGTAATCGGGGTAGTCGAGCGCGAGAAGGGAAGCCAGCGCCCGGGGCAGCTTTTCCGCTTCATCGCGCGCAGCGAAGAGCACGGAGATGCGTGGGAGATTGTTTCCTGTGAGCGGCGCCACTTGCGTGAGACGAGGGACGCGCCGCATTCCAAAATAGGCGCGCAGGGCCTGGATGAGCCAGCCGAGGGCCACCAAACTCAGAATTGCGGTTTCGGCGGTGTGCAAGGGTGCTCGTTTTTTTTCTGAGCGGCGCGGCAGCAAAAACGATATTCTATCATGCGCATGGTGGGGACCGTCTCGATTGCCGGCGCGGGCCGCGTGGGACGTGCACTGGCACGGCGCCTGAGGGAGTTAGGCTGGACCGTTGGCGCGGTGGTGACGCGGTCCGCCTCGACTGCGCGCGCCGCCGTTCGGGCCATCGGTGGCGGCGTGCCGCGCGCCGGGCTGACGCGGCAATTGCTGGCCGCCGACGTGGTCCTTGTGACGACTCCGGATGATTCCTTGCGGAGCGTGGCAAGTTTGCTGGCCCGCATGGGCGGACGGGAATGGCGAGGCAAGGTGGCGCTGCACACGAGCGGCGCCCTGGATCGATCTGTTCTGGCGCCGCTGGCTCGCCTGGGAGCGGCCACGGGTTCGCTGCACCCGATGCAAACTTTCAGCGGGCGGGGCGTGCCGCAGCTCGAAGGAATCGTCTTCGGCATCGAGGGCGACCTGCGGGCGCGCAAGATGGCGCGAGCGATCGTTCGAACGCTTGGCGGTGTGCCGGTCGTGATTGAAGGCCGCGGGAAACCGGCGTACCACGCCGCGGGGGCGCTGGTTGCGGGCCTCGGCCTGGCGGTGATGGAAGCCGCCACGCGCATCCTGATGGAGTTCGGGTTTACGCGCCGCAGCGCCGCACGGGCGCTGCTGCCGCTGGTGCGGGAGATGCTCGAGAATTTCGAGAGCATCGGCCCGCGCGCTTCCTGGACCGGGCCGCTTTCCCGCGGCGACTTCGCCACCGTGGCCATGCATCGAAAGGCGCTGCGGTTCTATCCGCGCGAGTTTGGACAGGCCTATGCGGCGCTCACGCGGCTGGCGGGTCGCGTGCTGGCTGCGGAGCCCCGGAGCACGCTGCGGCGCCTGGACCGAGTGCTGGGAAAAAACTGAGGAGGAGACGTGCCGAAACTGCAGATACCGGTGGAGAGCACTACGCTCGGGAACGGACTGCGCGTGGTTGTCTCGCCGGACCGCGCCGCGCCCTTTGTCACGGTCGGCGTCTATTATCAGATCGGCTTTCGTCTGGAGCCGCGGGGCCGCAGCGGGTTTGCCCACCTATTCGAGCACATGATGTTCCAGGGCTCGGAAAATGCCGGGAAGATGGTGCACATCCGGCTGATCAACTCCTCCGGTGGGATGCTGAACGGCACCACGCATTACGATCTGACCAACTATTTTGAAGCCGTGCCATCGAACGCACTCGAACGCGTGCTGTGGCTCGAAGCGGACCGCATGCGCGCCCTGAAAGTAGACGACGAAAATCTGCGAAACCAGCGCGACGTGGTGAAGGAGGAGGTGCGCGTCAACGTTCTCAACCAGCCCTATGGCGGATTTCCCTGGCTCGACTTGCCGCCGGTGGCCTTCCGCAACTGGCCGAACGCGCACAACTTCTATGGCGATTTTGCCGACCTCGATGCCGCCACGCTCGACGACGTGCAACATTTCTTCAAGACGTACTACGCACCCAATAACGCGGTGCTGCTGATACTCGGCGACGTGGACCCCGGCGAGGGTTTCTCCTTCGCGAAACGCTATTTCGAGGATATTCCGGCGGGGCCGCTGCCTCCTGCGGTGGACGCGAGTGAGCCGCCACCCAATGAGGAACGTCGCGCCGAGGTGGAAGAGAAGTTTGGCACGCTGCCAGCGCTGGCCATCGGCTATCACGCCCCGGCGCGCAACACGCCTGACTGGCGAGCCGCGGCGCTGCTCGACCGGGCGCTGCACGGAGGCCGCGCCGGGCGCGTCTATCGCTCGCTGGTAAGCGAGCGGCAGATCGCCGTGGATACCGAGGGCGGCCTCAACTATCCGGTCGGCGACCTTTTCGATTATCAGGGGCCGGCGCTTCTGGTCAGCCGGATTTTCTACCGGCCCGAATATTCCCCGGACGCTGCGATCGCCGCCTATGACGAAGTGATCGGCGAAATCCGCGAGAAGGGAATGGACCCCGGCGAGCTCGAGCAGGTGAAAGTGAAATTCCAGGCGGACTACTACTCGATGCTCGAAAGCGGGATGGGCGCTTACATGCCGCGGTTCGGGCTGATGCACTATCTCGCATGCTTCACGCTTTTCGACAATGAACCGCGGCGCATCAATACGACGCTCGATGGATTCCTTGCTGTCACGCCGGATGAAGTGCAGGCGGCTGCGCAGAAGTACTTAGTGCCGCGCAACCGTGCCGTCCTGGTGCGGCGACCGAGCGTCTCCGGAGGTGCGCAATGACGGCTACGCCGCTGCCGCGCAGCCGGCTTTCGGCGCCGCCTGCTCTCGGCCCGGAGCGGCCGGTGGCCTGGCCGCGGCGCACGGTGCACACGCTCGGGAACGGCCTGCAGGTGGTGCTCGCCGAGCTGCGCAGCTTCCCGAAAATCTCCGCCGAGCTTTTTTTTCGCAGCGGCAATGCCGCGGCGGCGGATCGTGCGCCGGGGCTGGCGGACATGACCGCGACCGTCGTACGCACCGGCACCGTGTCGCGCCCGAGTAACCGCATCGAACAGGACCTGCGACGGATGGGCGCAGAGCTCGGCACAAGCGCCGGCGCCGATACGAGCGCGATTTCAGTTTCCGGGGTTGCGGAGTTTTCCGCGGGCCTGCTCGAGCTGATGGGTGATCTGGCGCGCAATGCCGTTTTTCCTGCGGAGGAATTTGAGCGTGAGCGGCGCCAGCGCCTCGAGGAGTTGCGCATCGAAAGAAAGACGCCGGGCTTTCTCGCCAACGAGCGCTTGCGTCGCGTGCTCTTCGGCGCGCATCCCTACGCCATCATCGCCCCAACCGAATCCCAGGTGGAAGCTCTGCGGCGTGAGAATCTTGTGGAGTTCTACCGCGAGCACTACGTCCCTTCGAACGCGCTGCTCGTGATGGTGGGCGATTTTTCCTCCGAGCGAATTCTCGAACAGGCGGAGCAGGTCTTTGGCTCCTGGAAGGCCGGGCCGCGGCCGGAAGCCGTTGCGCCGCAGCCACCGGAAATTCACGGCCGCCGTGTGCACCTGGTGCACCTGCCGGGAACGGTACAGACGGAAGTGCTTCTGGGTAACCGCGCCATCACACGGCTCCATCCGGATTGGAAGCGTTTGTCGCTGGCGAACTCCATTTATGGCGGGGCATTCAATTCGCGCCTGGTGAGCAACATCCGCGAGCAGAAGGGTTACACGTACAGCCCGCGAAGCGGGGCGAACTCTTTGCGGCAGCAGGGTTACTTCAGCGTGCATGCCGCTGTGCGCAACGACGTCGTGGCCGCGACGCTGACCGAAATCTTCTACGAGCTAGACCGGATGCGTTCACTGCCGGTGGGCGAAGAGGAGCTGGCGGATGCGCGCAACTATATGAGCGGGGTTTTCTCTCTCAGCGTCGCGACACAGGACGGGCTGCTCGGCCAGCTCTCGAACGTCTTTCTGAACCAATTGCCGGAGGATTACCTGGAGAAGTATCGCGATGGCATTCGCAGCCTCACCGCCGCCGATGTGCTCGCGGCGGCGCGGAAGTATTTCGATTCTGCCAACGCCCAGATCGTCATCGTCGGCGACCAGGAGCAGATCGCCGAACAAGCAGCGCTCTTTGGGCCAGTCGAGTCCTATAACGCATCGTAGAACTAACTTATTGAGAAATATCACGCTTGAGTGTAAGGTCTGCTCAAGGTGACTGCGATCCGACCTCGTTACGTTGTTGCCATTTGCGTGCTGTTCTCCGTTCTCATCGCGGCAGTCACAATGCAGGCAAAGAAGCACCCACCGGCAAAGCCGCTCGACTTGAACTCAGCGACCGAAAAACAGCTTGAGCAATTGCCGGGTGTTGGACCGGCTACGGCGAAGGCGATTGTGCAGTTCCGGCAGAAGAGCGGGCCGTTTCGCCGCGTCGAGGATCTTCTTGCGGTGCCCCGCATTACGAAAAAACGTCTCGAGAAGCTTCGTCCCTACGTCACGGTAAGTTCGCCGGGAAAGAAAAAGCCATAAGCTGCGAAGGTCTCGCGCGAATTCCAGCAGCTTACAGCGCCTGGTGGGTCGGTTTCCGTTGCTTCAAGGCCAGAGGAACCTGGTCGGCAATCTCCAGGCCGTAGCCTTCGAGGGCCACGAGCTTGCGCGGATGATTGGTGAGAACGCGGATCTGTCGCAGCCCGAGGTCAATCAGAATCTGCGCGCCGATGCCGCTCTCGCGCTGGACGAGCCTTTGGCGGCTCAGGTCCTCATCGAGCTGGCCGCGCGCGTGAAAGCGGATCTGCGCAGGCTCGGCGCCTGGCCCTGCGGGCGCATCAATGCGGAAGCCGCGGCCGGTGTGGTGCAGGTAGACGAAGACGCCACGGCCCTGCGCTGCAATGGCCTCAAGCGATCCGGCGATGATCTCGTGACAATCGCAACTGGCGGAGGCGAAGACGTCCCCGGTAAGGCAGTGCGAGTGGACGCGCACCAGGGGCGCGGGATCGCCGGAGAGCTCGCCGCGGACCAGCGCGACATGCAGCTCGTGATCCATTTCGCTGGCGTAGGCGATCATGCGGAAATCGCCGTAACGCGTGGAAAGAACCGATTCGGCGATGCGCTGCACGTAGCGCTCATGCTGCATGCGGTAGCGGATCAAATCGGCAATGGTCAGGAGCTTCAAGCCATGCTCCCGGCAGAACTCCCGTAGCTGCGGGATGCGCGCCATCGTGCCGTCGTCGTTCATCACTTCGCATACCACGCTGGAGTGGTCGAGCCCGGCGATGCGCGCCAGGTCCACGGAAGCTTCCGTTTGGCCGGCGCGCACCAGAATGCCGCTGTTGCGC
>Ga0073928_10005706_pt1 | contig 17233 bp, 13 predicted proteins | sample PaiPotPPA55metaG_FD_76969 | JGI IMG/M metagenome (GOLD analysis project Ga0073928, IMG submission 76969) | Iron sulfur acid spring bacterial and archeal communities from Banff, Canada, to study Microbial Dark Matter (Phase II) - Paint Pots PPA... ... | reverse complement strand
TCCTTCAGCGCCTTCGCCGCCGGAATGCGCTGGGCATCGATGGTATCGATGAGCTCGATCGCCGCGGAGAGGCGGGCTGCGGGAGTCATTCAAAACTTTCGGTTCGAGAAGCAAAGCGCGCTCAGATCAACAGCAGAATCTTCAGCGCGAAATAGATCCACATCACGAGCAGCACCACGACGCCGGCGAACCACGCCAGCGAACGCCGGTTCAGGTCGTTGGAGCTCACGAATACCCCGGCATGCACCAGGCGGGTCACCACAAACACCCACGACAGCAGCACGATCACATAATCCGCATGGCGCAACGGCAGCGCCAGCGCGATCAGGATGTAGAACAGCACCGGCAGCTCGAACTGGTTCTTGAAGCAATTGCCGATCTGGGTGGCGCGGACCGGCCAGTTCGACTGTCCGAGCGCAATGTCCCTGATTTTGGTCTGGCCGCCGACCAGTGCATTTCTGCGGCTGCCGGCCATCCAGAGCAGCAGTGCGAAAGTAAGCCCGATCAGGACGAAGACCGGCAGTAGAACCGTTGGAACCGACATTAAAATTCCCCCCCAATGCGCGCCCCCCGCTATAGCGGTCAGGCGCCCGGCTGACAATAAATCAGGCAGAGCGGCTCCCGGCCAACCGGAATCGTTGAACCATCATCATCGCTGCCGAGACCAATCCTCAGCGGGCCTGTCAATTCCGGTACCCAATCGATCTTGGCCCCGCGCGAGACGCCGCGATGGATCCAGCATTCTCCGTTCTCAGGGAGCCAACCGCGATAGCCGGGGTCGCCTTCGACTCCGTCACCGCGTTCCTGGGCACGCTGGCGGAGGCGACCGGACTGCTCCCGGACGACGGCCCGGACGGCACCTTCGGCCTGCTGATGTCGGGGCTCGCGGGTGTCGCGGCCGCGACGGCGGTCGCCATCGCCCTGAACGTCTATTTTCGCATCCGCTATCGCAGCGCCAGGGACATCATCCGGCACGGCCTCGCGGCCGCCCTTGTGCTCGGACTTCTGGCCTTCGTCGCCTACGATATGCGGCATGCCGTGTTTGCCTATCTCGACATCAATCCCGCCAAACCCGCGGTCGCGTTTGAAATTCGCCTGCCGAAGGCAGCGGCCAGCCTGGCCGAAACCCAGATCGAAACCCAGGTCGAGCTGCATACCGACAAGAACCAGACCCTCGCAACAATCGAAGGCGGGCTGTTGTCCGACGGCGACGGCCGCAGCGTGCTGAGAGGATCGGTGGCGCTGGATTATCGCACCACCCACCGCGTCATGATCGTCAATCTGCCGGGCCACGCCCAGTGCCAGTTCAAGCTGCGGCTCGCGGCGAACCCTTCGCACTCCGATCAGTTCGGGCCATGGCATCTGGCCGATCGCGTCGCCTCGCCTGGCAAAGGCGAAGAAACCCGCAGCGAGCAGAACGACGCCTTCGCCATCCGCTACCGCGTGCTTTGAGCATCCATAACCAGATACCGTCAACCCCGACGTCTCGCCCTTGGCAAGCCCGATGAGACGCTGCAGCGAAGCGTCCAGCACGCTGCAGGCTCTCGCTTCCATCACAACTGCGTCGGAATACCTGATCAGCCGGCATATGCCTTGTCGAGATCGGCGATGACGATCTTTTGCATCTTCATCATGGCCTGCATGGCGCGATCGGCCTTTTTGCGATCGGGATCGCTCAGGTAACGGCCGAGGGCCGTAGGCACAACCTGCCAGGACAGGCCAAATTTGTCCTTGAGCCATCCGCATTTCGATTCCTCGCCGCCGTCGGCGATCAGTTTGTTCCAGAAATAGTCGACCTCTTCCTGATTCTCGACGCTGATGAAGAAGGAGACCGCCTCGTTGAACTTATATCTCGGGCCGCCATTGAGGGCGTTGAACCTCTGCCCCTCAAGCTCGAAGGTCGCCATGAAGTCATTGACGGTCTCGACCTTGGCATTGGGAAACACCGATTTGTAGAAGGCGACAGCCTCGGGGACGTTGTTATCGAACCAGAGGAATGGCGTGATGGAAGTCATGACGGATGTCCTTGTTGGTGGGATCCTTCGTGCGTTGTCTCGAAGGCGTTGGCTCGGGCGAGATCGGCGACGGGCAGATTACCTAAGATTGTTGGTCATCATGAACTCCGTTTGCGTGGGCCCGCCCGGAGGACGAACGGGAGAACACGAGTCCGACATTTTTGTCGGTCGATTCCTAACCCCGCCGGCTATATGCCCAAACAGAAGCTCGAATCACGCGACAATAGAGTACCAATCAGGTCGTTCCGCTCCCTGGTTCATCATTCCGACTTCAGCCGAATATATCATCGCGCCGGGAGGAAGATGGCATGCCCGAATTTCGCCTGATCCAGATTTCCGACACGCATCTTGGCCGCCGCCTGCCGACCTTGACCGCCAACTTCGATCGGGTCCGCGAACACGTCGGTGCCAAGCGCCCCGATCTCGTCATCAACACCGGCGACATCGCCTTCGATGTCCCGACCTATCGCGATGATCTCGAATTCGCCAAAACGCTGCATCACGCGCTTGCCGCTCCCTGCCGTTATCTGCCCGGCAATCACGACATCGGCGACAATCCGACCGAAGTTGGTCCGCCTCCGTCCCAACCGGTCAGCGAACCGGACCGGCAGATTTTTCTCTCCATCTTCGGCGAAGACCGCTGGTGTTTCGACGCCGCCGGCTGGTGCTTTATCGGCCTCAATTCACTGATCATGAACACCGGCTTGGCCAGCGAGGCCGAGCAATTCGACTGGCTCGCGACACAGCTCGCGGGCACGAACGGCAAGCCGGTGGCGCTGTTCCTGCACAAGCCGCTGTTCCTGAATGCGCCCGACGATCCGGAACTCGCGGCAACGTCGATCCGCTACGTTCCGCAGCCGGCACGCCGGCGCCTGATCGAATTGCTGCGCGCGGTCGATCTGCGATTGGTCGCCAGCGGCCACGTTCATCAGCGCCGGGATTTTACCCATTCCCGCACCAGACATGTCTGGGCGCCTTCCGCAGGCTTCATGATCTCCGATGCCAGGCAGGAAGTGATCGGCATCAAGGAGGTCGGGTTGGTGGAGTATCGCTTCCAGCCCGACAGCTTTGAAGTGCGTCATCTGCGAGCGCCGGGCCAGCTCGATATCGGCCTGGACTCGCTGATTAGCGTCGCTTCGAACGACGAGAGCCGGTAACCCGGCCGCTCCGGCCGGCATTGGCAGGCGGCCGCGGCTGTTGGCGACGGCCGGCGCTTCAGATGCGGCCATGCGGAGCTACCGCCATGCGCAGAAAGCTCATCACGCTTCCGACCGCGGCAAATCCCGCGCCGAGCGCCAGCGCCAGCGTGGCGCCGTCGCGGCCGGCGAGGCCGAAGCACAGCGCCGCAAGTGCGGCGCCGATGGTTTGTCCGGTCAGGCGCGCGGTGGCGACGAGGCCGCTCGCGCCGCCGCTGCGGTGCGGTGGCGCGCTCGACATCAGCGTCCTGATGTTCGGCGTCTGAAAGAAGCCAAATCCGAACCCGCAAATCGCCATGCGCCAGACGATATTAGCGACGCTCGGGTTCACCGGAAGCGTCGCCAGCAGCACCATTCCCAGACCCAGCAACACCAGTCCGAGGCCGCCCAGAATGCCGGCGGGATAACGGTCGGACAGCCGGCCGCCGATCGGCGCCATGATGGCGACCACGAGTGGCCACGGCGTCATGAAGAAACCGGTCTCCACCTGCGTCCGCATCAGGATGTCCTCGAAGTAGAACGGCAGGGAAACGAACGCCAGTCCCTGAACCGCAAACGAGCAGACGGCGGTGGCCGCCGACAGCGCGAACACCGGCCGGCGAAACAAATCGATCGGCAGCATCGGCGCCGGATGATCCGCCTGTCTGCGGATCAAGAGCCAGCCCAGCAGGATCGCGGCGGTCAGCTCGATCGACACCAGGCCGGGCCAAGCCTTATGCGCGGCACTTCCGATCCCCAGAATAAACAGACCAAGGCAGCTCGACGCCAGCACCGCGCCCGGAAAATCGAAGGCATGCACGGCCCGGGGCGGATGCGGCAAGGTCTTCAGGCCGATGCCGATGGCAACGAGGCCGAACGGAATGTTGACCGCGAACAGCCAGGGCCACGGCCCGAGCGCCAGGATGCCGGAGGCGATCGTCGGCCCGAGCGTGAAGGCGGTCGCGACCACCAGCGCGTTATGACCAAAGCCGCGGCCCAGGATGCGGCTCGGATAGACGAAGCGGATCAACGCCGAATTCACGCTCATGACCCCGCTGGCGCCGAGCCCCTGCAGCGCGCGGGCGGTCAGCAGACTCGGCAACGACCACGCCAGCGCACATCCCAGCGAAGCCAGCGTGAACAGCAACAGACCGCCGAGATAGATTCGCTCGTGGCCGACGATTTCGCCGAGCGCGCCCAGCGGCAACAGCGTTGCGACCAGCGCGATCTGATACACATTGACCACCCAGACCACATCCGCCGGGCTGACGTGAAGGTCGGCGGCAATCGCGGGAAGCGCGATGTTGGCGATCGCGGTATCCAGCGAGGCCATCGCGAGTGCGGTAAAGATCGCGGCCACCGCCCACCGCCGGCGCTCTGGAGGCAAGCCGTCGCTCGCCGGCGCGGACATTGCCTTCGCCGCCTTCGTTTCCTTCAGCATCCCGCGGAACTCTCCAGGCAGGTGGCGGGGCGTCCCGCCACCACGCGGGATGTACTATGGATGGGGAGCCGTCCACAGACGCCCTGACGCATGATGCGTATGCGATGGTTTGAGGCGCGGCGGTCCGCAGCCGAAAGCCCCCTGCTCAGGCGGCGGTGATTTTCGCCAGCGCCGCGTCGAACGCCAGCGCGGCGCTCGGCAGATCCTTGAACGCGAGCCCGCCGTCGGCCGACTGTTTCTGCGCCTCGGTCGCGATCGGGCGAATCTCGGCGACCGGTTTTCCACCATCGAGCAAGGCCAGAGGCGCGATCACCTGAAATTCGTGGGCGTCGACCGGCTGATCCTTCAGCAGGAAAACGCTGAGCGAGACGATGTCCTTGCCGCGCCGGTAGGAAATATAGCGGTCGACCGCAACCGAACCGTCGCGCTGCATGCCACCGAGCTTGGCGTAGCCCTTGGCATCCAGCAGCCGGTGCGCCTTGAAGCCCTTCACGCCTGCCGATCTTGCCTTCGCGGTTTCCTCGGACAGATCGTATTTCTCGGCCATCGCCTTGCCCACCGCGGCAAGCTGTCCCGACATCTCGTGTTCGAATTCCTTCAGTTCGGTGCGCGGCTTTGCGGCCTTGCGGGGCTTCAGGGCATCGCGCTTTTCCATCTCGGCCTTGCACTGCGCGATCACGGCGGCGACGGATTTCCGCTCCGCATTGACCAGCAGGTTTTTCAGATCCTGATCTGAAAGCGCCGATATCCTTTCGTCCGACCAATCGACCATAAGAAACTTCTTTTCTGAATTGTGTTGAGGTGAATCTGTTGCAAGCCGCGGTACAATCGGGAACTTAAAATCCGCCGCACGGCAATCACGGCCTGGACATTAACGCTTTTCACAATCCGGTGCTGGTCAATCTGGATCGACCGACCTACGCCCCGCCGGGGTAATTCGGGCTTTCGCGCGTGATGGTGACGTCGTGGACGTGGCTTTCGCGCAAGCCGGCCCCGGTGATGCGCACGAACTGTGCCTTCTGGTGGAATTCGGCAAGGTCGCGCGCGCCGACATAGCCCATCGCGGCGCGCAAGCCGCCGGCGAGCTGGTGCATGACGTTGGCGACCGGGCCCTTGTAGGGCACCTGCCCCTCGATGCCCTCCGGCACCAGCTTGAGCGTGTCCTTGATGTCCTGCTGGAAATAGCGGTCGGCGGAGCCGCGCGCCATCGCCCCCACCGAACCCATGCCGCGATAGGCCTTGTAGGAGCGGCCCTGCCACAGAAACACCTCGCCCGGCGTCTCATCGGTGCCGGCGAGCAAGGAGCCGACCATCACGATGTCGGCGCCCGCGGCCAGCGCCTTGGCCAGATCGCCGGAATATTTGATGCCGCCATCGGCAATCACCGGCACGTCGGCCTTCCTCGCCGCCTCGACCGCATCCATGATCGCGGTCAGCTGCGGCACGCCGACGCCGGCGACAATCCTGGTGGTGCAGATCGAACCCGGACCGATGCCGACCTTGATGGCATCGGCGCCGGCATCGATCAGCGCCTGGGCGCCCTCTTGCGTGGCGATATTGCCAGCGATGACCTGGACCGCGTTGGAGAGCCGCTTGATGCGGTTGACGGCCTCCAGCACCCGGGAGGAATGGCCGTGTGCGGTGTCCACCACGATCACATCGACGCCGGCGTCGATCAGCCGCTCGGTGCGCTCGTAACCGCCCTCGCCGACGGTGGTCGCGGCGGCGACACGCAGGCGGCCCTGCGCGTCCTTGCAGGCGAGCGGATGCGCCACCGCCTTCTCCATGTCCTTGACGGTGATCAATCCGACGCAGCGGTATCGATCGTCGACCACCAGCAGTTTCTCGATTCGATGCTGGTGCAGCATGCGCTTGGCCTCGTCCTGGCTGACGCCCTCGCGCACCGTCACGAGATTTTCGTGCGTCATCAGCTCGGAGACTTTTTGTCTGGGATCGGTCGCGAACCGCACGTCGCGGTTGGTCAGAATGCCCACCAGTTTTCCAGGCACGCCCTTGGCAGCCCCCGTAACCACGGGAATGCCGGAGAAGCCGTGATCGCTCATCAGCGACAGCGCGTCCGACAGCATCGCATCGGGACCGATGGTCAGGGGATTGACCACCATTCCGCTTTCAAACTTCTTGACCTGCCGCACCTGGGCGGCCTGGCCATCGACATCGAAATTGCGGTGAATGACGCCGATACCGCCGGCCTGCGCCATCGCGATCGCCATGCGGGCTTCGGTGACGGTATCCATCGCGGAGGCGATGATGGGAATGTTGAGCGGAATGGCGCGGGTGACATGAGAGCGGATATCGGCCTCGGAGGGCAGGATATCCGAGAGGCCGGGTTTCAGAAGCACGTCGTCGAACGTATAGGCTTCGCGTATCCCCTGAAGTCCGTGCACCTGGGCCATAGCCAACTCCATTCAGCGGCCCGTCGGCCGCGATACGATCCCCGGATAAGCCGATGCGCCGGCGAAGCCATCGGCTTCACCGTCGAATCAGGGCCCATCGGTAGGGTTGGCGGTGGTCGATAGCACGCCACCATGACGAATCAAAGGGGCCGCGGCCCCAAATCCCGCGTCCGCGCGGATAGCAGGCATCGGGCCATGCATGACAGGCCGCGACCGCAGCACTGGTGGCCGCGTTGCCGCGCGCCACAAGCCTCGTGTCAGTTGGTATCCTGAGCGGTTCGTATCGTCCGCGATGGCGCGCCAACGAGACAGCGCCGGGCCGCCTCAATCTCGGCCTCCGAAGCGCCCTTGCTCCGCGCATACATTTCGGCAGTCTCGGCGCTGTATTTTGCGACGTAATATCGAACGACGGAGCACGATGCGCGATGCAAAATGCCATCGCCGGCGAATGCCGGGGAAGAAAGTCCAAAAACAACCGCGAAAGCAAAAAGACAGCGTAACCCCATCCCGGGTTTATCCTTCTTCAAGATTTTGCAAGGGAGAGAGCCTGACGGCTCATCGGGGGCCTAGGTCCCACAATGCCGTCGGTGAGGCAAGCGAATATCGAGCATATCAAGCAGAGGAGCTATGCGAGCTATTGTCTGTTAAGGTTGCCACGCAAAGGGCAGTAAACAAGCCTCGAAGCATGAGCGAATGCTTCCCCGGAAACCGTTGAAATTGCTGACCAAGCACATTTTGGATGATTTTGCCGGTTCAGCAATGGAAGGCGCGGAACCGCAGTGATACAGCCCACTTCCTGCCACGCCTTTGCCGTCTTCCCGCCTCGCCGAAATTTTCGATGAACAAAGAACGCCTGATCCCGCTCATCGTGGCCACCGCCCTGTTCATGGAGAACATGGATTCGACGGTGATCTCGACATCGCTGCCGGCGATCGCCGCCGACATCGGCACCAGCCCGCTGACGCTGAAGCTCGCCATCACCTCCTATCTGTTGTCGCTTGCGGTGTTCATTCCAGCCAGCGGCTGGACCGCCGACCGCTTCGGCGCGCGCGCGGTATTCTCGATCGCCGTCGCCGTCTTCATGGTGGGCTCGATCGGATGCGCGTTGTCCGGCTCGGTCACGGATTTTGTGATCGCGCGCATCCTGCAAGGCGCCGGCGGAGCGATGATGACCCCGGTCGGACGGCTGGTGCTGCTGCGCTCGATCGACAAGAGCGCGCTGGTGAATGCCATGGCCTGGGTCACGGTGCCGGCGCTGGTCGGGCCGGTGATCGGTCCGCCGCTCGGCGGCTTCATCACCACCTATTTGTCGTGGCACTGGATCTTCCTGATCAATATCCCGATCGGGCTGCTCGGCATCTTCATGGCGCTGCGCTACATCGACCCGATCAGAAGCGAAGACCCGGAGCGGTTCGATCTCTACGGGCTGGTGCTGGCCGGGATCGGGCTAGGCGGTATTGCCTTCGGCCTTTCAATCGCCGGTCTCAATCTCGTGCCATGGCGCATCGTCATCGCGCTGGTCGCGATCGGCACGATTTCCATGAGGCTCTATGTGATCCGCGCGCGGCGGACGGCTTCGCCGGTGCTGGATTTCGCGCTGCTGCGGTTGCCGACGATGCGTGCCAGCATCATCGGCGGCTTTCTGTTCCGCCTCGGTATCGGCTCGCTGCCGTTTCTGCTGCCGCTATTGATGCAGGTCGGATTTGGCCTGTCGCCGCTGCGCTCCGGGCTGGTGACTTTTGCCTCCGCCGTCGGCGCCATGGGCATGAAGACGCTGGCGGCGCGCGTCATCAGGACCTTCGGCTTTCGCAATATCATGGTGATCAACGCGGTGGTGAGTTCGATTTTCCTCGCCGCCTGCGCGCTGTTCACGATCACGACGCCGCTGCTTCTGATCATGATCCTTCTGGTGGTCGGCGGCTTCTTCCGCTCGCTGCAGTTCACCGCCATCAACACGCTGGCCTATGCCGAAGTCGAGCCGGGACAGATGAGCCGCGCCACCACGCTGGTCAGCGTCAACCAGCAGCTGGCGGTTTCCGCCGGCGTCGCCGTCGGCGCCTTCTCGGTGGAATCGACCATGCTGCTGCATCATGTGAGCGAACTGAGCGCCGCCGATTTTGCGCCGGCGTTCATCGTGGTGTCGATCATCTCGACGGTTTCGGCATATTTCTTCTACCAGATGCCGGTCGATGCCGGCCATCAGGTCTCCGGACGCGGGGCCGTCGTGGTCGCCTCTCCCGAGCGCGACGCCGAACCGGAGGAGACCGCCGCCACCGAGACCGCCAACGCCCGGGACCAGCGGCTGGGCTGATCCAAAAAGCCGAATCTCTGCTTCGTCCGGCCTGCGATCGCTTGGCCCTGCGATCGCCTGGCGAAGAGGCGCGGGTGTACCAACACTGAAAGTGATGCAGGTCCGGCGCAGAGCGAATCGAAGGCTCGTCAATTCCTGCGGTTTTGGGATCTACTCGCCCTTCATGTTGGCTGCCTTGACGATTGGCCACCACTTCTCGATTTCGGCTTTCTGGTAGGCCGCCAACGCCTCGGGCGTTTGCTGGTCGCGCGGCGGGATCAGCTGGCCCAGATCAGAGAGCTGCTGCCGTACCTTCGGGTCGGCAAGTGTGTCCACGACAGCGGCATTGAGCCTGGCTTTGACCTGCGCCGGTGTGCCCTTCGGGACCCAGAGGCCGTACCAGATGTTAATGTAAAGGCCGGCCAGACCGGCCTCGTCTACGGTCGGGATGTCAGGCGCGGTGGGCGAGCGGGTGTTGGCAGTCACCGCGAAGGCCTTGACCTTGCCCTCCCTCACTTGCGGTAGCGCATTGGGCAGATGATCGAACAGCACATCGATTCGTCCGGCGATCAGGTCCTGCAAGGCAGGAGCGGCGCCGCGATAGGGTACGAACTGAAATTTCAGGCCCGCGAGATGCTCGTAGTACACGGCCGCGACATGCGCGGCGCTCCCGACCCCGATGGTGCCGACGGAGACTTTCTCCTGGTTCGCCTTCAGCCAGGCGGTCAGTTCCGTCAGGTTCTTGGCCGGCACTGCGTTCCTGGTGAGGAGCAGCATGGGATAGCTGGTGAGCAACGAGACCGGCTCCAAATCCCTGAGCAGATCAAACGGAAGCGGGTACAGCGCACCGTTGATGACGTGGGTGCTCCAATGACCGACGCTGACCGTGTAGCCGTCCGGAGCCGCACGTGCGACGTGACCGACCCCGATCGTCCCGGCCGCACCGGTCACATTCTCCACGATTAGCGGCTGACCAAGCGATATCCGCATCCGCTCGCTTAAGGTGCGCACGAGTGCATCGGTAGGGCCGCCCGCAGTGAAAGGAACCACTATCGTGATGGGCCGCGACGGATAGGCTTGCGCCCATGCCGCCTGCGATGCAGCGAGCAGCGCGGCAACGCCCGAGGCCAGACGCAAGAACCTGCGGCGGTGAGGTTTCATCCCGTGCTCTGCCGCCACGCGGGCGCCCAGCGCCACGATTCCTGAAATTCGCATCTTGATGTCCCCAGCCTGCAACGGAAAGCGTTTGCGCAACTAAAGGGCGAAAGCAAGAGGAATTTCGCGCTTTCGCGCGGGCGCGCGATCCTCAGCGCAAGATTCGCCAGAAGGTCACGCCCAGCCCCAGACTGCGCGATGGCAGAAGCAACTGCCCGTCCAGGACTTGCGCGTTGAACTGCTCGACCTTGTGCAAATCAGGATCCGGCCGATCCGGTTGCGTGAAATAGGCTTGCAGGTTGCTGGTTTTGGCGTCAACCAGATAGCGCTCGACCGACACCACACCGTTCATCGGCAAGTTGTTCAATTCGGCGGAAAACAGCTCGGGCGTATCGGTGAATGAACTGTTGTAATTGAAAATGACGACGCCCGCGGAGTTCGCATCGCTGGCGGCGAATGCGCCCAGGTTTGGCTTTCCGGAGGGAACGGTGACCCTTCTGCGCGTTCCCGTCATCATGGCGAACATCTTGAAGACATTGGCGGGCGGTTTCGGATAATATTCTGCGCCTTTGCCGGTGATGACCTTATCCATCAGACTGGCCTGGCCCGCATTGCCCGGCTGCAAGCCGACGGCATCGTGCATGATGAGATAAGACCCCATGGCGATCTTGTCGGCAACGGCTTCGATCAAGAAGGCAGCCGCCCATGCGGCCCCCTTATGCGAGTAGTTGATATCGGTCCCTTCAAAGATCGATGGACCCCATTCCGAAAGGAACAGCTTCGTTTCAGGATGCCCCAGTGCCGCTAATTTGGCCCGGATCCGGTCGGTCATGTATTTGAGAGTTGTGGTGTATTTGGGCTCCTGTTGCGCATTTCCACCGCGGAAATCTCCATAATAATGGAATGAGAAATAATCGAGCTTCGAATTGAATTGGGCAGCGTGGGTAGTCGGATCGACTTCGGCCGTGGGATCGAACATGTCCTCCAGGAAATGCTCTTCCAAAGTCGGCCGCTCTGTCGGCCAGTAATTAATCCATTGGAAACTGAAGCCAGCGAAAGCGGGGCCCGCGAATTCGACGGCTTTTCCGGGATATTTGCGCCGGAAAGCCCAATCGTTCTTGATGGCCTGAATGGCGTCTCCGAATATCTTCTGCATCGGGGAAATCCCGCGATCAACACGACGCGGGTCACCGGAGTACGGATATGGATTGGCGGTCGGCGGCCATTCATGAATATTGTAGGTGGCCGGATCGATCCACCACAGAAAGCGGCCCCACGGCCCAAGCGGCAAAAGTGCGAACTGGGAAGGATTAGGCGGGGTCGTGGCGAAAAAGTTCACAGGCGGGGAGTCGGCGATATCGAGTTCATTGCTGACTTCGAAGATCACCGATGGTGCTCCGCCATCGAAGGATCTCCTGACTATATAGCTGACCAATTGCCTTGCATAAGATTTATAGCGGTCTCTGATCGCTGGGGTCCACCTCTCTGCCGGTCCATACGGGACGAAGCTTCTGGGCAAGGTGCTTGCAGCGGCAACATGGGGTGAAAGGCCGTGCTGAAGAGCCCAATCGATCTCCTCCGATAGAAGATCGAACTCGCCATGGTGAGCCGTGACGAAATCACCGTTGCTATCGAGATCGCAATAAGCATCACCCTGCAGAATGCGCATGCGTTTCATTTTGAGATCGGAGATGATCTGCCCCATCGGGGCAATTGTCCCATCCTGGGGCGCATTCGCATCCTGGAAGATGTTCTGCAGGGTTGCGAGATCATCGCCGCTGTCACTCTGCCTAACCGTCGTCGACGCATCGACGATGATCGTCGAGGCCGGGTCAGATGTAACGACCGGGGCCGCATGGCCAACAGAAGAAGCGAGACAAAGGCATGCAGCGGCCAGAAGAACGCGTTTGAGATCAACCGTGTTGTTATCGGGCATGTTATGTTTCCGGTTGCGCTGTGAAGCTGCCAAAGGCTAACCGCGATCCAAAAATAATGCCTTACGGTGTCATCGACACTTTAACTCAGTTCAAAACGCACCCGTTGAATACAAGCACCGACGATGGATTGTGGCGCGCTGTTCCCGCGGCCTGTCACACTACTGTCGTCGCGATGCGACCCGATCACTCAGGAACTTGATCGGAGGAGCGATCTTTCGGCCCGCCCCGAAATCCCATCGCCAGCACATAACGCTCGGAAGAATCCTTGCGGCTCGATGCCGGTTTGACATGGCGGACGCTGGTAAAGTCGCGCTTTAACTGCGTCATCAGTTCGGCGTCGGCGCCACTCTGAAAAACCTTGGCGACAAAGGTCCCGCCGGGGTTGAGCACGTCGGCGGCAAAGGCGGCAGCACCTTCCACCAGGCCGAGGATGCGCAGCTGATCGGTCTTGCGATGGCCGGTGGTATTGGCGGCCATGTCGGATAACACGACGTCCGCGCGGCCGCCGATCATGGCCAGCAATTTTCCCGGCGCGTCGTCAACGAGAAAATCGAGCCGCGCGAAGCTGACGCCCACGATCTCGGGCATGTCCAGAAGATCGATCGCGACAACCTTGCCTCTGCCGTCGGCGGCGCCGACGCGCTTGGCGGCGATCTGACTCCAGCCGCCGGGCGCCGCGCCCAGATCGACCACGGTAATGCCGGGCTTGAGAAAGTGGTATTTGTCGTCGATTTCGAGCAGCTTATAGGCCGCGCGCGAGCGCAAGCCATCGCGCTTGGCCTGCGCCACATAGGGATCGTTGAGCTGCCGCTCCAGCCAGAGCTTTGAGGACAGCTTCAGTCTGCCGCCGCTCTTGACGGTGACGTGCAGCCGCCCGGTGGTATCTTTCGCCATGTTGGTGTCGTTGAATCTCAGTCAGGCATCCTGGCCGCATGGTTCGAGACGCGCGGCGCTGCGGCGCTCCTCACCATGAGGGGTTGGACCTCATCCCGAGGAGCGCGCCGTTGCGCGCGTCTCGAAGGATGAAGCCACCCAACCATGCCCTAGCACATCGCGTACTGAAATGCCTATCGGCCGCCGCTCAGCGCCCCATCCTCGCGCATCATCTCGACCAGCATTCCCTCGCGCAGGCCCCGATCGGCGACGCGCAACCGCGGCAGCGGGAACGCATGGCGGATCGCGTCGAGAATGGCGCAGCCGGCCAGAACCAGATCGGCGCGCTCGGCACTGATGCAATTATTGGCGGCGCGTTCCCGGTAGCTCATGCCGAGCAGGCGCGCGATGGTGGCGGTGACATCCGCATGGCTCATCCAGACGCCATCGATCCGGCGGCGATCGTATCGCGCCAGGTTGAGATGGACGCCGGCGAGCGTCGTCACGGTGCCGGAGGTGCCGAGCAGATGCATGTCCGCCAGGTCGCCGCCGTACTCCGCGGCAAACGGTCCGACATGTTTTGCGACCTCCGCCACCATCAGCGCGTAGGATTGCGGCGTGACGTCGCGGCCGCCAAAATGCTCGGCCAGCGTGACGACACCGAGCGGGATCGACATCCACGCCCTGATGTGCGGCGACGGATTCTGTTCACCTGGATCGCGCTCGATCCGGACCAGTTCGGTGGATCCGCCACCGATATCGAACAGAATGGCGCCCCGTCCGTGCGGATCGAGCAGCGGCGAACAGCCGAGGACGGCGAGCGCTGCTTCGGTCTCGCGGTCGATCACTTCGAGGCGGATGCCGGTTTCGGCGGCGACCCGATCCCGAAAGCCTTCGGCATTCGATGCGGCGCGGCAGGCCTCGGTGGCAATCAGTCGCAGCCGCCTGGCCTTCCTGGACTGGATCTTGTCGCGGCAAACGCTCAGCGCGGCAATGGCGCGCTCGATCGCCGCATCGCTGATACAGCCGGTCGCCGAAATTCCCTCGCCGAGGCGGATGATCCGCGAGAACGAATCCACCACGCGGAACCCGTCGTCGGTCGGGCACGCGATCAGCAGGCGACAATTATTGGTGCCGAGGTCAAGCGCTGCGTAGACGCCGGAACCCGGTACCAGCCCCGCTTCTCCGGCATCGCCTGCGGCGACCGGTATGATCGAGCTTCCGAGCGACCCCAGGTCGTCGCCAAGCCGCGTGTCATCCTTCATCCAATGTCTTTTCCCGGCCCGTGACGGCCGACAGGGAATTTCGTTTCGGAAGAAACTCTAGCAGCGCCAAGGGGCGGCGCAACAACCCTTCACATGGGACCATGTCCAATCAGGCGTTGTCGTTCAGGCGGCCGTGGCTTATCTGGGTAACAGGCCACAAAATCGCGCAAAACCGGGCCATTTCGGGTGCTTTCAATGCAAGATCACACGTCCCCATCCTCTCTGGAAAACGCTATTGCACTGCAAAAATACGGGGTCGGGCAGCCGGTCCGCCGCAAGGAGGATGACACGCTGGTCCGCGGCAAGGGCAAATACACCGACGATTTCAATCTTCCGGGGCAAGCCTATACGTGGATCGTGCGATCGAGCCACGCCCACGGCGTCATCCGTGGCATCGACACCTCGGCCGCCCAGGCGATGCCGGGCGTGCTCGGCGTCTGGACCGGAACCGATCTCGCGGCGGCCAATTACGGCCCCTTCACCTGCGGCCTGCCGCTGAAGAACCGCGACGGCACGCCGCTGTTGCAAACCAACCGTACCGCGCTGATGACCGACAAGGTGCGCTATGTCGGTGACCCCGTGGCGTTCGTGGTGGCCGAAACGCCGGCGCAGGCCCGCGATGCGGGCGAGGCTGTGGTGGTCGATATCGATCCGTTGCCGGCCGTCACGGACCCTGAGGAAGCGGCAAAACCCGGCGCGCCGCAGCTCTACGATCACATCCCCAACAATGTGGCGCTGGATTATCACTACGGCGACACCGCCAAGGTCGAGGCCGCCTTCGCCGGCGCCGCCCATGTCACCAAACTCGATATCGTCAACACCCGCGTGGCGGTGGTGGCGATGGAGCCGCGGGCGGCGCTTGCCTCCTACGACAAGGCGAGCGAGCGCTACACGATCCAGGTTCCGACCCAGGGCGTCGCCGGCAACCGGCTCAACCTCGCCAAGAACATCCTGAAGGTTCCGAACGAGAAGGTGCATTTGCTCACCGCCAATGTCGGCGGTTCCTTCGGCATGAAGAACATCAACTATCCCGAATATGTCTGCATCCTGCATGCCGCCAAGGCGCTGGGCCGGGCGGTGAAATGGACCGACGAACGCTCGACGAGCTTCTTGTCCGACAGCCACGGCCGCGCGCAGAAAATTCACTGCGAACTGGCGCTCGACGGCGAAGGCAAGTTCCTCGCGGTCAAGGTTTCGGGCTACGGCAATCTCGGTGCCTACATCACCGGCGTCGCGCCGCAACCATTGTCGCTCAACATCGGCAAGAATCTCGGCAGCGTCTATCGGACGCCGGCGATGGCGATCGACATCAAGACCGTGCTGACCAACACCACGCTGATGGGCGCCTATCGCGGCGCCGGGCGGCCCGAGGCCAACTACTTCATGGAACGGCTGATCGATCGCGCCGCCGACGAGATGGGCATCAACCGGCTGACCCTGCGCAAGCGCAATTTCATCAAGCCGGCGCAGATGCCGTTTGCGGCCTCCTCCGGCGTCACCTATGACAGCGGCGATTTCCAGGGCGTGTTCAACGAGGCGCTCGAGATCTCCGACCACGCCAATTTTGCCAGGCGCAAGAAGGAGAGCAAGAAGCGCGGCAAGCTGCGCGGCATCGCGGTGGGCTCCTACCTCGAGGTCACGGCACCTCCGGGCGTCGAACTCGGCAAGATCGTGTTCGAGGACGACGGCTCGGTCCGGCTGATCACCGGCACGCTCGATTATGGCCAGGGCCACGCGACGCCGTTTGCGCAAGTTCTTTGCGCGCAACTCGGTGTCCCCTTCGAGAGCGTCAAGCTCGAACAGGGCGACAGCGACCTCGTGCATACCGGCAACGGCACCGGCGGCTCGCGCTCGATCACCGCCAGCGGCATGGCGATCACCGAAGCCGCGAAACTGGTGATCGAAAAAGGTAAGCGCGCCGCCGCCCATCTGATGGAGGCCGCCGAAGGCGACATCGAATTCGGCAATGGCCGCTTCACCATCGCCGGCACCGACCGCTCGATCGACATCATCGAGCTGGCGCGGGCGATGCGCGAAGGCAAGATGCCGGAAGGCGTGCCCTCGTCGCTCGATGTCGACCATACCACCGAGCCCGTTCCGTCGACCTTCCCCAATGGCTGCCATGTCGCGGAAGTCGAGATCGATCCCGAGACCGGCATCGTGCAGATCGTTCGCTATACCGGCGTCAATGACTTCGGCACCATCGTCAATCCGATGCTGGTCGCCGGGCAGTTGCATGGCGGCGTCGCGCAAGGCATCGGACAGGCGCTGATGGAATGTGTCAGCTATGACGAGAGCGGCCAGCCGATCACCGGCTCGTTCATGGACTATGCGCTGCCGCGCGCCGAAGACATCCCGTTGATGGAGATCGGCGACCACCCCGTGCCGGCCAAATCCAATCCGCTGGGCACCAAGGGCTGCGGCGAAGCCGGCTGCGCCGGCTCGCTCTCCACCATCGTCAACGCGGTGCTCGACGCGCTGTCGGAATACGACATCGCCCATATCGACATGCCGCTGACGCCCGAGCGGGTCTGGCGCGCGATCAAGGATGCGAAGAAGGTGGCGTGAGGCGGTAATCGTCGGAGCGTTACTCGCGACCACCACACCACCGTCGTCGCCCGGTATAGTCGTCCGTCGCTTCCGCTCGCCTATGACCGGGCGACCCAGT
>Ga0073928_10005705_pt1 | contig 17234 bp, 12 predicted proteins | sample PaiPotPPA55metaG_FD_76969 | JGI IMG/M metagenome (GOLD analysis project Ga0073928, IMG submission 76969) | Iron sulfur acid spring bacterial and archeal communities from Banff, Canada, to study Microbial Dark Matter (Phase II) - Paint Pots PPA... ... | reverse complement strand
CGATTGTTCATGCCGCAAAAGAGCGCGGTGTTAAGCTGCAAAGCGTGGCGGACTTCGCTTCCATCACTGGCGGGGGAGTCGTTGGCAAAGTAGGCGACCGCGAAATTGCTGTCGGCAAACTGAAATTCCTCCAAGAGCGCGGCGTCACGGACTTGGGAATTGTCGAACCTAAGGCCATGGCGTTGCAGGCGGAAGGACAGACGGCAATGTTCGTCGCCATCAACGGAAAAGCCGCCGGAATTCTCACGGTATCCGACCCCATCAAGGCATCCACCGCCGAAGCCATCGCGCAACTTCACAAGCTCGGCCTGAAAATCATCATGCTTACTGGCGACAACGAACGCACCGCGAATGCCGTCGCCAAAACACTAGGACTTGATCAAGTGGAAGCGGGCGTTGAACCGCAGCACAAACACGAGCGCATCCAGCAACTCCGCCAACAAGGCCAAATCGTGGCGATGGCCGGGGATGGCATCAACGATGCACCTGCGCTTGCCGCCGCGCACGTCGGCATCGCTATGGGGACGGGCACGGACGTGGCGATGGAAAGCTCCGGCATCACCCTCCTCAAAGGCGACCTTCGCGGCATCGTCAAGGCCATCACTTTGAGCCGTTCGATGATGCGAAATATCCGTCAAAACCTTTTCCTGGCTTTCGTTTATAATTCGCTCGGCATTCCTATCGCCGCTGGTGTGCTTTATCCGTTCTTTGGCCTGCTGCTCAGTCCCATGATCGCGGGCGCGGCCATGAGCTTGAGTTCGGTTTCGGTAATCACCAACGCCCTGCGATTGCGCCATGCAAAACTGTGAATTACAATTCAAACGCCGGTTGATTTGGGTCGTTAAGCAGGGCATATTTTGAGAGGTATTCAGAATTGACCTTATGCACACCCACGACATCTCAACTTGGAAACATGGACATGATTTCATGCCGGATACATTATCCGCCGAGAAACGCACGCACAAAGTCATTCTGCTGACGGTTTTCATGATGGTCGTCGAGATCGTGGCCGGCACGATGTTTCATTCCATGGCGTTGCTCGCCGATGGCTGGCACATGAGCACGCACGTAGTGGCGTTCGTCCTCACGGCCCTGGCTTATTATTTCGGTCGGCGGCACGCGAAAGATGTGCAATTTACTTTCGGCACGGGCAAGGTTGGAGTCTTGGGCGGCTTTACCAGCGCGATTGTTTTGTCGGGAATCGCCTTGCTCATGGCGGCCGAATCCATACATCGGCTATTCACGCCGATGTCGATTCATTTTCGGGAAGCCATTGTCATCGCGGCGGTCGGTTTGGCGGTCAATGTGGTCTGCGCGTTGATTCTCAAGGATGACCCGCATCACCATCATCACGGTCATGAACACGCGCACGAAGGCCATCATCATGATTTGAACATGCGCGCGGCGTATCTGCATGTTCTGGCTGATGCGCTAACATCGGTAACGGCGATAACCGCGTTGACCCTCGGTTATTGCTTCGGCTGGGCGTGGCTTGATCCGGTGATGGGTTTGGTCGGTACGGTGGTAATTGTCTCCTGGGCGTACACGTTGCTTCGCGATACGAGTTCAATTCTTCTGGACCGAATTCCTGCGCATACGGATTTACCAGTCGTCATCCGCGAAGTCATCGAGAACGACGGCGATTCAGTGATAACCGACCTGCATATTTGGCAGGTGGGTGTCGGCAAATTCGCCGCGATCGTCAGTGTGGTCGCGCGCCGTCCGAAAACGCCGGAGGAATACAGACAGGCGTTGAAGATTCACGATGAACTGGTTCATGTGACGGTGGAAGTGCAAATCTGCCACGATCACGAAGCCGTTAAATTCGCCTGACGTTAAGGCCAAGGTTGGTTCCGACGACTCGGCGTTTTGCCATCCGGTTGCAGTCGTCTGCCTTGCGCCTTTGCACATTCGTGTTCATCAACGTGGCCGCTTGTCAAAGCCGTATGAATTGCTACGCTGTCTCCGAATGACGGATCGCTCCCGTAGCTCAAATGGATAGAGCTGCCGATTCCTAATCGGCCGATCCCGGTTCAATTCCGAGCGGGAGCACCACTTTATTAACTCCGAAAGCGGAGGGAAAATCTGATACCGCATCTGATACCGTTTTGCTTTTTTGGAGCAAAAAAGGGCCAAACGGAGCAAAAACTCGGCACTGAGGGACGAGGGGCAAAAGGTGACAAATCGCCAATGAAATCAATGGGAATATGCGATAATCAAAGGCAGTAAAAATTCCTAAAAAAGTGCTTGCGCTGATTTGGGAAACCGGCCGGTCCACACTGCGCGAAGTGCTCGACGCCCGGCGCGACGCGCTGGACGCCCAACTGATGACCGCGCGCGCCACGGCGGAACAATACCAGATGCTCGCTGAATTGCTGCTGTGGAGCGGTTTGGAAAGTTTCGAGGCGCTGGCTCCGCTCGCGAATGAACCGGCAATCGCCGGCCACACTGATAAACAATAATTTCGATTCTTACATTTTATGAAAGCAATGACTGTCATCCCGCAAAGTTCGCCCCCGGCCCGGCGCTGCCTGCGATGGCTGGCAACGCTCTGCGCGCTGCTGGCCGTCTCCGCAAGCGTGTTTCTCGTTTCGTGCGGCAGACAAAGCGCGCCTAACAAGCCCGCTGATGTCGATTACTACACCTGCACCATGCACCCGTCGGTCCGATCGCAAGACCCCAAAGGAAAATGCCCCATCTGTTCGATGGACTTGGTTCCTGTGATGAAGAAGAAGCCCGGCCAGCCTGAAACCAACGGTATGAGCGGCATGCCGGGCATGCCGAACATGCCCGAAATGGCCGAAACGAATGCCGCGAAGACGGAAGCCGCGGAGCAACCCGGCGAATTTACCGTGCCGGTGGCGCGCCAGCAGCAAATTGGCGTGACTTACGCCGCGATTGCCAGGCAGCCCTTTACGCACACCGTGCGCGCCGTGGGAATGGTCGCTTACGACCAACAGCGCCACTGGGACTACGTCGCCCGCGTGGAAGGTTACGTGCAGAAGCTCTTTGTATTTTCGGCCGGCGAGTTGGTCGCGAAGGACGCTCCGCTATTGACGCTGTACAGTCCCGACCTGCTGACGACGCAGGATGAATTCCTGGATTTGCTCAAAGCGCGCGATGAAGCGCAGGCCAAAGGCAATCCAGCCGTGCTCGAAAGCACCGCGCGTCTGGTCGAATCGGCCAGGCAACGCTTGCGCTTGTGGAACATCAACGCCGAACAAATCGCGCAGTTGGAGCAGACGCGCAAACCGCAGGAATATTTGACGCTTTACTCCCCGTTCGACGGCGTCGTCCAGGCCATCGGTGTGGACCAGGGCCGGCAGGTGATGAAGGGGGATCACTTGGTGGACATCGCCAATCTGTCGGTGGTTTGGGTATGGGCGCAGTTCTATCAGGACGAACTGCCGATGTTGAAAACGGGCTTGTCCATCACCATCACCTCCTCGTCCTATCCGGGCGAGAAGTTCGCCGGCAGGATTTCCGTCGTTGATCCGTTCATCAACGACGAACTGCGCATGGGCCGCGTGCGCATCGATGTCGATAATCCCGGATTCAAGCTGCGCCCCGACATGTACGTGAACGCGGAATTGACGATGGACATGGGCGAAGGTCTGGCCGTGCCGGAGACCGCGGTTCTGCCAACCGGCGAGCACGACATTGTATTCCTCGACAAGGGAGGGGGCAAACTCGAGCCGCGCTTCATCCAAATCGGACGCAAGTACGGCGATTTCTACGAAGTCAAAGGCGGTCTCAAGGAAGCCGATCGCGTCGTTACCAGCGCCAATTTTCTCATCGACGCCGAAGCCAAGGTGCAAGGGGCCTTGAAGTCGTGGTAGCCGGCATGAATCGGCGTGTCGGTGTGCCCGGGGTAACGGCGAAGCGGGGCGCCGCTGCTTTAACATGGAAAAACACTGCAAAGAGCAAACATATGAGATTCGTCAGACATTATCGAGAATTGGATGTTTACCAGAACGCAATGAGTCTTGCGATGAAGATATTCGAATTATCCAAGCAATGGCCTTCAGAGGAACGTTTCAACCTCACAGACCAGATTCGCCGATCCTCACGATCCGTATGCACGAATCTCGCAGAAGCCTGGCGCAAACGCCGTTATAGAGCGGCTTTCATCGCCAAGCTGAGCGATTCGGAAACCGAGGCCGCCGAGACACAAGTATCTGCTGAAATAGCTCTTCGCTGCCGGTATTTAGACGAAAAAAAGTTTCTTGAAATCGAAGAGGGAGACGAAAAGGTGCTCGGCCAAATTGTAAAGATGACTGAACAGCCGGAGAAATGGCTCATAAAACCTCGAGGGGCAACTGATGTTTGACGACCTGCCCCAAACGGTCAACGCGCCGATACGCCGATACGCCCATACGCCGGCACCATCCAAAACGTTCCTCCTCGAGCGCATCATCGAGGCGAGCGCGCGCAATGCTTTTCTCGTCATCATCCTCGCCATCTTTGGAATCCTGGGCGGCGTTTGGGCGCTGACGAAGACGCCCCTGGACGCTATTCCGGATCTCAGCGACGTGCAGGTCATCGTCTATACCGACTGGGAAGGACGCTCGCCCGATTTGGTGGAAGATCAAATCACCTATCCCATCTCCACGAAATTCATTGCCGCGCCAAAAGTGAAGTTCGTCCGTGGCGAGTCCATGTTCGGCAAGTCATTCGTTTATGTCATTTTCGAAGATGGAACCGATATTTATTGGGCGCGGTCGCGCGTCATCGAATACCTGAACTCCGTGCGCGGCAATTTGCCCGAAGGCGTCAATCCTGTGATCGGCCCTGACGCGACGGACGTGGGCTGGGTTTTCGAATACGCGCTGGTGGACAAAACCGGAAAACATAATCTCGCCGAACTGCGTTCGTTTCAGGACTGGCATTTGCGGTACGCCCTGGAATCCGTCAAAGGCGTTTCCGAAGTCGCGCCCGTCGGCGGTTTCGTGAAGCAATACCAGGTCGACCTCGACCCAAACAAATTGCTGGCCTATGGCATCCCAATCAACGAAGTCGTGGACAAAATCCGCATGTCCAACGGCGACGTGGGCGGGAAGATATTCGAGGTGGGCTCGACGGAATATTACGTGCGCGGGCGCGGCTATATCAAGAAGGTGGCGGACCTCGAGGACATTCCGCTCAAGTCGGCCGACGGCGCGCCGGTTTACATCAAGAATGTCGGCACCGTGCATCTTGGCCCGGACCTCCGGCGCGGCGTGGCGGAGTTGAACGGCGAAGGAGAAGTCGTCGGCGGAATCATCGTGATGCGCTATGGCGAAAATGCGCTCCGCGTCATCGACGGCGTCAAAAAGAAGCTGGAGGAAATCAAGTCATCGCTGCCCGATGGGGTGGAGATAATCCCGACTTACGACCGCAGCCTGCTCATCAATCGCTCCATCGCCACGCTGCGCGAAAAGCTGATCGAGGAAAGCATCGTCGTGGCGCTGGTCTGCCTGGTGTTCCTGTGGCACGTGCGCTCGGCTCTCGTCGCCATCATTACCCTGCCGGTCGCCATCGTCCTGGCATTCCTGCCGATGTACCACCTTCACCTCACGTCGAACATCATGTCGCTCGGCGGCATCGCCATCGCGATCGGCGCCATGGTCGATTCGGCCATCATCATGGTCGAAAATGCGCACAAATTCCTGGAACATTTCCGCGAGGAGAATGGACGCGAGGCGAACAACGTGGAACGCATCGAAGTGATCATCGCCGCCGCGAAAAGCGTGGGCCGTCCGCTGTTTTTTGCGCTGCTCGTCATCACCGTGAGTTTCATTCCCGTGTTCTCGCTCGAAGCGCAGGAGGGCCGGCTGTTCCGGCCGCTGGCGTTCACCAAGACCTTTTCGATGTTTTTCGCGGCGTTGCTGGGCGCCACGCTCGTGCCGGTTTTGATGGTGCTCTTCATTCGCGGGAGGATTACGCCCGAGATCAAAAATCCCGTGAACCGCCTCCTAATCTGGGCTTACCAGCCGTTCGTGCATCTGGTGCTGCGTTTCCGCTGGCTCACTCTTCTTGCGGCGCTGGCCGTCCTGGTTGTGACGATTTATCCCTTCCAAAGACTCGGCAAGGAATTCATGCCGCCGCTCAATGAGGGCGACATCCTTTATATGCCAACCGCCGTGCCCGGCATTGCCATCGGCGAAGCCACGAAAATCCTGCAAATTCAGGACCGGATGCTGCGGCAGTTTCCCGAGGTGGAATCCGTCTTCGGCAAAGTCGGCCAGTCGGAGACGCCGACCGACCCCGCGCCGCTTTCGATGGCGGAAACAGTGGTCAAACTCAAGCCGCCGGAACAATGGCGGCGCGGCATGACCTGGGAAAAACTCATCGCGGAGATGAACGAAAAAGTCAAAACGCCCGGCATGGCGAATATTTTCTGGATGCCGATCCAGACGCGCACCGAGATGCTGACCACGGGGTTCCGCTCGATACTCGGCATCAAAGTATTCGGCCCGGACCTCGGCGCGATTCAAGAGCTCGGCGTGCAAATCGAAAGGGCCCTGACCGATTTTCCCGATACGCGGAGCGTCTTTGCCGAGCGCACGACCGGCGGTTACTTCCTCGACTTCACCCCGAACCGCGAAGCCGCCGCGCGCTACGGCCTTACTGTGGGCGAGGTCAATGACATCGTCGAAACCGCCATTGGCGGCAAGACCATTGCGACGACCGTCGAAGGCCGCGAGCGCTATCCGATCAGTGTCCGCTACGCCCGAAATTTTCGCGAAGATTTGGACGCTCTCAAGCGCGTGCTGGTGCCGGTGGGGATGGCGCGTCGGAGCGGTGGAGCGTCGGAGCGTGTGAGCGGTTCCTCGTCTTCACGCTCCGACGCTCTTGCGCAGGTCCCGATCTCCATGCTGGCCGATGTCAGCTACAAGACCGGACCGCCCTCGATTCGCAACGAAAATGGCCAGCTCGTCGGTTTCGTTTTCGTGGACCCTACTACTGCGGACATTGCCGGCTACGTGCGCCGGGCCTCCGAACGCATCCGCGAGACCGTGCATTTTCCTCCGGGCTATTACATCCAGTGGGCAGGCCAATTCGAGTATCTCAAAAGCGCCGAACAACGACTGAAAATCGTTGTGCCCTTCACCTTGCTCATAATTTTCCTGCTGATCTACTTGAACACGAAATCGGTCGTGAAGACCGCCATCGTGCTGCTGGCCGTTCCGTTTTCGCTCGTGGGCGCATTCTGGCTGCTCCACGCGCTGGGTTACAACATGAGTGTCGCCGTTTGGGTAGGACTCATCGCGCTGGCCGGGCTCGATGCCGAGACGGGCGTGGTGATGTTGCTCTACCTCGACCATGCCTGGGAGAAATTCCGCGGCCAAAACCGGATGAACACCATGGGCGATCTGCGCCTCGCGGTCATCGAAGGCGCAGTCCAGCGCATCCGTCCCAAGGCCATGACCATTTGCGCGATTCTTTTCGGCCTGCTGCCGATCATGTGGTCCCCCACCACTCAATCCGGCGCCGATGTCATGAAGCGCATCGCCGCGCCGATGATCGGCGGCGTGATTACGTCCGGCGTGCTGGAATTGCTGATTTACCCGGCCATTTTCGTGGTCTGGCGGCGCTGGCACCTCCCGGCAGCAACGCGCGATTCACTCGCTGTAACGCAGATCGGCGCGGGCCATGCCGGGCCGCGATGACGCTTACGCATTCTTGGGTATGAGCCGGTAGCCGACGCCGGACTCGGTGATGATCAGTTCCGGCTGAGAGGGATTGGATTCCAACTTTTCGCGCAAATGGGCAACGTGAACTCGTAGGTAGTGTGTTTGTTCGATGGCTTTGGGTCCCCATACTTCGGTCAAAAGCTGCCGCTGCGTTAGTACTTTCCCCGCGTGTACGACCAGCAGCCGTAGCAGTGAGTATTCTATCGGCGTCAATTTGACCTCCGCGTCGCGCTTGCGGACCTGCCGCTTCGATAAATCCACTTCGAGATCGCCGCTGCGGAAGATCGTTTCTGCGGCGTGCGGCTGGGCATGACGCAGGGCGGCGCGGATGCGCGCGAGGAGTTCGGCGCTGTTGAACGGCTTGGTCACATAGTCGTCCGCGCCGGCGTCCAGGGCGGCAACTTTGTCGTCCTCGCGATCCCTGACACTGAGGATGATCACGGGTACACGGCTCCATTCGCGCAATCGCTTGAGCACCTCGGTGCCCTCGAGATCGGGCAGGCCGAGATCGAGCAGAATCACATCGGGCCGGCGTTGCGCGGCCTGGACGACTCCTTCCTCGCCCGTCGCGGCGTCGAATACTCGATAGCCGTTGGCTTCCAGCGTGACGCGCAGCAGGCGGCGGATTTGCGCCTCGTCATCGATGACGAGCGCAACGGGAAGCATTTTGGCGGTTTCCTTGTTTATCATCCAGGTTCGACTTCCGGCGGTTTTTCGAGTTGGGGCAGCCGCATGGTGAACAGCGCTCCGCCACCGGGCCGGTTTTCGGCAGTCACCGTTCCGCCATGCGCCTCGACGAAACCCTTGACGATGGTCAAGCCGAGGCCGCTGCCGCCCGTGGGCGCTCCCGGCGAACGGAAAAACTTGTCAAAAATGCGCGGCAACCATTCCGCGGGAACGCCGGGGCCGTGATCCGCGATGCTCAAGGTCAAATTTCCATCGGCGGCCTGGGCATGCACCTCGATGGGCGTGCCGGGGGGCGTATAGTTGGCGGCGTTGAGCAGCAGATTGGCCAGCGCGTGTCGTATGAGTGAATCATCCAGCCTAACAAGCACAGGCCCGGGCGGCAAATCCTGTGTAATGGGATGCGCCGCCAGTTCGCGCTCCAATTCGCGCAAGGTGGTCTGGACCAAATCACGCGCGTCATGCCAATCGAGGCGCGGAAGAACCTTTCCCGATTCGAGCCGCGCCACATCCAGCAGATTGCCCACCACGCGATTGAGCCGTGCGTTGGCCATCTGAATTTCGCCGATCAACTCCTGTCGCTGTTCCGGCGCCATTGTCCGGCTGGCCGCCAGGGCGCTCGCGGCGCTGGTGCTCGCCGCGAGGGGTGTGCGTAATTCGTGCGAGATGGAATTCAATAGAGTTCGACTGAACTTCTCCGATTCCGCCACCAGCCGCGCTTCTTCCGCGGCAGAACGGAGTTCCACGCGGTCGAGAACCAGCGCGGCCTGCCGCGCGAAAGTTTCCAGCAGATCACGCTGCGCCAGGGTCAGACGTTGGTGCGGCAAACTCAAGGCTAGGACGCCGAAGGCTTTGCGATCGGTGGCCAGGGGCAGGTGCAACGCCTCCGCGCCCGGAAGATTGTCCGTGAAACGGCCCGCCGCCTTGCGTTGGCGAAACGCCCAGTCGGCCACGCTCAATTCCTTTTCCGTCAACGTCAGCGAACTATCCGGATGCGCCGCGAGCCGGCCACTCATCGGCAGCGCGATGGCGACCGGCGCTTCGAACACACGATTGACTTCCGAAACCAGTTGCCAGATGACCTCATCGCGAGAGGTGGCTTCCGCCAAATCACGGTTCAATTCATAAAGGGCCGTCGCGCGCTCCTCGCGCCCTCGTTCGGCCTGTTCCTGCGCCCGAATCCGGGCCACAAGCTGGCCCAGCACAATGGCCACGACGAAATATAAGCCGAACAAAACGGCATCATCGACGCTCTCGATGAAGAACGTGTAGCGTGGCGGAAGAAAAAAGTAATTCCACACCAGCGCGCTCAACGCCCCCGCGACCAGTACCGGCCCGCGACCGAGTTTCAAAGCCAGCAACACCACGACGAGCAGAAAAACCAGTCCGGGCACTCGGGGTCCGGCCAACTGCATGAGTCCGAGGTTCAGGACGGCTGTGGCCGCCACAACACCGACGGCGACCAGGTATTGCTGGAAGCTCGAGGCAAACGCGGGCCGCCACTGCTTTTTTGCTTGTAGGCCGTCGGACTTTTCGGCGCGCACGACGTGCAGGTCGATGTCGCCACTTTCTCTCGCCAGGCGTCGCAGCAGCCGATCGCTTCGCAATCGCGCCAACCCTCCGGCGCCGATGGTTTTGCCAACGATGATTTGCGTTGCATTCTGCTCGCGCGCCACGCGCAGCAAACCGCGCACGAGGTCGTCGTCGGTCGTGGTCACGACTTGCGCCCCGAGTTCGCGCGCCCGGGCGAGATTCTTTTCCAGTTGCGCCTGGACGGTTTCCGGCAATGGATGCGGGCTTTCGACATGCACCGCCAGCCAGCGGCTGCGCAAACCGTCCGCCATGCGGCGTGTCCAGCGAATGAGCGCTTCGGAATAAGGCCCCGGGCCGACCGCCACGAGCAGGCAGTGTCCCGTTTTCCACGGTCCGGCGCTGTTTTGGATCTGGCGGTATTCGCGCGTGTCCACGCCCACGTGATCCGCCACGAGCCATAAGGCCAGCTCCCGTAGCGCGGTGAGATTGCCTTCGCGGAAAAAGTTCTGCGCGGCCATGGCGGCGCGGTCGGGCACATAGACCTTGCCTTCGCGCAGCCGCTGAACGAGTTCGGCCGGCGGAAGATCCACCAGTTCGATGACGGCATCGTCAAGCACGCTGTCCGGCACGGTTTCCTTTATCTCCGTGCCTGTGATCTGGCGCACGGTGTCGGCGCGACTCTCGACGTGCTGGACGTTGAGCGTCGTCCATACATCGATGCCCGCATCCAGAAGTTCGGTCACGTCCTGCCAGCGTTTTGGATGCCGCGAGCCGGGGGCATTGGTATGGGCCAACTCGTCCACCAGGGCCAGTTGCGGGTGCCGCACGAGCGTGGCATCGAGGTCGAACTCGGTCAATGTCACGCCGCGATGTTCGAGTTGGCGGCGCGGAATTTGCGGCAGGCCGTGCGCCAGCGCGGCGGTTTCGTTGCGTTTGTGGGTTTCGACGTATCCGATGACGATGTCGCGCTTGGCCGCGAGTTCGCGGTGCGCCGCTTCGAGCATCGCGTAGGTCTTGCCCACGCCGGGGCACATACCGAGAAAAACTTTGAGCCTGCCGCTTTTCTTCGCAGCTTCCTCGCGTCGGACCGAGGTCAACAGCGCGTCGGGATTGGGCCTCTCGTGCTCCATCATACTGCCGGGCTATCGTGTGGCGGAACGATGGCCATGCCAATCACGAAAACATGCCATTCGAAGGAGACTTAACGGCGTTCAGCAACACGCAACACAGCGGCATGGACCAAAAAAGCTGGAAGAAGCTGAATGCCGAGCGAGGCCGACCTCGCGAGCGGTCAGCAAAGCCAAACCTCCCGTTCGTCAAAAAGTTCCATGTCCTTCGACCCGCAGGGTTGTCATGCCGCCGCCTTGGCTTTTCGTTCAAGTTCGTTGTTGGGTGTACTCGATTCTTGACATACCACCCAAACGGGACACAACGCCCGTTCGATGATGCGTCGAGCCGTACGCGTGGAGAAGAAGTTCCAAGCTGGTTTGGAGGCTGGCTCGCCAATGACCAATAAATCAAACCCAGAACTGGCCTCGACGATGGCTTCCACGGGGAACCCCTCCACAATCAGCGTGCGGGCTCTGGTATGATTTTCTTCCAACGTCTTTTTTGACTGCGCCAACTCGGAGACTCCTGTAGCCCAAAGTTGCCGCATCAAATCCTCGGCATTACCGCAATGGGTAACCGCCGCGGGCGGATTGACATCAACGACGTGAAGGATTGTCAGCGTGCCGTCGTGGCGGCGCGCCAGCGCGGCCGCCCGCGCCACAGCGACGGCTGCGCAAGCCGAGAAATCTGTGGCCACCAGGATTTTGTCGACTTTCCAATCCGGTTCCGCCTCCAATCCCCGACATCGCGCCCCAGTAAGGCCGGGAGGATTCTCCGCACGTCTGGACCACAATGCGCGCAATGAAAAGCGTTGGAACGGGCGCTCGGGATCGGATTGTTCTTTAAGGGCGATCATGATGACTGGCCTTTCATCGTGCTGCGGCGCCGGCCGATTGGACTCGATCCAACGCCAGGTTCAACGTCAGGACATTTACTCCCGGATCGCCCAGGAATCCGAGGTCCGGAGCGTCCGTGTTCTGGCGAATGAGTTTGCGGACCTGTTCCGGGCTTATACCGCGGACTTTGGCAACTCGAGCCACCTGGAGTTCGGCATTGCGGGGGCTGATGTGCGGATCGAGGCCGCTGCCCGAAGCGGTGACGGCGTCGGCGGGCACTGGTTCGTTGGCCGCCAATCCATTCTGAGTGCGGTAATCAGTGACGTTCTGAGCTATCGAATCCCGCAATTTTTGCGAGGTCGGGCCCAGGTTGCTGCCGCCAGAGCTCGTGGCATCATAACCGTTACCAGCGGCCGAGGGCCGCGAGTGGAAGTATTTATCCCCGGTGAACTGTTGGCCGATCAGGCGGGAACCGCGAACGGTCCCGCTGGCGTCCAGGATCAGGCTGCCCTCGGCTTTTTCATGAAAGACCGTCCGCCCGATCCCGTACACGACAAGCGGGTAAAGCCCGCAGCAAGTGACCGCCAGCATGAACGTCGCCACGATGGCGCCGCGGAATTGGGCAAAGAGCATTTTCATAGGCTAAACGAGTTTCAGGACCGTGATGATCACGTCGATAAGTTTGATTCCGAGAAAGGGAATGATGACGCCTCCCAGGCCATAAATGAGCAGGTTGCGCTGGAGGATGGCCAGCGCGCCGATCGGCTTGTAGGCAACGCCGCGCAGAGCCAGCGGGATCAATGCCACGATGATGAGCGCGTTAAAGATCACCGCGCTGAGAATTGCGCTGGTCGGGCTTTGCAGATGCATGATGTTCATCGGCGCGATGGCCGGGAAGGTCACCATCAGCATCGCGGGAACGATGGCGAAATACTTCGCCACGTCGTTGGCGATGCTGAATGTGGTCAACGAGCCGCGCGTGATGAGCATCTGTTTGCCGATCTCGACGATGTCGATGAGCTTCGTCGGGTTGCTGTCCAGGTCCACCATGTTGCCCGCCTCGCGCGCGGCCTGTGTGCCGGTATTCATCGCCACCCCCACGTCGGCTTGCGCCAGAGCCGGGGCGTCGTTCGTGCCGTCTCCGGTCATGGCGACCAAATGGCCGGCGGCCTGTTCGTCGCGAATGCGCTTCAACTTTTGTTCGGGCGTCGCCTGGGCCATGAAGTCATCCACGCCGGCCTCGGCGGCAATGGCCGCGGCGGTGAGAGGATTGTCGCCCGTGATCATCACCGTCTTGATGCCCATGACGCGAAGTTGGGCGAACCGCTCCTTGATGCCGCCTTTGACCACGTCTTTGAGTTGCACCACGCCCAGGACTACTTTGTTCTCGGCGACGACCAACGGCGTGCCGCCGGACCGCGAAATTTCTTCGACGGCGAGATCGACGGCTTGCGGAAAAATGCCGCCCAGTTTGTCCACGTGAACGCGCATCGCCTCGGCCGCGCCTTTGCGAATCATCCGGGCCGGCTCGCCGTTGAGTTGTGGAAAATCGACGCCACTCATGCGCGTCTGCGCCGTGAATGGCACGAAATGCGCCTGGGATTCCGCAACGTCCCGGCCGCGCAAACCAAATTTCTCTTTGGCGAGCACGGTGATGCTTCGGCCTTCCGGCGTCTCGTCGGCCAGCGAGGCCAGTTGCGCGGCATCGGCCAGGCGCTCCGGCGAAACGCTGGGCGCGGGCACGAAGGTCGTGGCCATGCGGTTGCCCAGCGTGATGGTGCCGGTCTTGTCGAGCAGCAGCACATCCACGTCTCCCGCGGCTTCGACGGCGCGACCGCTGGTCGCCATCACATTTCGTCGGATGAGCCGGTCGATGCCGCTGATGCCGATGGCGCTCAACAACCCGCCAATGGTCGTGGGAATCAAGCAGACCAGCAGCGCAATCAGCACTGGAACGGAGAACACCGTGCCGGAGTAGATGCCGAACGGCTTCAAGGTGACACAAACCAGCAGAAAGATGAACGTGAGCGCCGCGAGCAAAATCGTGAGTGCGATCTCATTGGGCGTTTTTTGCCGCTTCGCGCCTTCGACCATAGCAATCATGCGATCGAGGAACGTATTTCCTTTTTCCGAAGTGATGCGGATGACGATGCGGTCGCTGATGACACGGGTGCCCCCGGTCACGGCGCTGCGGTCGCCCCCGCTCTCGCGAATGACGGGGGCGGACTCGCCGGTGATGGCCGCTTCGTCGACGCTGGCGATGCCTTCGACGACTTCGCCGTCGGCAGGGATGACATCCCCGGCCTCGCACACGACGAGATCGCCTTTTTGCAAAGCGGGAGCCGGTACTTTTTCCTCACGTCCGTCGCGCAACCGGCGGGCGATGGTGTCCTTGCGCGCCTTGCGAAGACTCTCCGCCTGGGCCTTGCCCCGGCCTTCCGCCACGGCTTCGGCGAGATTTGCAAACAGAACCGTGAACCACAGCCAGATCGCGAGTTGGGCGACGAAGCCGCGCTCGCTCGGTGCGCAAGTGAAGATGCCTGCCGTCGTCAACACCGCGCCCACCATGGTGACGAACATCACCGGGTTTTTGATCATCAGCCGCGGATCCAGCTTTCGGAATGAGTCGGCGATGGCGGGCCCAACTATGTTCCAGTCGAAAAGAGAAGGAGCTTTGTGAGTCATGGGAACCTCGAAGTATTGGTTAGTAGAGCTTTCCCTGGGCCGTGATGAAATGCTCGACGATGGGTCCCAACGTCAAGCCGGGCAAAAAGTTGAGCGCCCCAACGAGCAGCACCGTGCCGAGGAGCAACACGACAAAAGTGAACCCGGCCACCGGAAAAGTTCCGGAACTGGGGGGAGCAATTTTCTTGCGCCCGAGCGAACCGGCCATGGCCATGATCGGAACAATCATCCAGAAGCGGCCGATCAACATGGCCAGGCCAATCGTCGTGTTGTACCACGGAGTGTTCGCGCTCAATCCGGCGAAGGCGCTGCCGTTGTTCCCATTGGCCGAACTGAACGCGTAGAGAATTTCGCTGAGTCCATGCGGCCCGTTGTTGTTCAATCCGGCCAACCCCCATTGGCTGACGGAAGCCCACGCGGCAAAGCCGAGGATCGAAACAGCGAGGACCAGCAGCGCGAGCATGGCCATTTTCACGTCGTACGATTGGATCTTTTTGCCCAGGTACTCGGGCGTCCGTCCCACCATGAGGCCAGCAATGAATACCGCGAGGACAACGAAAACGAGCATGCCATAGAGGCCGGCCCCCACGCCGCCGATGATGATTTCTCCAAGCTGAATGTTGAAGAGCGGGACGAAACCGCCCAGCGCCGTGAACGAATCGTGCATCGAATTGACGGCGCCGCACGAGGCATCGGTCGTGACTGTCGCAAAAAGGGCGGAGTTGAAGATGCCGAAGCGGACTTCTTTGCCTTCCATATTTCCATCGGCCGCCGCGACACCGAGTTGTTGATGAATTGGATTTCCCGAGGCCTCCGAGTGCCAGCACAACCAGACCCCGGCCAGGCACAAAATCATCATCGCTGCCCACACGGACCAGCCATGCGCCTGGTTCTTGACCATGCGCCCCAGGTAATAGGTCAGCCCGCTGCCGATGGCGAAAATGGAAAGCATCTGGATGAAGTTCGAGAGAGGCGTGGGGTTTTCGAAGGGATGCGCCGCATTGGCGTTCATGAAACCGCCGCCGTTGGTTCCCAGCATTTTGATCGCCATCTGCGAAGCCACTGGACCCTGCGCGATCACCTGCTCCTCCACTTTCTGATCCACCATGACCGGCTGGTTGGTCATCACCTGCTGGCCTTTCTCGTCGAGCTTGGGCACATCCATCATCACGGCCACGCCGTTGGTCATGACCGGCTGGCCCTTTTCGTCGAGCTTCGGCGCTTGCACCATGACGGCGACGTTGGTCGTGACCGGCTGGCCTTTGTCATCGGTCTTGGGGACCTGGACTGTGAACGTTTCGGTGAGTTTGGCTTTGGTATAGGGCTTGAAGTTTTGAATGATGCCTTGCGACACCAAAAATACGGCGAACACCAGGCAGAGGGGCAACAGCAGGTAGTACGTCGTCCGCACCAGGTCCACCCAGAAATTCCCAAGGGTCTGCGTCGAATGCCGGGCTATGCCCCGCACCAGGGCCGCGGCCAGCGCAATCCCGGTGGCCGCCGAGCCGAAATTATGAATTACCAGCGCGACCATCTGCGAGAGGTAGGACATGGTTGATTCGCCGGTATAGCTCTGCCAATCCGTGTTGGTGGTGAAGCTCGTGGCGGTGTTGAACGCCAGATCCGGGCTGACGGGACCAAAGCCCTGGGGATTGAGCGGCAGCAAATGCTGCAGCCGCAAGATCGCATAGGTAAACAAACAACCCACCAGGCTGAACAGCAACATTGCCAAGGTGTATTCTTTCCAATCCTGCTCCCGGTCGGATTTGACGCCCATAAGGCCGTATGTGAGCCGCTCCAAAGGCTTGAGAACCGGGTCGAACCAGGTCCGGCCTCTCGCGTCGAGGACTTGGACCAGGTAGAGTCCCATCGGTTTGGTAATCAAAGCGACGGCTCCGATGAAAAGGACAAGCTGCAGCCAATCAATCGAGCGCATAATGGTATGCTCCTAAAATTTTTCCGGCCGAATCATGGCCACGAACAAGTAAATGAACAGCAGCAGGGCAACGATTCCCACGATGAGATTTTCCATAGGCCTCCGGATCAAAGTTTCTCGCAGAAGCGGACGTAGAAGCCGCTGCCGACGAAGAAGGCGATGACGATCCCGACAAATATCAAATCTTTCATACGCATCAGCATCCCTCTTCTGTGGCTTGGCGGCTAATCAAGAACCTGATTCGGAGCGTAAAGATTTCGTTAAGGGTGGATTCCAAATCGGCTTGCCACGAAAGGACATTCGCGCATAGTGCGCCGCTAATCGAAGGATTGGAAAAGCGGAAGGGTGGCTGAGTGGTTTAAGGCACCTGACTCGAAATCACAACCCTCGCCTTGGACTCAAGCGGAATCTATTGGCCAGCAATGGACTAGACGGACACCTCCATTTTTCAAAATGGCCTCTTTGGGACGGTTTTGGCCCCATTTTCATGCGCGCGGGATGCAATAAGGGGTGCAATCAAGTGAAGCAGTTGGCTCTGGCGCAATGACCTTGGAGGCGGAGGTCGGAATCGACCCTTTTTCACCGCAATTACGGGGTAAGAATGCTCGATTTTAAGCAGAAATCAAGCAAAATCCGCTTAACTACATTATACTATATAGACGCGCATAAGTAATTCGACATAATAGTCAAAAGAATGGTTGCATCAGATTGGCAATTTCCTCCGGGTGGCGCTGCACTTGGCGGAAAGTGCGGAATAAAGCCTGGCAGAGGTGT
>Ga0073928_10005704_pt1 | contig 17237 bp, 22 predicted proteins | sample PaiPotPPA55metaG_FD_76969 | JGI IMG/M metagenome (GOLD analysis project Ga0073928, IMG submission 76969) | Iron sulfur acid spring bacterial and archeal communities from Banff, Canada, to study Microbial Dark Matter (Phase II) - Paint Pots PPA... ... | reverse complement strand
CGTCCGGCGTGTCTTCTTTCGCCTGATGCACCAGGATCTCAACGCAATTCTGGACGGCCTGCGCGAGCTCGAAACTCGGGGCGTCGAGAGCCTCGATTGCCGCAAGGCGCAATTCTCAGCCTACGAACCACTTCTGCGCTTGCGCATGATCTGTCAATCCTGGAAAGTAATGTTCCATGCCGAATATTCTTCCGGTCAACCTCTGTGCCTGTTGGTTGATCTGCGGACCGTAGTCGATACCGCACTGGCAAAGACGGCGGCGGCCAAAACTGACAAAGCAAAAAGTCATGCTGCAGCTGCAAGCGCCAGAGCAACTCCAGAGTTTGAAGTTTTGGGTAGTTCGGCGGCTGCCGACGATGGCAGCCCAGATCGCAGCTGAATACCTTCGCAGCAATTTGAATCGGAGAATTCCGCAACGTGTATCAATCGACAGTCTTAATCATCTCGAATGAGGCGGAATTCTCGCATGCCATCACCGCCCGCTGGCAATCGGAATCGAATCTCCCCACGTTCACGTTGATGAGCGGCGATCTTTGTCCTGGGCTGGACTCTGAAGGCTTCGATGTTGCTGTCGTTGGCGGCATCACGACCAACACCGTTCCTCCGATACTCAAGGCATTAGACGCATGTGGCAAGCCGGTGATCTTCATTCGTAAAGTCGATCAACCACCAGTCAACGGCAAATGCCGGTTCATGGAGTTGACGCAGGATGACGGAAGTTGGCTCGATGCCGTGGTTCATATCGTCTCAGAGTCGTTGCGGGCTGCAGAAGCTTCCGCGCGGATTCAGCGGCTTGTACAAACAAACTCACAGCTCGTCCGCGATGCGGCGCTCGGCCGCTACATTCTGGAAATGCGGCATGGCCTAAACAATGCACTGACCTCTGTTCTAGGAAATTCTGAACTGCTGTTGCTTGAGCCGGAAACTTTGGCGCCGTTGACTCCGCCTGTTCGTTCGCAGATCGACACTATTCACAATATGGCTTTGCGAATCCACGAAATTATGCAGCGGTTTTCTTCGCTGGAAAAAGAGTTGAACGTCGCGCAAAAGCAGGCTGCGAAAGAAGTCAAAGCTAAAGAGCATGCTGCTGGAGTAGGTTCATAATTCTTAGTTCGATACTAATTCCGCCACCAAATCTTCGCCCGCAAATTATTGATCTCAAACGATTTCTGTCGCGCGAACAACGCGAAAAGCTGCACCGCCATCATATTGTCGCCACTTAAATAAGGAGGACGACGAATGAAGAAGAAAGTGCTTGCCGCAATGTGCGGGTCTATCTTGACAGTCGCCATGTCGCTGCCCGTAATAGCACAGGACAGCACGACGCAATCCACTACTACAACGACGACACAGACTCCGCCCCCGGCTCAAACTCAGAGCAGTACCACCACTACCACGGAGACTCCGGCAACTCCGCCACAGTCCCAGACCACTCAGACGACCGATACCACCACCAAGTACAAGCACCATCACAAGAAGGAAACGAAGCAGAACCAAACAACTACAACTACCACGAATCCAGGCCAGCCGGAGAGCCAATCGACAACGACGACCACCACGAATCCAAGCCAGCCACAGAGCCAGTCGACAACGACTACAACTACCACGCCACCGCAGTAACTGCGTAGTCGCGTAAGTGTTCGGGAAAGAGCGCAGGTAGCACCTGCGCTCTTTCCATTTCATCATTTCACTTCGGATTCGGCGATGCGTTTCCCATATCCATCACAACTTTCCAGCTTCCGTCTTTCTGCTTTTTCCAGACGCTGGCGTACTTGCCGTACTCGACCGTCGGCTTTCCGTCTTTGTCTTTGGATCGGAATTCGTACGTTCCGAATGTGTAGCCCAAGTCGCCTGAGGCCGCCATGTCGGCCTGAACGGGAGTCCACGTCAGGTGGTTATCTTTCTGATCCAGAAAACTCATTCCCTTCGCGATGCTTTCTTTGCCCTGAATCATATCCGCGCCGTTGGGCAGTTCGACCGCGTCTTCGGCGTAGTAGGACATGTATCCCTGCGAGCCTCTTTCTGCTGCGGCTTTCATGAAGTCGGCCTCAAGCTGTCGCAAAGTGTCGGCGCCGGACGGCGCCTGCGCTCTTGCGGTATTCAAACTTAGTAGGAGTACGATCGCGACCCCGGCAATAACCGGGAACAGAGAACTAGAAACTGAAAACTGGGATTTCATAAGGCCCTCGTGGCTTTAGATCGGCCATCTTTAGAACGATCAATGGAAATATTGAGCACACCAAGATACGCTTTCCACGGACCCACTTCAGCTTCATATTGTTTCGCCAGAACGCGGCAGATTTGGGATATGTGAGTCAAGTCATGCACCGCCCACGCGGAGATTAGTTGCCTGAGCGTCACGACTCCGTCCGCAGGATGAATGCCGGTGCGGGAGAGATCCTCGGAACTCAAATGCATGCCGCGCAAGGCATTGAGATTCTGCTCGCGCACTTCCTTGAAACGATCGAGCAGGCGCTCGAGCGGCTGGGTTTTATCTTCTTTTAATTGCGCCAAGCGGTCGAAGGGTTCGAAGCTGCGGCTCTCGCCGTGGTCGAGAATGATTCGCGCCCGGGGCAGCCAATCCGTAACTTCGCCGTGGATCAGATGTCCCACGACGTCGTAACAACTCCATGTATTCCCGCCTTCGGTCGCGCGAACCCATTCCTCCGGAAGCCCGCGTAGCATATGATCGACTGCGTCCGGGCCGCGTTCTAAAATCAGCGTCGCTTCAGAAAGCTTCATTTGCATAGGTCAGACCCTCCCGGCCGTATTTTAGACTGAGCCGCGCCGTCTCTTCGGCACCGCTTCGGCGCTAGTGGGCTTCACTTTGCAACCCTACCCCCTCCCCCCTGGGTCGATATATTGGAATCATAGATTTAGCGGTTTTCGCGAGTCCAAATCTATGAAGACAAAGGGCTTACACGTAAAATCCCCAGAGCATAGGAGTTACTGGCATTTCAGCTATGATCCTTTTAGTTTTGGTCATTTAATTCCGGTCTTCCTTACTTATTGCAACCGGACCGCCATTCGATGATCACGTGAATCTAGTTATGACGGATTCGGAAAACGAGGCCCAGCGCGAAAGGGCATGGATCCAATCACCTGGGGGAACGTCCCGTCTGTCCCCGAGTTTCCCTGTCCCCGAGTTTCCCTAATATACTTGCCCGACGAACAGAACTCGTTTACGTCCCTCATTCACGGAAGGCCATCTACCGCCGTTCGCCATTTGTTCCCTAATCCATTCTGCTACCATCTTCCGATGGCCGACTGGCTCGACTCCATCTCGAAGATAGTGACCTGCGGAGCCTTGGGTTCGTTCGTCACTTGGCTCGGCTTCAGAAGTCATCGAAAGAGAATGAGAGAACAGCTGTATCGAGAAATATCAAACAACTACCAGGGCACCGTCGTTCGTATTGCGGTGGTCCTCTCGCATGAGGGAATGAAGCGTGCAGCAGCTATGAACTTCAACGACAAGCTCCGTCTCAGCTTCGACACATGGAATCACTACAACGACGAGAAACGACGAGAGATGCTGTTCGATTTGAAAGAGGCTGGTGCCATCAGTCGCATCTACGGGCTTTTCTCGGCGATCGGCAACGAGGAGCTGTCTGGTTATGCCCACGTTCGCGGTAAAGAAGCTGCGGCTGAAGTTGACGATTGTCTGCTAGATGGAACGCTGGACAGGAAGCTCTACCAGAAAGTTTCCAAACCTGAAGCATGGAAGTACATGCAGAAACTTCTGGACGGCACGCGTCCGAGCTATCGGAAAGAACTAAGTCCCTTCTGAAGGAACATTAAAGGAGTTTGAATGGCCTTCCTTGTTGAACACGACCTCGTTGACTACATCAACGCGGCCTCTACCGTCTTTATTGCTGCATTCACAGCCGTGACGTGCTTTGCCGTCTGGCGTCAACTTAAAGCCAGCAAGGACATCGAACGGGCATGGCTGATGCTGACCTTAACGAAAGACCCGATGAACACGATGATGGTGTGCGAGAACACATCGGTGGAGGGTAACAAGAAGTCCGTAACGACGACTGCATTGCTTCAACTGATGCTCAAGAATGATGGCGACGGCCCAGTATGGGTCAAGCAATTCCTCTCCAAAATGACGTTGATAGATTCGCTGAAGGACCTGCTACATACTCCTCAATTCGATAGAGACAAAGATGACCGACATTGGTATCCGCCCGCGTTCGTTGAGAATAGTGCTACAAGGTTTCAGATCACGACGGATGGCAGCATCGTCGCTAAGAATCATCTCGTGATTTATGGGAAGGTTACGTATCTGGACAAGTTCCGGGAAGAGAGATTTTCGACCTTCGGATATGTCATCCACGCGGGGAAGTCTGAACTGGAACGGCTTCCAGGTCATCCTGAGTACAATCGGAATACGTAATTGATGGACAGCCGAATTCCCAAAGGCCGATGTCGGAGGAACTCTCAGGTAAGCGGTTGAATCCGATATGTTCGTCCATCAATGTGCGCTCGCAGTGCGTGCGTCACGGCTTTGGGAAATCCGGTTTGCTCTCAAGGCAGGTTTTCGGATCAGCTATGCATTTGCGTTCCAAAAGTAAATCGGCATTTAGTTCCGCGGGTGATTTGCCGTTGATATCGTCGCGTACGTATTGGATGGCGTAATTGACCGGAATGCCTTGGTTTCGGTAATCACTGTAAAATGCACTTACGCCGCTGAGAAACTGACCCACGGTGATGTTCTCGAAACCTGAGCTAAAACTTTTCACACAAAATTCTTGTTTGAATTGTGGGCGATCTGCCTGTTTAAGCATTTGAGAAGTTGCGGCCGTGACAACCTCTGGGTATTTGTTTTTCCATTGCTTGAAAAAATCGTTGGACGTATTAATGATGTCCAATGAGATGTTTGTGAGCTGAAGGCAAACGTTCACCTCCCTAATAGCACCGATACTCGTACCGTTTATAAATCCGAGCACATATCCCATCTTTACGTTTTCACTGTAGGTACTCCAGTCCCTCCCTGTAGGGCTTGCATTTGTACTCTGGCCAAAGGCGGCGCTGAGCAATATAACCCATAGCCAACATTTCATAATTCCAACTCCCTCTCGCCTCAAGTACTAACCGCGCAAAACTTTCTCCCGCAATAAGCAATCCGGGGACAGACGGGACGTGCCCCAATCCTTTTGGCCCCGAGTCTCCCCACCGCCTTTATTGTGTAGTCCCGGCATACTGGGGAATGTCACGGCTGTGCCCGCGTTCTTCCGGCTTTACTTGTCGGTGAGTTGCCCCTTCAACAGTTCTTCCAGGTACTTCGCCATTACGGACACGTCGAGCTTGCCATCATCCCAAGCACGGTCGGCAGCGGTTAATGCGTCGTAGTAAGGACGCCGGTTTTCCCGTATGCGTTCCGGCACGATCTTTATGCCGGGAAGTAATTTGCCATGCTTCAGACAAATCAAGTAGTAGCAGGCGGCTCTAGCTGTCCTCCCATTCCCCTCGACGAATGGGTGAATCCAATTCAGTCTCCACAGAGCATAGGCTGCAAGCCACGTTGGATGGTCAATGATTGTCCAATTTTCGTGAATGAGAGAAAAGAACCGATCCATCAAATTGGGCACATCTTTGAAATGCGGCGGGGTATGGTTACCGACGTAAATCGGTTCCTCTCGGTATCGTCCGCCAAACTGGGCAATGTTGGCGACGGCAGCATAATTCAGCGCCCACAGCGTGTATTTGTCGAAGGCTTCAACGCCCTTAACCAAACCGATCTCAACGCAATTTGATAGCAGATCATACTGCCGCAACAGATTCTGTTCTTGGATTCTCGTATATAGCGCGGGATTGTCTTTTTCGCGGACTGACATGATTGAGGACGCGTGGCCCGGCGACGCGAGCCACGATTGAGTCTACGGCAGCAGGCGTATGTGCTCAGACGCCTGTCGCACGCTGTCCTTGGTAATGTTTTGGGCATTAGCCGGGGCGTTTCCGAAGGCAAAGCTGATCCTCTGCTCTCGCAACTCGTTCTCCGTTACAGGAGTTTGGCGCGCAGCCTCCAGCGCTTTCAATAGCTCGGGGTCAGCCTTGATCTCCCCGTAAAATTGTTTCCGATCTGCCATGATTCACCGCCTCCTTTCGCCGTTTGTTCGGACTCCCGAACACCGATAGTAGTCTTTGCTTCTCCCATGTCAATAGTTTACTGGTATACGCCTGTGAATTACACGGGTGCGACTGTTCCTTTTGCACTTTGAGTAATCCGGGAGGGACGGGATGTACCCCATGCTTTTGGCCCGAGTTTCCCGTCCTAGCTGTGTAGTCCCGGAATACTGGGAAACGTCCCGCCTGTTCCGAGTTCCTGTTGGGGCTGCGTGGCCCTGCGGGGCGCAAACCCTAATACCGAACTTACCCAGGACTTGCGTCCCTTCGACTTCCCCTTCGGCTACCCCTTCGACTACGCTCAGGGCTTCGGCAAATCAGGGGAGGCTGTGGGCTAAGTTAGGTCGCCCTTCGGGGCTGGGGTGTCTGAGATGCGTGCGTTTCTCGGACAGGAGTGTCCGCGCCACATGACCTTCTAAAATCCCTCGGTCCGCCCGGTGTTATCCTGCTGCGGTCATGGATGTCAAAGGGTTGACTCCGATATTGAACGTGTCCGACATTGCCAGCACGGTCGCGTGGTTTGAGAAGTGGGGATGGAAGAAATTGTGGGATTGGGGAACGCCTCCGACGTTTGCCACGGTTGGATCGGGTAAGGAAACCTGCATCTTCCTTTGTCAGGGGGCGCAGGGAGGCCGCGGCCGCGGCGCGAACACCACCACGTTTCAACAGGACGGAGACGAAGAGGGCGATAAGGGCGTCTGGATGTCGGTCTGGGTGGACGACGTGGACAAGATGCACAAGCACTGCGTCGCCGCCGGGCTGGAGATCACATTTCCGCCGACCGATATGCCGTGGAACGTCCGCGAGATGCACCTTCGGCACCCGGATGGCCACGTGTTCCGGGTTGGCCGGGGATTCAAGCCCAAGAAGTAAAATCCGCTGGGATTCGATGGGTAGGAATTCCTAAGGGCTGAACAATGCATACAAGATTTACCCGATTGCCGCGGGAGCAGTAATGCTCGGAGAATAGTACAACCTATGCGGATACCTGAGAGCGCCCTTCGCGGGCGCTATTTTTCTTTAGGGGGCAGAGGGGACGTACCTCACTTCTTTTGGTCCGAGTATTCCCACCGCCCTTACTGGGTAGTCCCGGAATACTGAGGAATGTCACGGCTGTCCCCGCGTTCCTGTTCCGGAGATCTTACCCGGTACTTACGTCCTGGGCTAAGTTCGGTCGCCCCTTCGGGGCTGGGTGTCTGAGGCGGTTGGTACCCTACTGTACAAAATTGAGCAGAATGTATGACGCCATTGGAAGATTATTAGAACATGCCCAATACAGGTGAAAGAGGAGAGATCACAGGACGCATGAACGCGAAAGAAGCAGAAGTCGTTCAGCAGTCGAAGAAGCTTGCCTCGAAGACCAAAGCAGCTCTCGGCAAAGATGAACGAGGAAAAAAAGCACGAAGGCCTGAGGCGCTGAAAAAGCGGTCCTAATCTTTAATGAACGGCGAGTCTTGGGCGAACGGCGGGATCGCAATCAATTCGAGCAGCCCAATGGAAGGAAACAAATGCGGAAACCTGGCTATCGCGGGCCTGCAATCCTGGTTATCGGAGTCGTAATCATCGTGCTTTCTCTGGTTGTTGCCGGTGTAAACCATCACTCGGAGGGCACGACAGATCCCGTGCCATATCATCAGAAATAAAATTGGACTTGATCGCCATAATTTCACCGGCGGCGGCGCGTTCCGCCTTGCCTACTTAGGAATACGGGCATCAAGGTATTGAATCATGCATTGATCCTCGTGCTTGATGCATCCAATGCCACCGCGCCATGCGTCACCAGTCACCACTCAGGGGATTGCCGGGTCTTACACAGATGACAATCTAGTAGCCAAAGCTAAATAGCCCGGCAATCCCATGTTTAAACCCGAAGGTCGGCTCGGCAAGCATCAGTTGAAAGTGGAGGCTAACCTGGGGAAAGATGGACGTAGCCCACTTCTTTTGGTCCCTAGTTCCCATCGTTCTTACTGTATAGTCCGGGAATATTGCGGAATGCCACAACTGTCTCAACAATCCTTAAACCCTTTGTCAGTAGAGAGTTACGTCAGGGTGGTAGTTGGATGAGGGAAATGTTTTGCCTCTAAGTGCAAAGAGATTCACTCTTGACACGACGTCACAGGCGGTTAGAGTAGAGAGTGGTCTTTAATATTTGGAGCAGGCGTACTCGCTTGCGTGGCGGGGGTTCGTGATGAGGGCTAAAGCAGTTCTTATTATCGCAGGTTTTGCAATTCTTCTAGGTTCGGGCTTTTGCTATGCCGACTCGTACACTGATCCAAGCACAGACGTCCAATTTACTGGGTCTGTAACCGCGACGACGGTGACTTTAGATGTCCAATGCCTGAACACATCCATCTGCGGCAGCTTGTATCTTGGAGATGTCGCCCTGAAAGGGTTCACGTTCTCGGGCACTCCAACCCTTGGCTCCGCGCCATCGGGGTACACGCTGGAAAATGGTGGAGCAAACGACAGTGGCAATGGAGGCTGTGACGGTAAAGACACCGGAAAAGCCCTCTGTTGGGCTGCACCCTCTACTTTGACGACCCAACTGGGAAGTACCCTCCTGGTTTTCTCTGCCACTATTAGCGGTGGAGTAGTGTCTGATCCTCTTCACGTACAGGCGACGGGATATACCAATTCAGCTGGCGACCAGACCCATGGCGGCAAACCGTTGGCAGTTTCGAATGACCTCACGCCTGGCATCCCCGCTGTCCCAGAACCGGGCACTTGGGCTTTGATCCTCGCGGAATTGGCTGCCTTCGCTGTGGTCGGGCAATGGGCCCGTCCCTATTGCCGAGTCTGAAAAAATCTTTCCTGCTAGAAGCTGCGGTAGCCCGTCGCCGAAGATGCCGCTCAGTGCTTATGCTGAAGATCAGGCTGACCGTCATCGGGCGTGCCATCCGACCACTTAGCGACTGGAATCATAAATATTGTCATGCGCTCCAGAGGAACCTCGGTTGCCAGCATCGGGGAGCCCGGTAGATTTGCGCCCCAAGTTTGAGCTTCAGCCAGCGGAACGAAGAACATTACGTGGGGATGCCAGTGCCCGCCGTGATTGTCGGAATCGCTTAGGTATCCTTGCTTCGACTGCATATAACTCATCGCGCCAGGTTCCAGCGTGGGAAAATCTTTCTTGTCGAAAGCGGCCTGGAGATCCTCCGCGATCTGAGCTTTGGATCGTCCCGCCAATACCCACTCGGTTTTCTTGATAATGAGCGGAAGGAAAGATTGGACGGCGGCGGGGTTGAGGCAGATCGGAGCCCGCAGTTTGGGATTCCAGAACTCGGCATCGTCGGGTGCGGCGGCCCATGACCGTTGTGCGAAGCATACGAAACCGTTTTTACCTTTGACTGCGGTTTCGTAGCCGTGCCGTCCAAGGACCAAGATGTCGGCGTCGGCTGAGATGGATTCCGGAGCTGCGGAGCGCGCCAAGGCTATCTCGTTATCTCGATTGGCAATCAGGTATTGCTCTAGGGGGGCCATGGTGGGATACGGCGCTTTGGCGTCCTGCGCTTGGCACGCTGCGCTAAGCATGATGAGCAGCGCGAGGGTTCTTATTGTGATCGTCTTTACTGTGGTCGCCTTGAGAATTTTCCGCTTCATTGATTTCTCCTGATGTATTCTCGGCAAGATACGTTTACATCAAGAGAGCGCAAACTTTCAAGAATCAGAGTCCTTCTCTGCGGGCGGTCGGAATTCCCACCCTTGCGAAAACCGCGCAAGAGCCTGCCCTGAGCGAAGTCGAAGGGATGGGGCACCCTCGTTCGTTACGGTTCTTACGAAATCAAAATCTTGCAAAGATTAGCCAGCCCCCAACAGCGGCGAGAAATTGGGAGTCCGGCTCTGTTCCTCTTCCTGAGCTAGCGAAGTCAAGACACTCTACGCTAAGCCGCTTCCAGCACTGACAAGATATTCCCAGCCGGATCCTTGAACCACGCGATCGTCGGCCCGTTCCCCCGGGAAATCCCGCGCGCGTCCGTCTTTAAGTGGGGTTCGTTATACACTTCAAATCGCACGCCGCGTTGGCTCAGTTCATCCACAGTTTTTTCCACGCTTTCAACGGGAAAATTCAGGACCGTGAAAGTTGCCGGCTGGTGATTGGGTTTAGGGTACATCAGAGCTTTGGTGCCGCTGGAAAGCGGCACAACCAAGGTGCCTTCCGGACCGTTGGAAAGTTCGAGCCCCAGGGTCTTCCCATAGAATTCCCTGGCCTTCTGAATATCGTTCACCGAAAAACTGCTGAATGCCTTGTTCACGTTTAGCATGTACGCACTCCTAAAGTTTTAGTGTATTAACTTCGATGCAGAATCGGCTGTGACGGGTTCTGGCGAAATCAAAACCTCCCTAAGGTGGGACCGCCGTCTTAATTCCTGCGCGCTGGCATGGCGTGCGACTGGACCCGCGCAGTGGGTGTCGCGTCTGGAGCCAGCATCCATCCCACGATTGCGCCCAAGAGAAGATCGGAGCACAGCGTCTCCCAGAAGTGGCTGTGGGCTACGGAAGCGGGCATCAGCGGATTGGGAATGAACAGGGCGAAGCTTCCTACTCCGAATAGCGCCGCAATGATGGCCGCGGTTCCAATTCTGCGGGTGTTCAACATCCTGACCACGGGATATGCGAATAGGACCCATAGGAGTCCGCGCCCGAATTGAAACGGCAGCATCCAAGGCGTTGCGGTCACGGTAGAGCGCATTTGCTGGTGGAAGCTTTTTACCTCAGTTGTTCCGGAGTAGTACTGGCGAAGTTCGGGATTCTGCCACGCTACGTAATATCCGAACAGGTAATAGAGGATCACATACACGATGGCGAGAATCGCGAAACGGGCCGCCTTGCTCTGCAAAGTGAGGGCATGCCCGGAGGCCGGCTGCTCGGGGCCGCGCATTTTCCCCATGATCAGTACTGCCAGTGGAATAAACAGAACCGCGACTATCGCTCCCAACACAAAGAGGCTCTTAATCAGCCCGGGCGGCATTTTCGCGCGCAAGTAAATGATGGTTTCGATCTGAGTGATAACGGTCATCAGGCCGTAGGAGCTGAAAGTCAGCGCCGCAATCAACTTCAATCCGCGCCAGCGCGAGTTCTGGATGATCCAGGCAGTGACCAGCGAAATCAGGAACGTATATACCAGGAGCGGTCTGAGCAACGAAGCGGCCTGTTGCGCTTGAGCTGCTGGAGTAGGAGTTGTCTGGCCTGAAGGTGACGGCGTCGGTGCCATGCTAACCACGTTAGTGGCTATTATGAAAACAATGATCAGAATGACTGTCAGGACAACGACTCGTAATGCGAACACGGCTGCAGCTTTCATCGCTGACCTCGCAGGAACGTAAAATTGCGTTGCTATGTTTTCACACAAAAGAGGAGCCATGAAACGTCAATTATTGAGAATACTAGCGGGCATTCTAGGCCTCTTGGGCCTGCTTTATGTTGGGGATTATCTTTCCATCCGCTACAGAATTCCCGGAAGTCGCGATCAATTTGGCACCGTAAACGTTCAAAATTATTACGCGATCCACGAAAAGAATGGAAAAACCGAATATGACTATCAAGACCCCCAAGCTGAAACCTGCGTGAAGGCAATATTTCCTCACTTCGGCTACGCCCCATGCTGGTATGCAAGTCGTCACCTGGAAAAGCGTATTGACATCTGAGCCCAAGTTGTGGACGAGATCAAAGTCTTCCAAAGTTTCGTGAAAACGTCTCAATCCCGGAAGTTATGGGAGGGGTGCTTGCGCGGCAGGCGCGAGTTTCTGACGAGTGAACATCAAAGTCCCCGCTCAAGCAAACCTTGAATGTGGCACTCGGCCAACTGGGTCTCATTTCGGAATAACAAATTGTTTCACCATGCTGAGGCTGAAACGGGCCGGATCCGATATTTCAGGGTCCTTGATCGCGGTTTCCAGAGCGGATACAACCATATCGACATTCAGGGGACGTCGCAAAAAGGCAAGGTCACCAAGACACGTTGCAGCCGCCCATCGGATCGATACATCGGGTGAGCTCAGACTCCCGACGCACTGATCCTGAACCCAACTCCAATCCTCTTCGTACTTCGTAGCTGCGTAAAGGGCTTTTGCAACGAGCTGCGGGTCCCCGCTGGCCAGCCAATTGGTTAGTTCTTCCCTTGCAATTGGGCGTACCGCTTCATATTTGAGGTCCCTCATTACTGTATTTTACCTATTCGGACTGGTGGCCCGTTACGTTCTTGGTTGAAAACATAACTGCGATAGCTGCTCACTGCCACTTCCCGAGGCCTTGCGGATTCACTCAAGCCTTGCCGACATTGTTTCCAGCACTACGCAATCCCGCGCGGAACGGCTAAACTATTATGAGGAAGGCCATCCTCATGAACAGCTTTAATAGCCGCTCTACCCTTCACGTGGGTAAGCTCGACTACGAGATTTATCGTCTTGATTCGCTCGAAAAGCAAGGTATTTCAACCAAGCATCTGCCGTATTGCTTGCGGATTCTGCTGGAAAATCTCCTGCGCACCGAGGATGGCCGCAACGTAAAGAAGCAGGACATCGAGGCGCTGGCAAGATGGGACAGCAAGACACCCTGCGACAACGAAATCGCCTTCACACCCAGCCGCGTTCTTCTCCAGGATTTCACTGGCGTCCCAGCTGTCGTGGATCTCGCGGCGATGCGCGATGCCATGAGCAAATTTTCGGGCGATCCGAACCTGATCAATCCACTGCAGCCGGCGCAGTTAGTGATCGATCATTCGGTGCAAGTGGATTCGTTTGGCACTCCGCAATCGTTCGGACTCAATGCGGAACTCGAGTTCTTGCGCAACAAAGAACGATACGCATTCCTGCGCTGGGGACAAACGGCGTTTCGCAATCTTGCGATCGTTCCGCCAGACATGGGAATCGTGCATCAGGTAAATCTCGAATACCTGGCCCAAGTGGTCTTTGTCCAGGAATCAAACAGCAAGCGCTCTGCGTACCCTGACACCCTGGTAGGCACCGACAGTCACACGACAATGATTAACGGATTGGGCGTGTTGGGATGGGGCGTTGGCGGAATTGAAGCCGAAGCTGCGATGCTGGGACAGCCGGTTTCCATGCTGATTCCGCAAGTGGTCGGTGTGAAGCTGACGGGCAGGCTGCGCGAGGGCGCCACGGCTACCGATCTTGTTCTGACCATCACGGAAATGCTTCGCAAGTACGGCGTAGTCGGAAAGTTTGTCGAATATTTTGGTCCGGGGCTTCCTGAACTTTCTCTCGCCGATCGCGCGACCATTGGCAACATGTCTCCTGAGTACGGCGCGACCTGCGGCATATTCCCGGTAGACAAAGAAACTCTTAATTATTTGCGGCTCACTGGGCGTACGGAAGAGCAGATCGCGCTGGTCGAAGCTTACTGCCGCGAGCAAGGAATGTTCCACGACGCGAAAACGTCCGAGGCGGAGTATTCAGAGCTGCTGGCACTCGATCTGGATTCAGTCGAGCCGAGCATCGCTGGGCCGAAGCGTCCTCAGGATCGTGTTGCGCTGTCGAAGGCGCGGGATTCCTTCGAGAGTGCGCTTCCAACTTTGCTGAAGCCCGGACAGCGCTCGCAGCCCGCAGCATCTGGCAGCAACGGAAATCTTCATCATGGAAGCGTAGTGATAGCGGCCATTACTAGTTGCACAAATACGTCGAATCCATCGGTGATGATCGCTGCCGGCCTGCTCGCAAAAAAAGCAGTCGAACGTGGACTCGAAGTCCCCAGTTGGGTAAAAACCTCGCTCGCTCCCGGATCGAAAGTCGTCACCGATTATCTCGATCGCGCCGGCCTCACCGGATATCTCGAGAAACTTAAATTCAACACAGTCGGCTATGGGTGCACTACTTGCATTGGAAATTCGGGACCGTTGCCGGAAGAGATTTCGCGGATTGTCGATGAGAATGGATTGGTCGTTGCATCGGTTCTTTCCGGCAATCGTAATTTTGAAGGCAGGATCAACTCGGAGGTTCGTGCCAACTATTTGATGTCCCCGCCGCTGGTGGTTGCCTTCGCTTTGGCAGGCCGCATTGATGTAGATCTTCGTAAAGATCCGGTCGGAAAAGACAAGCAGGGCAAGCCTGTGTATCTTGCCGATTTGTGGCCATCGCAACGAGAAGTAGAAGAGACGATTCAAAGTTCAATTTCGTCGAGCATGTTTCGAAAGAGTTATGGCGAGATCTACGACGGCGATGACCGATGGCGTTCGCTGCCGGTTCCGGATGGCGAGACTTATGCTTGGGACGAAGCTTCCACTTACATTCGCCGCGCCCCTTACTTCGACGACATGACTTTGCGGCCCGGGCAGGTCGAGGAAATTAAGAATGCGAGAGTACTTGCGGTGCTTGGCGACAGCGTCACGACCGATCATATTTCGCCGGCGGGTTCGATCAAGAAAGACAGTCCCGCGGGAAGATATTTGATCGAGCACGGCGTGAAGCCGAGCGATTTCAATTCCTACGGATCGCGCCGCGGCAATCATGAAGTGATGGTTCGCGGCACCTTCGCAAATGTCCGGCTGCGAAACAAAATGGTTCCGAATCTCGAGGGAGGATTCACGCGGCACCTTCCCGATGGCGCTGAGATGTCGATTTTCGAAGCCTCGGAGAAATACATAGCCGACGGAGTTCCGCTGATAATAATTGCGGGCAAAGAATATGGATCAGGATCGTCCCGCGATTGGGCCGCCAAAGGCCCGCGTCTTCTAGGAGTGCGCGCGGTGATCGCGGAAAGTTATGAACGCATCCATCGTTCGAATTTGGTAGGAATGGGGATCGTTCCGTTGCAATTCGTCTCGGGCGAGAACGCGCAATCGTTGGGACTCACCGGCGAAGAAGTATTCGAAATCTCAGGAATCCGCGAGTTGACGTCGAATTTTGTCCCAGGACGCAAAGTTAAAGTGCGCGCAGCTTCCAATGGACAGACGAAAGAATTCTACGCCCTGGTCCGCATCGATACTCCCCAAGAGGCGCAATACTACGCCAACGGCGGAATTCTTCAGTACGTTCTGCGCCAATTGCTGGCGGCGAAACCGACAGCGCAAACCGTGAGCGTGTAGGCGCTCAGGCTTATGTGGGGCGGACACTCCTGTCTGCCGAGTTCCGCACTTTGCATTCCCATTGTTTAACCCGAACAGCCGCTTCGATCAGCTCCCATTCCGGAATCAGCGCCAAATAAAATCACCGGCTGTCCTCGCCCTCTAACTTTGAGGAACTAAAATTCCTCTTGGCGATCAACGTCTGGAGAGTATTGCCAGTGGGTACTGGACGCTGTTCGCCAAACAGTCGAGTGGCTAGTCAGCCACTCGGGTTCAACCCTTGCCCTCCGCACGTCACTCGACTTTCAATTCCGGGCTTGACACACCCCCAGGCGGGAATATCAAAAGTACTGGCGAACAGCGTCTGGTACCAGATATTTGGCAGCCCGACTGACTATCGGGGCATTTGCTTTTTCCCTCCCCGCCGAATCCCGTATAAGGCACCAAGAAGCCGCTCCTGCAGGTGCCTCGTAGGCGGACGCTGGTAATATTCCCCACGGAGCCCGGTGATGAAAGCTGTTCATTCGACGATTGCCACCATAATCGCCATTCTGTGCCTTGGTGGTTGCGTCTCCGCTCAAAACAGTCCCGATTGGACGGAGCCTTTTCCGCCCTATCGTGTCATCGGGAATCTCTACTACGTCGGCAGCAAGGGACTCGCTTCGTATCTGATCACGACCCCCAAGGGACACATCCTCATTAACAGCAGCATGGATAATTCAGTACCGCTTATTCGCGACAGCGTCGAGAAGCTCGGTTTCCGGTTCGGTGATATCAAGATTCTGCTCATCAGCCATGCGCATTGGGACCATTGCGCCGGGGCCGCACGGCTGAAGGAAATGACGGGAGCGAAGTACTTCGTAATGGAACAGGACGTCCCGGTCGTCGAATCTGGCGGCAAAACTGATTTCCAGTATGGCGCCGACCCCGATAAGCGGTACACACCCACAAAAGTAGATCGTGTTCTGCACGACGGCGACGAAGCACGCCTGGGAGACACGGTTCTGGTGGCGCACCTCACTCCGGGTCATACCAAAGGCACTACGACGTGGACTACAAAAGTAAGCGAGGGCGGCAAGTTATACCACGTCGTGATCGTGGGCAGCCCGAATGTGAATCCCGGATACAAGCTGGTAGGCAACACGCGGTATCCGCAAATTGCTCAGGACTACGAACGCGGCTTCGAGGTCTTGAAAAGTTTGCCCTGTGATGTTTTCCTTGGCGCCCACGGCGATTACTACGGAATGGAGGCGAAGTTCGCGCGAATGAAACCGGGCGCAGCAAATCCCTTCATCGATCCGGAGGGCTACAAGAGCTATGTCGCCGAGAGAGAACAGGCGTTCCGCGAGGAGCTCAAGAAACAATCGGCGCCGAAGCCATGACGAACTAGGCTGGATCCGTAGAACCTCGGATTTCCGGAGGTATCAAATGCGTAAGCGCTCTGCAAATCGCCTATCACTGGTGATAACTTTCTCCGTGTGTCTGCTGGGAATTTTGTGTTCGCCCAGGGAGGTTCCCATGAGCTTTGCCCAGAATGCGCAGTCACAGGAGCAAGCTACGCGCGCAGCCATTGCCAATTTCAACGATGCGTTCAATCGGCGCGACGCTGATGGGCTGGCTGCGTTTCTGACTGACGACACCGTGTTCGAGGACACATCGCCCGCACCCGACGGCCGGCGCGTCGAGGGAAGGTCCGCCGTGGTCGAGTTCTGGCGCGGATGGTTCGTACGCAATCCCGACGCACACTTCGATGCCGAAGAAATGATCGTCAGCGGAAATCGCGCCACCGTCCTATGGGTCTATCGCAAGATGCGGAACGGCCAGCCCTGGCACCTCCGCGGCGTCGATATTTTTACCGTGCGGGACGGAAAGGTAGCTGCCAAGCTCGCCTATGTAAAGGGCTGAGGGAGCTCGCCGGTCGAAAATGGGCGGAGTCGTTGGTATGGTGCTCTCGGAGATCAAATCCCCCCTCGATAAGAGAGAAGGCTTTGTCAAGGCGTAGTTGTCCTGTGCGTGAGCACCGCTTGGTTTGCCAGAGAGAGGTTGAGGACCAAGGCTCTGGAAATATCTCACGCTGAATCAGTTTCCG
>Ga0073928_10005703_pt1 | contig 17239 bp, 7 predicted proteins | sample PaiPotPPA55metaG_FD_76969 | JGI IMG/M metagenome (GOLD analysis project Ga0073928, IMG submission 76969) | Iron sulfur acid spring bacterial and archeal communities from Banff, Canada, to study Microbial Dark Matter (Phase II) - Paint Pots PPA... ... | reverse complement strand
TCGCCGGCGCGTGGAACTTCACAAGAAATATATCGGCTTTGTCTTCCAGCAATATCACCTTCTCGACAATCTCACCGTCGCGGAAAATCTCGATCTGCCGCTTTCCTACCGCGACATGAAGAAAGCGGAGCGCGAAGGAATCGTCGCGGACATTCTCGATCGCTTCCAGATCGTCGGAAAAAAGGCGCTGTTTCCGAACCAGCTTTCCGGCGGTCAGCAGCAGTTGGTGGCCGTCGCGCGGGCCGTGATTGGAAAGCCAAAACTGATTTTGGCCGACGAGCCTACGGGCAGCCTGCATTCGAGCCAGGGAAAAATGATCATGGACTTGCTCAAGAAACTCAACGAAGACGGCACCAGGTTCATTCAGGTGACGCATAACGACGCGTGGGCCGCTTACGGTAACCGCATCATCCAATTGGCCGACGGATGGATCGTCGACGGACAGAAACAAGCTGGAGCTGCATAGTCTGGAGATTCGAGGCGGGAAGTTGGAAGTTGAGGGGCGCCGCCTCTGGCTTTCGCCTCATAGAACGCGAACCACGGGAGTAACAATGGCGAGGCTCCTGCAAGATATTCGCTACGGCGTCCGGATGCTCGCGAAGAATCCGGGTTTTACCATCGTTGCGGTGCTGACGCTCGCTCTGGGCATCGGCGCGAATACTGCAATTTTCAGCGTTGTTCAGGGCGTATTGCTTCGTCCTCTCCCCTTCGACAAACCGGGCCAGTTGGTGGAAGTGAAGAATACCTACGAGCCGATCGCTCCAGAGGCGGGGCTGTCACCGGGCGATTTTGCGGATTGGTGCCGGCAGGCTACCAGCTTCTCGGCGAGTGGCGGTTATTCTGAACTCTCACTGGAATTCAATCTCACGGGTGACGGCGAACCGGAACGCATCTCGACGGGACATGCAACTTCGTCGCTTTTCCCCGTGCTCGGAATCCGCGCCGTCGCCGGGCGCACGTTTCTTTCCGAAGAGGACAAACTCGGCAGCGCTCCGGTGGTCATGTTGAGCCACCTTTTCTGGCAGAGCCACTACGGTGGCGATTCCGGCGTTGTCGGCCGGGCGATCTCGCTCGACGGCCAGCGCTACACGGTAGTGGGAATCTTGCCAGCTAGCTTCCAGTCGATCCGTCAGGACCAAGTCTGGATGCCGTTCGGTCTTTACCCGGACAACCTCGCCGAGCACGTCCATCACGGCGTGGTTCTTGTGGGGCGGCTGAAGGCCGGCGTCGCGCTGCGCCAGGCGCAAGCTGAGATGGAGACGTTGAACCGACAGGACGCAGCTGTTTATCCTCTAGAGCATACGGGATTCGGCGTGCGAGTGAAGCCGCTTGAAGGACCGGAAGCTGCAAGCTTGCGTCGGACTCTGTTCGTATTGTTCGGCGCGGTCGGATTCGTGCTGCTGGTTGCCTGTGCAAACATCGCCAACCTTTTGCTGGCTCGAAACGCGGCGCGCGATCGCGAAATTGCCGTGCGTTCGGCGCTGGGGGCGAGCAAGCGGCGCTTGATCCAGCAAATGCTCACCGAAGCGCTGCTGATTTCCACCGGTGGTGGAATCTTCGGGCTTGCGTCCGCCGTATTTGGGCTGAAGGCGCTGGTCTCACTCGCGCCGGCGCAGCTCGTTTCGCTGCACAGCATCCGCTTGGATCTGCCGGTGCTGGCGTTCACTGCCGCGGTTTGCATTTTCGCGGGCTTGCTGTGCGGAATTTTGCCCGCGGTGCAAGTTCTCAGACGTAGCCTGAGCGAGGTGCTGAATCAAGGGAGCAAAGGCGCTGCCGGCTTGGGCGGTCACCGCATCCATAATTTCCTGATCGCCACCGAAATTGCCCTGGCTCTGATTCCGCTGATCGGAGCCGGTCTGCTGACGCGCAGCTTTCAACATTTACTTGAGGTTAGTCCCGGTTTCCAGCGCGAGCATGTCCTGGCTGTTGAAATTCCTCAAGCTGCGCTTTCCTTCGCGCAACAGAATGAGCTTACGGAGCCGCAGGCTCTTGAGCTTCAGCGCAAGCAGGCGCTCGAGTTCGAGCGTATCGTCGCTCAGGTGCGCGCATTGCCGGGCGCGTCGAGCGTCGGCGGGATCGACTTGATGCCCCTCGATTCGCAGGAGCATCAGGCTTCGAGATTTGTGATTGAAGGCCAGCCGCTGCCAAACACCGGGGCTCGCCCGATTGTCGAATTCCGCTCCGCGAGCGTCGATTACTTCTCGACGCTGCGAATTCCGCTGATTCTCGGCCGATTGTTCACTCCCGACGACTGGCCCACCGCCAACATCCTGATCAACGAGCAAATGGCACGGCGCTATTGGCCGGATAGCGACCCGCTGGGAAAGAGAATTAATCTTTGCTCGCTCGATCCCAAACCGTGCTGGTCTCAAATCGTCGGAGTTGTGGGAAACGTGCATCAGTTTGGGCTCGATAAACCCACCACATACGACGTCTACTTTGCCGGAGGCTGGAAGCAGCATTTGGTCGTCCGCGCAGCCTTGGACCCGGCCTCGATGGCAGCTGCCGTGAAGGACGCAATTCACAGAGCCGACCCGAACCTACCGGTCACAAAAATCTCGTCGCTCGACGCGCTGGTGTCGAACTCCCTTTCGCCGCGTCGCTTCTCGGCCGTTCTCATCGGAGTTTTCGCCGCGCTCGCACTGTTGCTTTCCGGGGCTGGGGTTTACGGAGTTATGAGCTATGCGGTGGAACAACGTACCCGTGAAATTGGCGTTCGCATGGCGCTGGGTGCACAGCCGCGCGCCATCCTGGGTCTCGTCGTGGGGCGAGGAGCGCGGCTGGTGCTGGTTGGCATCGTCGCGGGCGCGGTCGGGGCGTTGGCGCTGACGCGTCTTCTCGCGAGTTTGCTCTACGGCGTGCGGCCGACGGATCCGCTCACCTTCGCGGGCGTCGCACTGCTACTTGCGTTCGTGGCGTTGCTCGCATGCTACATCCCTGCCCGGCGCGCCATGCGCGTCGATCCCATGATTGCGTTGAGGTATGAGTGAAAAGGCAGCTCTGAAGAGGATTTCGACTCGCACGGAGATTCGCGATGACGACCCTGCTGCAAGATCTTAGATACGGCGTCCGGATGCTGGCGAAGGCGCCGGGATTTACGGTAATCGCGATTCTGACTCTGGCGCTAGGAATCGGCGCGAACACAGCCATTTTTAGTGTGGTGAACGCGACGCTTCTCTCGCACCCTTCCTACACTCAGCCGGAGAAACTCGTCGTCGTTTGGGAGAACAATCGTCCGCACTCTAACACTCGCAATGTAGTTTCTCCCGGGAATTTCCTTCACTGGCGCGAGCAGAACACGGTTTTCGATCAGATGGCCGGCTGGTATGACTTCGACACGAATTTTACTGGCCAGGGCGATCCAGAACGTATCGCCGCGCAGGCTGTGACACCCAACATGATGTCGCTCCTGGGCGTGCGTCCTTTTCTGGGCCGTCTGTTCCTGGCGGAGGATGGCGAAACCGGCAAAGACAACGTAGTTATCCTGAGCTATGGACTCTGGCAGCGGAGGTTCGGATCCGACGTCACTGTGATTGGAAAATTCGTCATCCTCGACGCCCAGCCGCAAACGGTGATCGGCGTCATGCCGCCGGGATATCAACTCTTCGTCGCAAGCGGCTCACTGACCGGCGAAGTCGCCGAGATTTGGGAGCCGATCGCTTTCAGCAAGAAGAACTGGACTCCGGTCGGCCGATACATGTCGGCGATCGCGCGCTTGAAGCCCGGAGTCCCGCTCGCTCAAGCGCAATCTCAAATGGACGGCATTGCGGCTGGGTTAGAAAAGGAATTTCCCGCAGCCGATACTGGTTGGGGTGTCAACCTTGTTCCGCTGCACGAGCAATCTGTAGGAGGCATTCGTCCAGCGCTGCTCATCCTGCTCGGCGCCGTCGGTTTCGTTTTGTTGATCGCCTGCGCGAATGTGGCGAACTTGCAGCTCACCCGCGCTACTTCGCGTCATCGCGAAATGGCTCTGCGTGCGGCGCTTGGTGCGAGCCGCAGGCGAATCGCGCGGCAACTTCTCACCGAGAGCATGTTGATCGCCGTCGCGGGCGGCGCGGCTGGCGTGCTGCTCGCAAACTGGGTGGTCGCAATTCTGGTTTCGTTGGCTCCTCGCGGCTTGTCGGAACTGCGGACCGTGCATCTCGACCTGCGCGTTCTGGCGTTCACGGCCGCGCTGGTGCTGGTCACCGGCATTCTCTTCGGCATCGCACCTGCCCTGGATGCAACGCGCCGCGATGTGAACGAATCACTGAAAGAAGAGGGTCGTAGCGCAGGACAGAGTGGGAGAGGGAATTGGCTCCGGCGCATTTTCGTTGTTGCAGAAACGGCGCTGGCTCTCGTGCTCCTCATCGGCGCTGGCCTGCTGATACGAAGTTTCAGCCGCCTGCAAGCCGTCTCGCCAGGGTTCGATCCGCACAATCTGTTGACGATGAAGCTCGATCTGCCCAGCTCCAAGTATTCCAAGGATGCGCAGCGCATTGCGTTCTTCCGGCAGCTTCTGGATCGCGTGCGCGCGCTTCCCGGCGTCGAATCGGCCAGTGGAAACGTCGCGCTGCCCTTCACGGGTCTTGGTTCGCGCACGGGGTTCACAATCGCTGGCCGGCCGGTCCCGCCCGCCATGTCGGACAGGCCTACCGTGGATGTTCGCGTGGTTGAGCCAGAGTATTTTCGCACCATGCGAATCCCCCTCATTCGCGGGCGGTTCTTCGACGCTCGCGAGGAGACCGAGGAATCTCACGTCGTAATCATCAATGAAACCATGGCGCGTGAGAACTGGCCGAACCAGGACCCGATCGGCCAGCAAGTTGTCATCGACATGAAAGACAACAATGTGCCCAGCACGATTGTCGGTGTCGTCGGAGACGTGAAGCACGAGGGCCTCGATGCAACGCCAATCGCCATGTCGTATTGGCCACACCCGGAGCTTACCTATTCGCAGATGACACTCGCCATTCGCACCACCGGCGATCCCATGCACCTATCTTTAGCGGTGCAACAGCAGTTGCGCGAACTCGACAAAGACCAGCCCGTTTCGCAGATCCGCACTATGGATCAGTGGATGGCGGATTCCACTTCGCAAGCTCGCTTTAACACGGTTTTGCTCGCGACGTTTGCCGGCGTCGCCCTGTTGCTAGCCGTGGTTGGAATTTATGGCGTGATGGCTTATTCGGTAACGCAGCGTACTCGCGAGTTCGGCATCCGCATGGCTCTCGGCGCTCAGATCGCCGATGTCCTTCGACTCGTCACACGCGAAGGTTTCTCTCTTGCCCTTGCCGGCGTGGCTCTTGGTCTCATTCTGTCGCTCGCGATGACGCAATTGCTTCGCAGCCTGCTGTTTCAGGTGAGTGCCCTCGATCCGTGGGTTTTCGGGGGCGTAGCGGCGCTGCTCTCGGTCGTCGCGCTGGGTGCGTGCCTAATTCCGGCCCGCCGGGCGACGCATGTGGATCCCATGGTTGCACTGAGGTACGAATAGCACGGCGTTGAATTTGGATGAATGGCGCTTCGCGCGCCGAAATTGACGGGAGGGGTTTTGATGCGCACATTTTGGCAAGACGTTCGTTACGGTATCCGCATGCTCGCGAAGGATCCCGCATTTACTGCGATCGCGATCCTCACGCTTGCCCTCGGTATCGGTGCGAACACCGCAATCTTCTCGGTGGTGGATGCGGTGTTGCTGAAACGCCTGCCGTATCCCGATCCGGCGCGATTGATGACCGTATACGAAAAGCAGGCCACCACCGGCGAGATGAGCGTTGCGTGGCCGAATTTCGCAGACTGGCGCAACCAGATTCATGCGTTCGAAAGCGTGGCGGCGGCGCGGCAGGACACATTCACGCTTACGGGACTCGGGCCTGCGGAGCGCATCGCCGCCGCCCAAGTGACCCCCGCGTTCTTTCCGTTGCTGGGCGTTGTGCCGCGAATGGGCCGCACGTTCACGGACGCGGAGGACGTGCCCGGAGCGGCGCCAGTCGTGATGCTGACCGAAAGTTTCTGGCGGAAGGATCTAGGAAGCGACCCGGAGGTCATTGGCAAATCGATCGTAATGGACAGCTCTTCCTACACCGTGATTGGAGTTCTCCCCGGCGAGCTAAAATATTTCCCACGCGCGCAGGTGTATTTGCCGCTCGGGCAATTTTCTCGCATCCGCGGGATGGATACGCGCGGAAATCACCAAGGGATTCGATGCATCGCTCGCCTCCGCGAGGAAGCGTCTGTGGCGCAGGCTCAGGGCGAACTGGACGCAATCATGAGCGCACTCGAGCAGCAGTATCCGAACTCGAATGCGGGCGTGACCGCGACGGTGACACCATTCGACGATTATCTCTTCCACGACACGCGGGCTGTACTTCTCCTGCTGCTCGGCGCAGTGGGGCTTGTGCTGTTGATCGCTTGCGCGAACGTCGCCAACCTCTTTCTAGCGCGAGCGACTGCCCGTCAGAAGGAGTTTGCGATTCGGGCAACGCTCGGCGCAGGAAAGGCCCGGCTGGTCCGGCAGTTGCTTACGGAGAGTCTGCTGCTTTCCATCGCGGGCGGCGGCCTTGGACTCGCGGTGGCCAACTGGTCGATAGCTCCGTTGCTTCACTTTGCGCCGCAGAATGTTTCGCGGCTGGAGGGCGCGCAGATTGATTTGCGCGTGCTGCTCTTCACGATGGGCATCGCGATTGTGACGGGAATTCTGTTCGGGTTTGCTCCCGCACTTCACGCGTCGCGCCAGGATCTAGGCAGCTCGCTGAGGGAAACGGGCGCCACTGTAACCTCTACCAGATCGCGCGAGCAACTGCGCTCGGCACTTCTGATTTCGGAAGTGGCTCTCGCCATCGTGCTGGTAATCGCATCCGGATTGACGGTGCGCAGCATTCTGCGCGTGTTGGATGTGAAGCTCGGTGCGAATCCGGATCACGTGCTGGCGATGGACGTGTATCTGACCGGTGCGAAATATGCGAAGCCTGAAGCGCGAAATAACTTCTTCCAAGAAGCGATCGCGCACATCCAGCAGATTCCGGGCGTGGAGTCGGCCGGAGCGATTCTATGCACGCCGTTCGTGGGCGATTGCTGGACCTCCGTGTATGTCGTCGAGGGGCGTCCCGTCCCGGCACAAACGGACTTGCCGAGTTCGCTCTTCAACGTGGCGGACCAGAATTTCTTTCACACGATGCAAATCCCACTGCTCGCAGGGCGATATTTCAACGAATCCGACACCGCCAATTCTATTTTGGTCGCCGTCATCAATGAATCGATGGCTCGAAAATGGTGGCCGAACGAAAGTCCGCTGAGCAAGCGGATCAAGCAGGGTTTCCCACAGGACAAGACGCCGTTCCGCGAAGTGGTGGGAGTTGTAGGCGACGTGAAGGAAGAAGGGCCCGACGTTCCGCAGCGCCCAGAAATCTTCCTGCCCCACTCGCAAGAAGGGAACGCGGCCTTGACTCTGCTGATTCGGACGGGACCGGAACCCATGGCGATGGCGCGGAGCGTGGTGAACGAAATCCATGCGATGGATGGGAACCAGGCGGTGGACTCTGTCCAGCCGTTGATGGATTACCTCACGAGTTCGACCGCGTGGCGAAGATCCATCGCTGTGCTTTTGGGATTCTTCGGGTTTCTCGCGCTTGGGCTAGCGGCGATTGGGATTTACGGCGTGATGTCCTACACAGTTTCTCAGCGTTCGCATGAAATTGGAATTCGCCTCGCGCTGGGCGCTCATCCTCGGCAGATTCTCGGCCTTGTTGTGGGGCAAGGTGTGAGGATATCGCTCGTGGGTGTGGGAATTGGAATCGTTGTGGCATTGGGGTTGACTCAGTTGCTCACCAGTTTGCTCTTCGGTGTGACGCCGCGCGATCCGCTCACGTTCGGGGGGGTTGCTCTCTTAGTGGTCGCCGTGGCGGTGTTGGGTTCGTGCGTTCCCGCGCGCCGCGCTTCAAGCGTTGATCCCATCGTGGCACTGCGCCATGAGTGACGAGTTCGATTTGGGGGGTCCGCGAGTATTGCGATGTACGCCGCGCCTTCCTGTTTCTCGCTAGCCGCGTTGTGTGGAGAAGGAGAAATTGATGCAAACACTTTGGCAGGACATTCGATACGCCCTCCGCATCCTCGCGAAGAACTCAGGTTTCACCGCGATTGCCATCCTCACGCTCGCGCTGGGCATCGGCGCGAACACGGCAATCTTCAGCGTCGTTGACGCCGTGCTGCTGCGCCCGCTGCCGTTCAAAAATCCCGCTCGTCTTGTCTGGGGCTTTGGCAATTGCCCTCTATGCTCTGGGGCTGCTGTATCTCCGATGGATTTCGCTGACTATCGCGCGCAAAACCACGTCTTCGACCACGTAGGCGCGTTCGCCCTCCAAGACCTGCTGTTCAACCTTACTGGTACCGACAAGCCGGAGCAGGTGAAGGCCACCATGGTGACGGCTGGCTTTTTCGAAACGCTCGGAATCCAGCCGTTTGGACGCACGTTCGAGCCTGCGGACGAGCGCGTGAAAGATCCGCAAGTCATAATCCTGGGCAACCGGATGTGGAAGGAGCGATTCGGCGGCGACCCCGCTGTGATTGGCCGCACCTTAATCTTGGATGGTGCCAGCCGCGCGGTGGTTGGCGTACTTCCCGTTGATCTACCCTTGTTTTCGGATGCCGATCTGTGGGTTCCAGCACCCTACGCAAACAAAGACATGGCGTCGCGCCGGGGTCACTTTCTCCGTGTCGTTGGCCTGTTAAAACCTGCCGCAACCCTGGCACGAGCACAAGCCGACCTCGACACGATCGCCGCGCAACTGGCGCAAGAATATCCGGATACAAATAAGGGTTGGAGCATAACGCTCACTCCGCTGCGCACCGTGCTGGTCGGTGACGTACGGCCGGCTCTTTTAGTGCTTCTCGGTGCTGTGGCGCTGGTGCTTTTGATCGCCTGCGCTAACGTCGCTAGCTTGCTGCTGGCGCGCAACACGGCCCGGCGTAGGGAAATCGCGATTCGTACGGCGTTAGGTGCCGGGCGTTTTCGTTTGGTGCGCCAGATGTTGACGGAAAGCGTCCTGCTTTCTCTGGCGGGAGGTGCCGCGGGAATTCTGGTGGCGAACTGGGGTGTGGCGCTACTGAAAAGACTTGGTCCCGAAAGTTTGCCGCGCCTCAATGAAGTGGCCGTGAGTGGAGACGTTCTGGCATTTACGGCAGGCGTAGCCATCGTGACGGGAATTCTGTTTGGACTGGGACCCGCGTTGCAGGCAAGTAGCCGCGATCTTACGCTGGGTCTTCGCGAAGGAGGAGCCACCGGGGATTCCCGATCGAGGCATCGCGCTCACAACGTGCTGGTGGTTTCTGAAGTTGCGTTGGCGCTGGTGGTCTTGGTGGCTTCCGGCTTGCTCCTCAATAGCTTCTGGCGGCTCATCCATGTGCAACCTGGGTTCGACGCTTCGCGTGTTGCCACGGCCGAAATTTCGCTCGTATACGAGAAATACCGGAAAGACGACGCCGGTCGCGCAACGTTTTTTAATCAGTTGCAGGATCGTATGGCGGCGTTGCCAGGCGTGGATTCCGTCGGCTTCATTTCCGACTTGCCCTTAAGCGGGCAAGCAAACGACACCTACTTCGTGGTCCAGGAACGACCGCCCGCGGATCCAGACGACCGCAGCGATGCGGACATTCGCGTCGTGGCGGGAGACTATTTCCAGGCCATGCGGATTCCATTGCTGGCGGGGAGAAGGTTTACTCGGCAAGACGCCGCAACTTCGCCTCGCGTCGCTGTCGTCAACCAGCCCTTTGCGGCGCGTTATTTCGGAAGCGAAAACCCCATTGGCAAACATCTCGACATCTGGGAAGGCGGCAACAGTTTCACCGCGCGCGAGATCGTGGGAATTGTTGGCGGAAACAAGCATTTTGTCATGCAAGAATCGCCTCGCGCCGAAATGTTTGTACCCGAGGGTCAGAGTTCGAACGCGCGGCTGAATCTCGTCATTCGGAGCGCCAGCGATCCTGCGGCCCTGGCCTTGGCTGTCCGCGACGCGGTTAGCGCAATCGATCCGGACGAAGCAGCTTCACCCTTTCGGTCGATGAGCGAGGTCATTTCGGCTTCGGAAGCGGGGGACCGGTTCAATACGATTCTGATCGCGATGTTCGGCGGCATCGCGTTGTTGCTCACGGCCGCTGGAATTTTCGGCATTCTCTCATATCTCGTCACGCAGCGCACGCACGAAATTGGTTTGCGCATGGCGCTCGGGGCGCAGCCACGAGATGTTCTCCGCGTGATCGTGGGCCACGGCATGCGCCTGGCTTTGATCGGAGTCGCGATTGGTCTCGTCGGCGCGTCCGCAGCCACGCGGTGGATGTCGAGTTTTCTGTTTGACGTTAAGCCCACCGACCCATTCACGTTTGCGGCGGTGGTCTTCCTACTTACACTGGTTGCGTTTCTGGCTTGCTATTTCCCGGCGCGACGGGCGATGCGCGTCGATCCCATGGTGGCCTTGCGCTATGAATGATGCGAAAGCTGCCGGACTCGCATGTGCGAGCTTGAAGGGCTCGCTCGAAATCGCCCCACGCCATGGCCTACGCCAGTTCCTGCGTTTGGGAAATGTCCGAAATATAGGAGATGGAAAAGCACTAACGCTGTCTCGAATTCGCTCGCGTCTAAATCACGCAAGCCTGCCGGCCGGAATTCAGATGTCTGATCCGGATTTGCGTACGCGCGGAATCCCGAGAGCCGTAGAAAAAGCTCGGCGCACCTGGCGGAAGACCTGGGTGGTGCAAGAAATGAAAGAAACAAACCGCGAAATAATGGAAACAGCGAACCGGGCCGGCGTTCCCGCACTCGCCGATGAGATTGACGAACGCCTTGCCGGCCTCCAGCACTTCAACGCTGCGGACCTGCGGGAGGTTCGGCGCGAGTTTTCCGCGCGACTGAAGGACGCTGCGCCCCACGTCGTCATCGAACTTGCCATGTTGCTGCTTGAAGTGCCGCGCTTCGAATACCGTTTCATCGGCTACGAACTGATCCACCATCATCCGAGCGCACGCGCCCACTTGAACGCCTGGCAGCTCGAGCAGCTCGGACACGGCATCGCTACATGGAGCGCGGTCGACTGCTTTGCGGTGTATCTAGCCGGCCCGGCTTGGCGCGACCGCCGCGTCCCGAACAGCCTGATCCACGGTTGGGCGCGCTCGGCTGACCGCTGGTGGCGCCGTGCGGCTCTTGTCAGCACCGTTCCGCTCAACAGCAAGGCGCAGGGCGGAAAGGGTGAAACCTACCGCACGCTGCAAGTCTGCCGCATGCTGGAACGCGACCGCGATCCGATGGTCGCAAAAGCGCTCTCGTGGGCGTTGCGTGAGCTTGCGAAGCGAGATCCTCGCGCCGTCCGGGAGTATGTCGCAAGCCGTAAAGGTGTCCTGCAGGCGCTGGTGCTGCGTGAAGTAACCAACAAGCTCTCGACGGGCGTAAAGAATCCGCGACGAAAGACATAGCCGCACGAACTCGGACGTTTCGCGCGAGGGAGGCAAAAATGGGTGTACTGATTCAGGATCTCAAGTACAGCGTTCGCATGCTGGCGAAGAACCCCGGCTTCACCGTCGTCGCTGTGCTGACGTTGGCGCTCGGGATCGGTGCAAATACCGCCATCTTCTCCGTCGTGAACGCGATCCTGCTTCGGCCCCTCCCATACAATGATCCCGGCCAGCTCGTGCAAATCTGGGAGACAAATCCGCTGCGCGGCTTTCCAGAGTTCCCGGCGTCGCCCCCTAATTTCTTCGACTGGCGAGACCAGAACCATTCATTCTCGCAAATCGCGGCCGTTCAGTATGACGACTACAATCTCACGGGCGACGGCGCGCCTATGCACGTTTTTGGCATCGACGTCAGCCCCAACATTTTTGCATTGCTCGGCGCGAAGCCCGAACTAGGACGTGTGTTCACCGAAACAGAAGACAATCCCGGCAATCCTCGAGTCGCGATTATCGGCCACAGCCTGTGGCAGACCCGGTTTGGCAGCGACCGCGACATCATTGGCCGAAACATTGTCCTCGACGCCAAATCCTACGCTGTTGTGGGCGTGATGCCGGCCAGCTTTCGATATCCCGAAGCTGACACGCAGGTTTGGACGCCCTTGGTTCTCCCGGAAGATTCGAAAACGGCTCGCGGTGCGCATTGGCTTTCTGTCGTAGCGCGACTGAAGCCCGGAGTTTCATTCGATCGGGCGCAAGCCGAAATGCAAACGATCGCTGGGCGGCTCCAAACTCAGTATCCCGATTCGAACAAGGATTGGAGTGTTTTTCTGCGCCCGCTCCGCAAAGAAGTGATCGGAAATATCCAGATCGCTCTTCTCGTGCTGCTCGGTGCGGTTGGCATTGTGCTCCTCATTGCTTGCTCGAACGTGGCGAATCTCCAACTCGCGCGCACTTCCGCGCGGTGTAGGGAGATGGCAATCCGTGCCGCGCTGGGCGCCGGGCGCCGCCGCATCGTGCGGCAATTGATCACCGAGAGCCTTTTGCTCGCCGTCGTCGGCAGCGTGCTGGGTCTTCTGCTCGCTTGGTGGGGAACCGCAGCGCTTTTGAAGCTCGACACCGAGAGCATTCCGCGTCGGGCGGAAATTGGTATCGACGGCTCAGTGCTTCTTTTCACCGCAGCCGTGGCGTTCATCACTTCACTCTTATTCGGCCTCGTACCTGCCATGCAATCCGCCTCGCTCGATTTGACCACCACGCTAAAGGAAGGAACGGGAAGTCGCGGTTCGGCGGCGGGCCGATTCCGGCAGATCCTAGTTGTTTCCGAGGTTGCGCTTGCGATGGTGCTACTCGTTGGGGGAGGCCTGCTGGTTCGCAGCTTCACGAGACTGCTGAACGTCTCACCAGGATTTGATCCGGAGAACGTTCTGACATTTCGCGTCCAGCTCCCCGACGCGAAATACCCGAAAAAAGAAAACAATCAGTCCTTCTTCCGGGAACTCCTCGCCCGCATCACAGCTCTCCCCGGCGTTGATTCAGCCGGCGCCACGCAAAGCTTGCCGCTGACGAACGACGCTTCCAACTTGCAGTTTCGTCTGGACGGGCAGCCACAGGACTCAGGAGTGAAGCCAACCTCCGCTCAATACAACGTCGTGTCGCCTGATTATTTTCGCACCATGAACGTTCCCCTGTTGCGGGGCCGCGTATTCACCGCGTCCGATACAAACGATTCCCAGCCCGTACTAATCATTAATCAAGCGATGGCCCGGCTCTTCTGGCCCAACACGGATCCAATAGGCCAACGACTTATCGTAAGCGACCGCCAGCCCGGCGCGCGAGAAATCGTTGGAATCATTGGCGACATTCATCAGATGGCTCTCGATAAACCCACGAATCCCGAAATGTACGTCAGCCTGTTTCAAAAGGGCGCGGGCAGCGCTTCAGTCGTCGTTCGCAGCAAGACATCTCCGCTCTCGCTCACGTCCGCCATCACCGAACAGATTCACTTGCTCGATAAGGACTTGCCCGTTCAAGGCGTATTAAGCATGGAGGAGCTCGTGGGCGTCTCAGTTGGCAGCCGCCGATTTTCCACCTACCTGTTCACGCTTTTCTCCCTCCTCGCACTTATTCTCGCCACTGTGGGCATTTACGGCGTGATGTCGTACACCGTCGCGCAGGGCACGCGAGAAATCGGCATTCGCATGGCCATTGGCGCGCGTCCGATGGATGTCATGAAGCTCGTTCTAGGCGCGGGCATGCGCCAGGTCCTATTGGGAGCCGGCATCGGCATCGCCGGTGCGCTCCTTCTCACGCGCTTTCTGGCGAGCTTGTTGTACGGCGTCACCGCGTACGATCCGGTCACCTTCGCGGCTGTTCTCATCATGCTGGCCGGAGTGGCCCTCGCCGCCTGCTATATCCCCGCGCGACGGGCGATGCGCGTCGACCCAATGATTGCTTTGCGTTACGAGTAGGCACTCCGGAGGGTGGACAGATCGTTAAGAGGCAGTAGAATACTTGCCACTCTGTCGCTTTCTTGGGGACGAATCCATGGAAACCATCTGGAACGATTTGCGATATGGCTGGCGCATGTTGCGCCGCAATCCCGGCTTCGCTGCCGTGGCAATTCTTACGCTAGCGATCGGAATCGGCGCGAATGCTGCAATTTTCAGCATCATAAATACCGTCCTGCTTCGGCCGCTTCCGTTCCCGGACTCGAATCGCATCGTCTTAGTCTGGGAAACCTACGCCAATCGCAACGTCACACAGGGGGTCGCCGCGCCTCCCGAATTGCTCGACTGGCGCGCCACGAGCCACTCTTTCTCCGAACTCTCGGGCTTCCGCGCCGCTTTTCTCACCCTCACCGGCAGCGGCGAACCCGAGCAGCTCTGGGGAGTGAACACCTCGGCGAATTTTTTCCGGCTGCTTGGCGTGAAGCCGGTGGCGGGCCGCGATTTCCTCGACTCCGAAGACCAGCCCGGCAATGAATCTGTCGTAATCATCAGCTACGGCCTGTGGCAGCGCCGCTTCGGTGGCGTCCCAGGCGTCATTGGCAAAAGCATTACGCTCAACGAAAGGCCTTTCACCGTCATCGGCGTGCTGCCCCAGGGCTTGTCCGTCTTCGGCACCAGCCGCCAGCTCGATATCTGGATGCCGCTGCCGATTGACCGCGCACATCCTGACCGCGAAGCTCACTCCATCGTTGTTTTTGGCCGCCTGAAGCCCGGCGTTTCCATTCCCCAGGCGCAGGCGGAAATGGAAACGATTTTCGACCAGCTCAAGAAGCAGTATCCGGGCGTCAATCAGAAGGACTTTCCGCGCGTCGCAAGCTTCCAGTCCGAACTCGCGATTCGCTCGCGTCCCGGCCTGCTGGTATTGCTTGCAGCCGTCGGCTTCGTCCTACTGATTGCCTGCGCCAACGTCGCAAACCTGATGCTCGCGCGCGCCGCTTCCCGCGAGCGCGAAATCGCTGTCCGCTCCACTCTCGGTGCCGGCCGCCGCCGCATTCTGCGCCAGCTTCTCACGGAAAGCGCTCTTCTCGCGCTGATCGGCGGCGCCTTCGGAATTCTCGTCGCCTACGGCGGGCTCCATCTTTTGCGCGCCGCCTTGCCTCCCTCCGGCGGCCCCAACGAAATCCCCCGCGCCGGCCAGGTTGGCATTGACGGCGCCGTACTCGCCTTCACCCTCGTCGTCTCGCTTCTCACCGGAATTATCTTCGGCCTCGCCCCCGCGATTCAGGTGTCGGGCTCCGAATTGTCCGAATCACTCAAGGAAGGAAGCCGCGGTTCCACCGGCGGACGCCGCAGCCACTGGATCCGCTCCGCTCTCGTTGTCTCGGAAGTCGCACTCTCCTTGATTCTCCTCGTCGGAGCCGGACTGCTCATCCGCAGTTTTGTGCTGCTCATGTCCCAGGATATCGGCTTCAATCCTTCCCACGTCATGACCATGCTGCTTTGGCTGCCTGAAACCCACTACACTTCCAGCCAGCCGATCGTCAACTTTTACCAGCAGGCCATTGACCGCGTCGAGGCCCTGCCCCGCGTGAAATCCGCAAGCGGCGTCAATTTTCTGCCGCTCAGCGGCTGGCGCGATTATTGCGATTTCGATATCGCCGGTCGTCCTATTCAGCCGTCCGGTGAACAGTTCACAGCTCAATATCGCGTTACGGACTGGCGATACCGTCGCACCATGGAAATCCCCTTGAAAGAAGGGCGCGATCTCACCTCCGCCGACGGGCCGAATTCTCCAGGCGTAATTCTCATCAATGAATCGCTCGCGCGCCGCTACTGGCCCCACGAGGATCCGGTCGGCAAGCAAATCCGCCCTCATTTTTCCGTCACTCGTGCCGCTTACCAGCCGCAGCCCAGCGATTCCTGGGTCACCATCGTGGGTGTCGTCGCCGACGTCCGCGAGTGGGAATGGGACGAATCGACGGTCGCGCAACTCTATATCCCATTCGTCCAAACGCCCTCTCACCTCATGCGCCTCGTTGTCCGCTCCGACGGCGACTCCTCTCAGCTCACCTCCGCCGTTCGTCAAATCGTCACAGACCTTGACCATAACCAGCCGGTCACCGAAGTTCGCTCCATGGATGAGTTTCTCGCCGCCGCGGTTTCTCAAAGACGCATGAGCATGCTGCTGCTCGGATTTTTCGCGGCTATCGCCACGCTTCTGGCCGCCGTCGGGATTTACGGAGTCATGGGCTACGCCGTCTCCCAGCGTTCCCACGAAATCGGCATCCGCATGGCCCTTGGCGCCGAGCCGGGCGACGTCTTGCGGATGGTTGTGGGCGACGGCATGCGGCTCGCCGGGATTGGACTAATTCTCGGCGTCGCAGGCTCCTTCCTGGCGATGCGTTACTTGCAAAGCCAGCTCTACGGCGTGAAAGCGACGGACCCGCTGACGCTCGCCGGCGTCGCCGCAGGCTTGGCGCTTGTCTCCGCCGCGGCCTGTTATTTCCCGGCGCGGCGCGCCACGCGCGTCGATCCTTTGGTTGCGCTTCGCTATGAATGATTCATCGCAGCTCGCTCGGGCGTTGGAAAGAGGGAACTGAATGGAGACTTTTCTCTACGATCTAAAATACGGCGCGCGAATGCTGGTGAAGAATCCCGGCTTCGCCGCTATCGCCGTTCTCACGCTCGCTCTCGGCATCGGCGCGAACACCGCGATCTTTACGGTCGTCAACGGCGTTCTTCTTCGTCCGCTCGCGTTTCGCGATCCCTCGCGCGTCGTTCTCGTCGTCGAGCGTAGCCCATACCCCACTCTCTCCACTTCCTACGAGAATTACCAGGACTGGCGCGATCAGAGCCACACGTTCGAGTCCATGGAAGCGACCCGCTTCACGAATCTCACTCTCACGGGTCTCGGTGAACCCGAACGCTTGACGGCGCGCAACCTAACCGCCGGACTTCTTCCGCTCCTCGGCGTAACGCCCGTTGCCGGCCGCACATTTCTGCCCGAAGAGGACCGCGCTGGTGGCACGCCTGTCGCGATGATCGGTTACGGCCTGTGGCAGCGGCGCTTTGCCGGCTCAAAAGACTGGATCGGCAAAACAATCACGCTTGACGCACAGCCCTACACGCTCGTTGGCGTTCTGCCGCCTGGTTTTCAACTTTTGCAGAATTCTGATGTGTTTGTTCCGTTCCATCCCTGGGCGAAGACTCTGCCCGACGACCGCAATTGGCATCCCGGAATCATCCCCGTCGCCCGGTTGAAGGCCGGCGTCAGCATCGAACAGGCGCGCGCTGAAATGAAAACAATCGCGCAGCGCCTCGAGAAGCAGTATCCGGAATACAACGTCAACGAGAGCGCCGATGTCGTTCAGCTT